>Ga0068876_10004224_pt1 | contig 10153 bp, 7 predicted proteins | sample NOAtaG_6_FD_66442 | JGI IMG/M metagenome (GOLD analysis project Ga0068876, IMG submission 66442) | Freshwater lake microbial communities from Lake Erie, under a cyanobacterial bloom - NOAA_Erie_Diel5S_2200h metaG | ecosystem: Environmental > Aquatic > Freshwater > Lake | place: USA: Ohio, Lake... | reverse complement strand
GGGTAGAGGAGGTTCTCCGCCACCTCACCAGCGGAGAAGAGGAGCGAGAGATCGAAACTGTAGACGAGCGGCTCGCCCCAGCCGCTCCGCCAGAGGGTCGCCAGCAGACCGCTGAGCAGCAACGGGTAGGTAATGACGTTCGGGAGCGTTCGCGTCTCGATGTCGATAAAGAGCAGGGCGACCATGGTCGCCGCAAAGCCCATCTCGAGAAGCGTCTCCGGCGTGGCCCCATTCTTCCAGAAGAGCGCCCCGAAGATGAGTGCCGTCGCCAGTTCGACCAATGGATACCGACGCGAGATCTCCACCCCGCAATGACGACATCGGCCGCGGAGCATGAGAAAACTGAGCAGGGGAATGTTGTCGAGCGGGCGAATCGCCGCTCCGCAGGCGGGGCAGTGCGATCCGGGCCAGACCACCGACTCCCCGCGGGGAGTGCGGTGGATGACCACATTCAGAAAACTGCCAATGACCGCGCCGCAGATGGTCGCGAGGAGGGTCAGCAAGAGCAAGGGGATTATCATCTCAACTCTACCGCGATACCTGACCGGTTAAGTCGCCGTCGTCCAATCTCCGCGTCGACTCTTCTTTTCCTGGTCCCGGGTCCCCGGTGAGGACTTGGACGATCCTTTGCAAATCGGGACGATCGACTCCACAATTACGAATGGCCTGATCCCGGTCTCCCGCCGGAGCCGGCACCGGCAGGACTGGAGGTTTATGTGAACATCTTACAAGTCTGCTCAGCCATGAGCCTTGGCGGCGGTGAACGCCATGTCATTGACCTCACCCGGGCCCTCATCGAACGCGGTCACCGCCTCCACCTGGCCATTCGTCCGGGGAGCCCGCTGCGGGCGGCCCTTGCCGGCTGGCCAGTGACCTTCCACGAGCTGCCGCTGCGCAACTCGCTCGATCTGCCATCCATCTGGCAGCTCGCCCGACTGATCAGGCGCGAGCGAATCGATGTACTCCACGCCCATGTCGGCCGTGACTATATTGTCTGCGGGCTCGCGGCCCGCCTCAACCCCAGCGTCCGTTACCTGGTCACCCGCCACCACTTTAATCCATTCAGGCCATTCTGGCCATTTCGGCTTGGCGGGCCGAACCAGCGCTCACGGAGCAATCCGCTTCTCGCCTGGGCTCTTGCCCGCGCCGAGCATCTCATTGCCGTCTCGGCCACGGTCCGTGACCGCTTTCTTGCCGCGTTTCCCCCGCTGGCCACGCGGGTCACGATCATCCCCAACTGGGTCGACCCCGACCTCTATCTCCCCGGTGACCGCGCGAAGGCCCGCCAGGCGCTCGGGATCACCCGCCCCCTGGCCATTGCTATCATTGGTCAGATCTCGCCCCTCAAAGGACAGCATATCTTTGTCGAATCGGCCCTTGAACTCCTTGCCGAGGCCCGGGCCGCGCGAGCCGCGTCCCGGCAGCCGGACAGCCCGTTCGAGTTTCTGATTATCGGTTCCGCCGACCAGGCCGATCAACCCTTCGCGGCCGGATTGCGGGGCCGGATCGCCGCCGCCGGAGAGACCTCCGCCATCCGTTTCATCGGTTTTGTCGAGGATCTTCAGGCTCGCCTCGCGGGTCTCGATCTCGTCGTCATCCTCTCCGAGAACGAGGCCTTCTCGCTCGTCCTTATCGAATCGATGGCCGCCGGCCGGCCCGTCATCGCGACCCGCGTCGGCGGAATCGCCGAGATTCTCCGCGACCGTCAGACAGGCCTCTTCATCGACCGCTCCGCGGCAGCTCTTACTGCTGCGCTCAAAGAGCTGCGCGACGACCCTACCCTCCGCCACCAACTCGGGGAGAGGGCCCGGGATGAGGTCCGCGCCAGATTCTCGCGAGAGAAGGTCATCACTCGTCTCGAGCTGCTTCTCACTGGCTCCCCCATCCCGGGCCCCGACTGATGGTCACCCCGGGCTTCCCAGACGTCCTAAGCGCCCCAGACGTCCTAAGCGAAAGCCTTCCGCAGGACGTCGAGGCTCTTCGGCACGGCCAGGTCGGCCGCCTCCTTGCCCTCCATCTCCAGTGAGACATACCCCTTGAAGTTGGCCTTGCGCAGAATCCCGGCGATCTTCCCGTAGTCGAGGTCCCGCGTATAGTAGTGGCCACCGCCATAGTAGGTCTTGGCCTGCACCACCATCGCGTGGGGCGCCAGCCGCTCCAGTTGCGAATAGGGGTCACCGACAAAGTTGCCGGTGTCGAGATTGATCGAAAGCCAGGGTGAATTGACGCCCTTGTAGATGCGCAACAGGCCATCGACCTGCGTCGTCAGTCCCCAGTGGTTCTCGAGCGCCAGGACGACCCCGGCCTGCTCGGCGTGCGGCAGGCACTGGTTGATCGAGTCGATGCACCAGTTGAAGGCATCGTCATCCTTATAGCCTGGAAGCGGCTCCTCTTTTCCACCCGCATCGAGCATCTTCTGGAAATCCGGAATCGTTCCCCAGCGGCCCGAATTGAGACGGATCGCCGGACACCCCAGTTGCACCGCCAGATCGATGCAGCGTTTCGTATGGTCGATGTGCTCCTTCCGTTTCGCCGCGTCTGGTGAGACAAAATTCTGGTGGATCGACAGAAAGAAGAGGTCGAGACCCAGCGAGAAGGCCATCCGCTTCAGATTGTTGACATACTTCCGGTCCTCGCTCTCCATCTGCCGGTGGAGGATCTCTACTCCGTCAAACCCCAGCCGGGCCGCATTCTCGATCACCTTCTCAATCGGGTACTTCACCTTGTCAAAATGCCAGTATGAGTAGGTCGAAACGCCGATGCGGATCTTTGGCTTCGCCTCCGCGACCGCTCCCGGAACCGCTGCCGCTCCCCCGATTGGGAGGGCCGTCATTACCCCTGCACCAAGTGCCTGCTGCAGGATTTCTCGTCTTGTCTGCTTCATATGCCTCCTCGTTGTTGGTTGGACAGCTGCCTGTCCCTGCATCAAATTCACGAAAACTCAAATTTACGAAACATCAAATGCTCAAAACAAAAAACAGGCGGGAAGAATCCACATCAGGATGGATTCTTCTCGCCTGTTCGTCAATTGAAAACGGCACTTGTGAAAACAGAACCTATGCCGCCAGATCAGGCTGGCCAGCACCGCTGCCGCCACTCTTACCGGTCCGGGCTACCCGCTACTTCAGCAAATTCATCTGCCGATGGAGCCAGTCCCTGACAGGCCCTAGTACCTGAAGATGAAGTCTTCGACCACGTGCTCACGCGAAGGCACGCCAACCAGGAAGAAGGAGATCGACCCGACGCTGTTGCCAGCCGAGAAACTGGTCGTGTTGAAGACCAGGTTGAGCAGGGCAGCCATGTCGGCGTGCATCGAGGCGACGATATCCTGCTTGTAGATCGTCTTGAAGGCCTCTTCCTTGATCGGAGGAGCCATCGACGGGGGCAGGGAGAGCTCGGCAATGTTGACCCGCCCGTAGTTGCTGCCCGTGTTGGTGGTCTGGAAATTGTCGCTGAAGATCAGCAGACCGGTCAGGACAGCCGGCGACTGCGTCAGGTCGATCGTCAGACTGACGATCGAGACCCGGATCGTCCCGATGCCGGGAATCTCTTTCTGCATGAAGAGACCGCCCGTGTGGTTGATCTCACCAATCACCTGGACACGGTCGAGGGCTCCCGCCACAATTGGAAAGCGCCACGACTGGCTCTTCAGGCTCGCTGAACCAATGCTGCCGAGGTTGATGCCATTGTTGATGAAGACCTGCTTCCAGAATGCCTGGCTCATCTCGAGCTTCATCTGGCCATCGCCAATGATATATGTCTTATCGACCGGATCGTGGGTGCCCTGCGCTCTGGCCGTTCCATCAACGGCCACCAGCAGGGCCAGTAACGCCAGGACAAGGACGTGGCTCTTGGTGCTTCTCATCGGTACTTCCTCCTTGATCCATCTTTTTCAGATCAATCGCAATTAAAAGTCTCAAGTAGTGGGGCTCGAATAAGCTTTGTCTGGTCGGGATCCCGCACGGCGAGATCAGACCTCCGCGGCGACTCATCAGAGCGCCAGCACTCCGGCGGGGACAGTTCCGGCCGGATCGATTCCAGTCTGGCGACCCGCTCCAACACATAAAACAAGTCTCGCGGCACATCTCCCGGCAGATCAGAATCCGGCCTTTAGAAGGGAAGGCCAGCCGCCCCGTCAGCTTGCTCAATGACCAGCCTGCTCAAAGATCGGATGACGAACCTTCTTCAACTCACGGTCAGCAACTGTCAGGCCATCTCCGACCCGCCACTTCCCAGCCACACCTGTACTGTAGCCCGAAAACCCGGGTAGACGAGGTGACGACCAGGGGAGGCAGAGCCGCCCGGCCACATCAATAGACGCAGGTTGACTTAAGGTTTCTGAATAAATCCAGAGACTTACCAGTGATGAAGCGCTGATCCCCAGAACTTCAGGTAAATCTGGCGGGGAACAATCTCTCCAGAGTCCACTGTAAGCTAGTTGAGATGTGTGTCGTGTCGGTTACAAATCTGTCACGTTTCTGTGTTTCAATTTTCGCTCAAATAACCTAAGTCGTTGACTGACTGGCACTTCGGCTGTCTGTCTCAGATTAAAATTGCCCGTTGACCTACACAAGTCTGTGAAGATTGTCCCGGTACCACTCGAGAGTGAGGCGGAGTCCGGTCTCGAGGGGGATCTCTTCACGCCAGCCGAGCCGGTTGGTCGCCTTCTGCGCCGAGAGGTATTGGGCATCGATCTCGCGGTCGATCTTCTCTTTGAGGAGGATCTGCGGAGTGACGCGTCCCTCGAGTCCGGCGACGCGGATCATGAGATTGACAAAGTCGAGGATGCAGATGGGGGCATCGGCGCCGAAGTTGAAGGCTTCGCCACGGGTCTGTTCGATCTCTGCGGCGAGAAGGAGGTAGCCGCGGGCGACATCATCGACGTGGACAAATTCTCGGATAGGGGTGCCATCGCTGCGGATGAGCGGTGTTTCGCCACGGAGGAGGGCGAGGAGAGTGCCGGGGACGATGCGGGAGAGGTTGAGATCTCCGGGGCCGTAGATATTGGCAAAGCGGGAGACGGCCACCGGGAGCTGGTAGGAGTGGGCGAAGGAGCGGGCGATGATGTCGGTGCAGGCCTTCGAGGCATCGTACGGGTAGAGACCAAGGAGCGGATGATCTTCGGTGTAGGGCAGTTCCGGGTGGCTGCCATAGGCCTTGTCGCTCGAGGCCACGACGATCCGTTTGACGCTTGGGGAGAGTCGACAGGCTTCGAGGAGCATGTAGGTTCCGCGAACATTGGTCTCGAAGGTGGAGATGGGCGAGCGATTGGCAACGCCGACGATCGCCTGGGCGGCGAGGTGAAAGACCGCCTCGACCTCGTATTCGTTGAGGATCCGCTGCATGAGCGGGAGATCCTCGATCGAACCATTGATGACCGTCGTCCTTTGGCGCAGGTCGAAGAGATCGAGCGGACTGGGGCGGACCCCGTCACGCTGCAGACAGATGACGGTGGCGCCCTGCTCGACCAGCTGCCGGGTGACGTGGGCTCCGACGAAGCCGGTGGCGCCGGTGACAAAGGCGGTCCGCTTCTTCCAGAAACCTGACTCCGAAATAGTTGGCGTCGAAATAGTGGTCATGAGGGGATCGGATCTCCTTCGGGTCTACTCCCAGAGCTTCCAGGGAGCCTGGCCAGTCTCCCAGAGCTGGTTGAATTCAAGATTGTCCTTGTAAGTGTCCATGCATTTCCAGAATCCGTCGTGGCGGTAGGCGACGAGCTGCCCCTCGCTGGCCAGCCGGCGGAGCGGTTCGCGTTCGAGGATGGCATCCGGAGTTAAGTATTCGAGGACACGGCGGTTGAAGACGAAGAAGCCACCGTTGATCCAATCGGTCATAACCGGTTTCTCTTCAAACTCGCGGACGTGGTCCGCGGCGTCGAGCCGGATGATCCCAAAATTGGAGTGGGGGCGGACGGCGCAGAGGGTCGCGAGTCGTCCGTGGGCGTGGTGGAAGTCGAGGAGTCGGCGCAGATCGACGTCGGCGAGTCCGTCACCGTAGGTGGCGCAGAAGGTCTCTTCGCCCTCGAGGTAGGGCGCAACCTGGAGAATCCGCCCTCCGGTATTGGTCTCGAGTCCGGTGCTGGCAAAGGTGATCGACCAGCAGTCGCGCGGGGCCTGGTGTTCGATCAGCCGGTGCTGGCCATCCGGGGTCGTCTCGAGGGTAAAGTCGCTCGAGAGCCAGCGGTGCTCGAGAAAGTAGCGGCGAATGCTGTCGCCGAGATAGCCGAGGCAGAGGACAAAGTCGCGCAGGTCGTGCTCCGCATAGAGTTTGAGCAGATGCCAGAGGATTGGCCGGCCGCCAATCTCAATCAGCCCTTTCGGGACCGAGACGCCGTGCTCACCGAGTCTCGTGCCGCGTCCGCCACAGAGGATGACCGTCTTCATCACTGCTCTCCTTGTTCTTTAAGGCCCTGTCTGGGCTCGTTTTCCGGCGCTCCTTCGCGGGGGAGTCGCGCCAGTTCCCAGACCTTGGCAAATTTGAGGAAGACACTGTAAGCGGTGAACAAGGCAATGATCAATCCGGGAATACCATCCCGGAAACCCTGCTTGAGAATCCAGGTGCGGATGAAGGCAGCGATGGGCAGGATGAGGAGATCGAGGGCCCGGGTTCGTCGTCCGTTTTCAAAGAGATGGCGCGCGGCGAGGGTCGTGTAGGAGTCGAGGACCAGGTGATGTTCGCTCAGGTCACGTTTGGTGTAGTGGAGAAGCTCGCCGTCGAGCCGCTCGACACGGCCCTTCACCCGCGCCGTTTCGTGCGGGGCAACGCCGTCCCAGTAGCTGGCCTCCTTGCGGTAGAGGCGCATCTGGTAGTCGGGGTACCATCCGGAGTGGGCGATCCAGCGTCCCTGGTAGAGGGTGCGCCGGGCAATCCGGAATCCGTCGGGGAGCGTCGCCGGGGGCGCCGTGCGGAGCCGGTCGATGGCCGCCCGCAGCTCCGGCGTGACGCGCTCATCGGCGTCGATCCAGAAGATCCAGTCGCCAGTGGTCAGCGCATCGGCGTACTGGTGCTTGTCCTTGTAGCCCTGGAAGGGGCGGTTGAAGACCTGCGAGGTATACCGGCGGGCAATCTCGACCGTGCGGTCGGTCGAGTCGGAGTCGACAATGACGATCTCATCGGCCCAGTCGAGCGTTTCGCAGAGGGCGGCGATGTTCTCCTCTTCGTTGCGGACGATGATCGAAGCCGAGATCTTCATGCAAGGAGACTCCGCAGGGCCAGGCCGGTGTGCGATCGGCGCTGGCGGGCAATCGCCTCCGGCGGGCCTTCAGCGACCAGCCGTCCGCCGCCCTCGCCGCCCTCCGGACCCAGATCGACTACCCAGTCGGCCGATTTGATGATGTCGAGGTTGTGTTCGATGATGATCACCGTGTTGCCCAGCGAGACCAGCCGCTGGAGCACCTCGAGCAGCCGCCGCACGTCCTCGAAGTGGAGGCCGGTCGTCGGTTCATCGAGGATATAGACAGTGCGGCCGGTCGCCCGGCGCGAGAGTTCGCGGGCCAGTTTGATCCGCTGCGCCTCGCCGCCGGAGAGGGTCGTCGCCGCCTGGCCGAGCCGAATGTAGCCCAGACCCACCTCGCAGAGCGTCTGGAGTTTCTGGCGGATCTGCGGATGGGCATCGAGCAGCTCGCGGGCCTCCTCGACCGGCGTGTCGAGCAGCTGGGCAATGTTTCGTCCCTGGTAGCGGACATCGAGGGTCTGCCGGTTGTAGCGGCGGCCCCGACAGATCTCGCAGGTGACGTAGACGTCAGGCAGAAAGTTCATCTCGATCCGCTTCAGCCCATCGCCCTGGCAGGACTCGCAGCGTCCGCCCTTGACGTTGAAAGAGAAGCGGCCCGGCTGATAGCCGCGTTCACGGCTCTCGGGGAGCATCGAGTAGAGTTCGCGGATCGGGGTGAAGAGCCCGGTGTAGGTGGCCGGGTTGGAGCGCGGCGTGCGCCCGATCGGCGACTGGTCGATCTCGATCACCTTGTCGATCAGCTCGAGCCCCTCGATCGACTCGTGGGGAGCCGGTTCGGCGAGGCTGCGGTAGATGCGCCGCGCGAGCGCCCGGTAGAGGATGTCGCCAACGAGGGTCGACTTGCCGGCGCCCGAGACGCCGGTGACCACGGTCAGCAGGCCGAGCGGGAAGGTGACGTCGATGCCTTTCAGATTATTGGCCGTCGCCTGACGGACGACGAGGGCCTGACCGTTGGCTGGGCGGCGCTGCGCCGGAGGTTCGATCCGCAACTCGCCGGAGAGGTACTGCCCGGTGATCGAGGCCGGAAACCGGGTAATCTCGGCAGGCGTGCCGGCCGCGACGATCTCTCCGCCGTGGGTTCCGGCCCCTGGCCCGAGGTCGACCACATAGTCCGCGCGGCGAATCGTCTCCTCGTCGTGTTCGACGACGAGCACCGTGTTCCCAAGGTCGCGGAGCCGGGTCAGCGTCGCGAGGAGTCGCTCGTTGTCACGCGGGTGGAGCCCGATCGATGGCTCGTCGAGCACATAGAGCACCCCGCGCAACTGCGAGCCAATCTGCGTGGCGAGCCTGATCCGCTGCCCCTCGCCCCCCGAGAGGGTCGCCGCCGGCCGGTCGAGGGCCAGATAGCCGAGGCCGACCGATTTGAGAAAGCTGAGCCGGTCCCGAATCTCCTTCAAAACCCCGCCAGCAATCTGTTCCTCGCGGCCATTGAGCCGCAGCGACTGAAAGACCTCCTCCGCCTGGTCGATCGGCAGCGCGGCATACTCGGCGATCGAGAGGCCATCGATCTTCACCGCCAGCGATTCGGGCTGGAGCCGGGTTCCGCCACAGGCGCGACAGACGACCTGCGAGACCATCGATTCGAGCGCCGCCCGCTTCTTCTCTGACCAGCCCTCGCCATCGCTCTGCTGCATGCGCTTCTGCGACTCGGTGAGGATGTGGGTGACGCCGTGCCACTTCATGAGGAAGCTGCGCGATCCCGAGCGGAACTGGATCTTCTCCCGCAGACCGTGAAACCAGGCTTCGCGCACTCGCTTCGGCAGCTTCGCAAATGGCGTCTCCGGGTCGATCTCGAAATGGCGGGCGATCGAGAGCAAGCCCTCGTGAAGATAGTTGTCGGTGGTCGGATCGGACTCGCGGGTGAAGTGGATCTCGCGGATCGGGAGAGATTCGTCGGGGACGATCCGCGCCGGGTCGACCTCGGAGCGCGTCCCGAGGCCGTGGCACTCCCGACAGGCTCCATAAGCGGAGTTGAAGGAGAATGAGCGCGGCTCGAGCTGGGGTATCGAGATCCCGCAGTCGATGCAGGCCATGCGCTCCGAGTAGAGGCGCTCCTCGCCGTCGACGATCGAGACGATCACCACGCCATCAGTCAGCCTGGTCGCCGTGCGCACCGACTCCTCGAGGCGCACGGCGATGCCGCTCTTGATCAGCAGCCGGTCGATGACCACTTCGATGGTGTGGTTGCGCCGCTTGTCGAGCCGGATCTCATCGTCGAGGGTATGCATCTCCCCATCGATTCGCGCGCGAGTGAAGCCGATCTTGCGCACCTTCTCGAGCTCTTTACGGAACTCACCCTTTCGCCCCCGCACGATCGGGGCGAGGATCATGACCCGCTCACCCTCCGGCAGCTCCTTCAGGTTGCGGATGATCTGGTCGGTCGACTGGCTCGAGACCGGCTGTCCGCAGGAGTGGCAGTGGGGTTGGCCGATCGAAGAGAAGAAGAGGCGCAGGTAGTCATAGATCTCGGTGACCGTGCCGACTGTCGAACGCGGACTGCGGCTGGTCGTCTTCTGCTCGATCGAGATCGCCGGGGAGAGCCCCTCGACTGCGTCGACATCCGGTTTCTCGAGCTGCTCGAGGAACTGTCGGGCGTAGGCCGAGAGCGATTCGACATAGCGGCGCTGCCCTTCGGCATAGATCGTATCGAAAGCGAGTGAAGATTTGCCCGAGCCGCTCAGCCCCGTGACGACCGTCAGCTGATTGCGCGGAATCTCGAGGTTGATATTCTTGAGATTGTGCTGTCTTGCTCCCCGAACCGTGATTCTGTTAATAGCCATAAGGTCAGTCACAGAAAAAGAATTAGTGGATCGAATAAATCGCCATCATAGCCGAGAGCGGGAGGGGGTGCAAACTGGTCATGCGGATGGCCCAGCGCAATCGCTTTATGAAATCGCTTGACAGTGAGGGAACGGAAGT
>Ga0068876_10004220_pt1 | contig 10158 bp, 6 predicted proteins | sample NOAtaG_6_FD_66442 | JGI IMG/M metagenome (GOLD analysis project Ga0068876, IMG submission 66442) | Freshwater lake microbial communities from Lake Erie, under a cyanobacterial bloom - NOAA_Erie_Diel5S_2200h metaG | ecosystem: Environmental > Aquatic > Freshwater > Lake | place: USA: Ohio, Lake... | reverse complement strand
ATAGCAATGGTATTTGGTTCATTAGTACCGATACAAAAGGTTTATTGACTTATACGAAAGGAAAACAAATTCTTCAACATTCTTCTGATGCATTACAAAAACACGCGTTACCTCTTGATGTCATAAATCAACTCTTTAAGGACAAGTCCGGTCATTATTGGTTAGCTACTAACAACGGGATTTCCAGTTTTGACCCCTTTAATCAAGTCATGTTTGGTTTTGGCCGTTCCATGGACATCGCTCATGGTTTGACCGCTTCAGGAGTGTGGTCTTTTGCAGAGGAAAAGACTTCCTTGGATTTTTACATTGGCACCGATTCTGGTGTGAGTAAATTTAACCGCACAACAGGGAGTTTTCAACATTACTTTTTACCCGATGCAATTAAAAAAGGCACAACTGTTCTATCGATGTTTCCTCTTTCAAGAAACCGCTTGCTTGTTGGGTCTGTTTCTGGTTTGTTTGAATTAACCATACGTTCCGATCAATCCTACTCATTTAAGAAAATCAACACCGTTCCGGCCAAGCATCAACGCATGTATTCCATTGTTAAATGGCAAGATGAAACGTTTTGGATAGGAACAAACGAAGGGGTAATGTTAGTGGATTTGAAAAAAGGAATCACACATGTTTTCGAGCACCAACAAAAAAACAAAAAGAACACCGTTACACCAGGTATTTGCCGATTGGTATTTAAAGATAAGCGTGGTAAAATATGGTTTTCAACAGGTTCAGGTTTACTGAGTCAACTCGTCTTGTCCAAAGGTAAACCCTCTATTAAACCCTTTCAGTACAACCCGCAATTTCAGCAAGTTTCACGTGATTATATTACGTCATTTAGTCAGACATCGGCCAATGATTATTGGTTTGGGACGTTTGGTTCGGGACTTCTCCACTGGAACAAATCAACCAATCGCATTGAAAAGTACACCAACAAACAAGGACTTCCAAACAACGTGGTATATGGGGTATTGAAAGATAAATTAGGAAACTTATGGTTATCTACAAACCAAGGCCTATGTTGTTATAACCCAAAAACTAAAAGAGTCCAGGCGTTTAAAGAATCCGATGGTTTATTGAGCAACGAATTCAACACTGGAGCTTATTTTAGTTCTACTTCAGGCGACATGTTTTTTGGTGGTATCGCTGGATTTAACTTCTTTCATCCGCAAGTACTGACCAATCAGCAATATGATTTGACAGTTATACTAAGTAAATTAAAGCTTGACAAAAACTGGTTAAAGCCTCGTCAACCAAAATCACCCCTAAGTAAACCGTTGGCCATTACAGATCAGATTCAGCTCACGAACAGGCAACGCAGTTTTGTTGTCCGCTTTCATCCGGCGGATATCAGTTTAGCGCCCTATTTGAATTACAAATACGAATTAATTGGTTCTGACGAAGGGGAGGTGTTGGTTGGAAACAGCAACGAAATCCATTTTAATTCCCTTTCGCCCGGTGAATACCGCCTGTTAATTTACGCGCGAAGAGGCGAGGGAAACTGGGGTAAGCCAACTTCTTTGGAAATAAACATTCGTCCTCCGTTTTGGATGACTTGGTGGTTTTGGTCGATACTCGGATTTGTAGCCTTGATTCTAGGAAGAATTTTATGGCGTTACCGCATTGAATCGGAACGAAGGGAACAGGTAAAACTGGAGTTGAAAATAGCTGATCGTACCAGAGAATTGCGATTGCAATCTGAAAAAATAGAAAAACAAAACAAGCAAATAGAACAGGAAAAAAATAAGGTCCTCCAGCAGCAAAAGCTGCTTCAACAGGAGAAAGACAAAACCGAAAACCTATTGAAGAATGTTATTCCGGAAATGACAGCAGACGAGTTGAAACGAAAGGGTAAAGTGAATGCTAGGGCCTATAGGCATGTTACGGTTTTATTTACAGATTTTGTTGGTTTTTCCAAGATTACGGAGCAAATGAAGCCCGCCGATTTAGTGAATCGGCTTGACATGTATTTCAGAAAATTTGATGAGATCATTGTGCGGAATAACCTGGAAAAAATTAAAACCATTGGCGATGCGTACATGTGTGTAGGTGGCGCACCCTTGCGCAATAAATCCAATCCCGTAGACACTGTTTTAGCTGCGCTTCAGATTCAGGATTTTATGTTGAAGTTGAAAAACGAAGCCATTGCCAATCATACCGATTATTGGGAGTTGAGGTTAGGAGTAAATACAGGTCCGGTAACGGCTGGAGTGATTGGACGACAACGCCTTGCTTTTGACATTTGGGGCTCTACAGTGAACCACGCTCAGCGCATGGAAATGCTTGGCGAACCAGGAAGTGTTACCATAACAGGAAACACTTTTGAATATATTCAACCTTATTTTGAATGCAGTTACAAGGGTAAGGTTAAAACCAAAAGCCGTGGACTAGTTGACATGTATGTGGTCGAACGGATAAAGCCGGAATTATCCGAAAGAGGGGAAGGGATAATTCCCAACAACCGATTCACCGAAATAATCAACCTGCATTTATACAGTTCGATTAACTATTACAAGGCCGAACGACACATCATGAAACTCCTTGAGAAAGGATTATCACCCTCCTTGCATTACCATTGCATTGCGCATACCCGCGATGTGGTGCGTTCTGCAGAACGCGTTGCCTTATTGGAAGGCGTAACCGATGAAGGATTGTTTCTATTGAAGTCGGCAGCCACCTATCACGATGCTGGGTTTATAGAACAATACGATAAAAACGAACCTGTTGGAGCCAGGTTGGCCGAAGAAATCCTTCCAAAATATGGGTATAGTGATGCCCATATCCAACAGATAAAAAAGTTGATCTTTGTTACGCAAATACCCCATAAACCGGGTAATTTATTAGAAGAAATTCTTTGTGATGCCGATTTGGATTACCTCGGCAGAGATGATTTTCACACCATTGCGGATGCCTTGCGAAGGGAATTAAAAGAACACGGTAAAATTGATAGTGATCGAAAATGGGATGAAATTCAAGTTATGTTCCTTGAATCACATCGCTATTTTACTCAAACGGCTATTCAAACACGTGACGAAAAGAAACGCCAAAACTTGGAAGAAGTAAAAGAACGGCTGAAACGAAATGAATACCCGGATTAACTGAATAGAACGCTTTTGCCATACGTATCCAGTTCAATGGGGTTGACAACCAATGCCGGAATCTTTGCGTCGTTGGTGATGATGTATTGTTCGTAATTGCTTGTCATGGCTGGAAAAAACATGTTTTTATGCATGTTCATTATAGCGATGAGGTCCGCATCAATTTGTATGGCGTACTTTACCACCTCCTTATCGAATCCAGCACTTGGAGCAACGTATGTTTTTAATTCAATGTTTCTCCCCTTAAAGAATTTTTTCGCAAAGGCTATGTTTGACTGCACTTGTTCCTTTAAATACTCGTCCGTTTCGTCGGGAGTGATGACATGTACCCTTGAATCGAAATAATCCGCCAGGTTGGCGACAATGGCTAATTTCTGCTTTGTTTCCTTGTGTAAATCCATTGGTACTACAATGTCGTCATAGCCTGTCGGTTTGATCGATTTGTCCTGAACGATTACAAAGGGAACAGAGGAATAAGTAATGACTTTCAGCGCTTTACTTCCTGTAATGTGTTGCCAGCCATGGGCGCCATGTGTTCCCATAAAAACGATGGACGCATGGTGTTCGGCTGCAAAGTCACCGATATCTTCCACAATCGAACCTATGCGCACAACCGGGATGAGCTCAACCCCTTGGTCCGCTTTTTTTTCAAGGACCTCTTTTAGGTCATCTTCCGCTTTTTTTAATTGTTTTTCTTTGGATACGACATGTAAAACGTATACGGCGGCATGCAATTGTTTGGCGGTTACTATCGCGTGTTCAAGCGCAAAATTGGCTGCTGGAGTGAAATCATGGGGAACGACGAAGTACTTTTTATTCATGTGTTCAAGGCTTAATTGCACTTAATGGACAACTAAAAGTACGAAAATCCAACAACCATAACCGTTCTTAAACCTGCGACATTGCCCTAAAATTCAGTTAAATGACAAAAGGAGGATCTCCCCTTCCTCCTTTTAGTCTTGAACCTTATGTAATGTTTGATTATTCTACAAAGATCCGTTGTTGAGCTGATTCTCCATTTTGAAATGAAATGTATGCCGTGTAAGTGCCCTTATTTAATTGAATGCCTTGAACCACTTGTTCCGCGTCGATCTTAGCAATTCGTATGCCAGTCATGTTGCTTATGGAGATGGACGCTATACCTTCATTGTTTTTAAAGTAAACCATTCCAGAAGAAGGGTTTGGATAAGCAAGTTGAGCGCTTGTTACACCTGTTGAAGAAGTAAATGGCGTTGTATCAGGATTAACTACGCCAGTCAAAGCAGGTTTTTTCTGATGAACACTGAATGTTCTGCTTGCGGAGCATCCTTTTTCATCCGTTACGCTAAGGGTATAACTTCCACTGGAAAGGTTGCTTTGATCCAAAGAGGTAAGGTCAATGTTAGCCACATCTTGTGCAAGCCAGAAGTAGGTGAATTCACCGTTGTTTCCTTGTACATTCACATCTATTGAACCATCGGAACCGCCGAATGAACTCACGTGTTGGATGGATGCATTTAAGGTAATAGGAGCTGGATTGGTTACCGACACATCAATGGTTAGCATAGAAAGGGTAACATCGGAAACAATTACGGAGTAGTTTCCTGCAGGCACATTCGATAAGGTAGAAAGGGTATCCCCTGTCGACCACTGGTAACGGTAAGGATATTGACCCCCACTTATGAGTAATTCAATGTTGCCATCGGATGAACCGTTGCAAGTAGGTTGCGTTAAACTGACCCCACCGGTTAAAGGCAATTTATTTTGAGCAAAAGAACTTCCTAAAACGAAGGTTCCGAACAGAAGAGATAATATTGTTGTTTTCATATTGCGTTTGTTTTATGTCTCAAAGAAACTTCGATTCAACCAAAGAAAATGGGAAGAAACATCAGTAAGCGGCAATATTCAGTGGATTTACAGGTAGCTAATCCGTATTCTTTTGCGTTGTGCTACGTACATTTGCGTAGAACGGGAGGAAAACGTAACAACTGACGTTCAAAAGTACGACTGAAATGGAAAAGGCGTCAGTAGAACTTCGTTTTAACATCAATACGCTGCCCGGATTGCCGGGCGTGTATCAGTTCTTTGACCAGCACAAGGAAGTTATTTATGTAGGAAAGGCTAAAAACCTCAAGAAGAGGGTTTCATCGTATTTCTCCAAACAGCATTCTACAGGAAAAACCATTTTGTTGGTCCGAAAAATTGTGCACCTCGAGTACATTGTGGTGCAGTCAGAAGCCGATGCCCTGCTTCTTGAAAACACACTTATTAAAAAATACAAGCCCAGGTACAACATTCAGTTAAAGGACGATAAAACCTACCCGTGGATTTGCATTAAAAAGGAACCTTTCCCGCGTGTTTTTCAAACACGTCGGTTGATAAGGGATGGTTCGGCTTATTTTGGTCCTTATCCCAATGTGAAGGTGATGCAGGCACTGCTGCAACTCATCCGTGAATTGTACCCGCTGCGCACGTGTGCCTACGACCTTTCTCCGAGTAAAATTGCACGGGGTTCATATAAAGTTTGCCTTGAGTACCACCTTGGCAACTGCCTCGGGCCTTGTGCTGGCGAGCAAACCGAATCCGACTATCAAGAACTGATAAGTCAAATAGAAAAAATCCTCCGAGGCGACCTGGTTGAATTGCTTTCCGGTTTAAAAAAACAAATGAAGCACCATGCCGAACAACTGCAGTTCGAAGCCGCACAAGACATAAAACAGCAATTGACGTTGTTGGAAAAATACCAATCGCGCTCCACGGTGGTATCGCCATCGATCAAGCAGTTGGATGTGTGCTCCGTTCTCGAAGAAGAACAAGGGTTTTATTTGAATTACACCGTGGTGAAAAACGGCGCAATCGTTCAGTCGTATAATACGTTCGTACAGAAGAAACTGGAGGAAACTACCGACGACATGTTGGGATATGTTTTACCGGAGTTGCGGGAACGATTTCATAGCACTTCGAAGGAAATAGCCTTGAATTTAACCAGTAAGCTGGAATTTACAGACTTAAAACTGTTCGTTCCACAGCGCGGAGAGAAGAAGAAGTTGTTGGAAATGTCGTTGCGCAACGTGAGCCATTACAAATGGGTTTCCGGCAAACGGGAACACGCGGGAAAAACCGAGGAAAAAACACACGAAGGGCTCGAGGAGCTCCAACGGGTTTTGGGTTTGGGTAAGTTGCCTGTTCACATGGAGTGTTTTGACAATTCCAACATACAAGGAGAGCATGCCGTTTCCGCCTGTGTGGTTTTCAAGGATGGAAAACCTAGTAAGAAAGATTACCGGCATTTCAATGTGCGAACCGTTACCGGACCAGATGATTTCGCTACCATGCACGAGGTGGTGACGCGCAGGTACAAACGACTGCTTGAGGAAGGAAAACCTTTGCCGCAGCTGGTGGTTATTGATGGTGGAAAGGGACAACTGGGCGCGGCGTATGAGGCGATTGAAGCCCTTGGTTTGGCTGTAAAACTTCCAATGATTGGCATTGCCAAGCGCTTGGAGGAATTGTACCGAGTGGGATTTTCAGCGCCTTTGGTGCTCGATCAACGTTCGGAGGCCTTAAAGCTCATTCAGCACATGCGCAACGAGGCGCATCGTTTTGGCATCACCCACCACCGCAACAAACGAAGCAAAGCTGCCATTTATAGTGCGTTGTCTTCCATTCCCGGCGTTGGAAAAAAAACGGAGGAACAGTTGCTTCACACCTTTAAATCACTCAAAGCCATCGAACAACTTTCGGTAGAACAATTGGCAGCACACATTGGATTAAAACGCGCAAAGCTGGTGTATGGTTTTTTTCGGGGGGAGACGGGAGATTAAGTCATCTTTTATCTGTTTTCAAAATGTTATTTTTCGTTTTCACTTTGTTCACTATTATTCTTTTTCTTAGCCTTACCCCCAAATAAAATTGCCAAGTAAGGTAATACCCCGATGCAAAACCCTAACCAATAGCCAAACCCTGTGTTAAAATGGTAATAAAATGTGCTTCCACCGCTTCCATACCACCAATCACTAAAGGAAGGAATGATAGCACCAATTCCCATAAAGATTAAAGAAATCGGAAGTAAAATACCACTGAAAAACCCTGTAAAAAATCCGGGTACATGAACCTCCCCATCGGGTTGTATTATGAGGTCTGTAGATCCACAACTAGATATTAAGAGAAGAGTTAAAAAAGTAAAAAGGTAGAGGTTAGACAGTTTATTCATGACTTTTGTATTTAATAAATTTTTGTTAAATATATTAATTTATTTAGGTTTAACCACGTGTAAAAACCATATATTATATTAAAAACACATGTTGAGCAAATTTCGGTGCTGAACCGGTAAAGGTAATAATGGTTATTTTTAACAATTGATTTTAGGGTATGAAATTGCACGAAAAGGTTAAGTTTTACAGAGAAAGCAGGCGATTATCACAGGAGTTTGTATCTCATGAATTGGGCTTAAATCAATCTCAATATAGCCGCCGTGAAAGCGGAGCGATTACCTTCGATGCAGATGAAATAGACAAGTTGGTGCGCATTCTCGAAGTAACACCCGACGAATTGTTTGGCCACGAAACCATTATTTTCAATAATACGGATCAAAAAGGGGGAAATTTTGGTCAATACATCAGCACTTCCGAGGAATTGATTGAGCAGTACGAACAACGACTTCAAGAAAAAGACCTCCTTATCTCCACATTGAACGATAAAATTGCTTTGTTGGAACGACTGCACGAAATCCGAAAGAAGTAGATTTCGGTTAATTACCTCATTTTTAGTTTTAAACCTTTTTTAGGCCTTTGGTTTACACTAAATCACCAATTATTTATGTTTTTCAGGGATTGTAATCCCTAAATAAACACCCTATTTGGTGATTAGGATACCGCGTGTGCTGCAAAACAACATCCATCAAGCATAAAAAAACGAAGCAAAAAGACAAACTACCGGCTGTTTTTTTGAACGAATACGAAGCAGAAGGAACAATCATCGATCGGGATAATTTCCGTGATTTTATTTTCCCTGTAGAGACTTGAAACCCTAGAAATAATTGATTAGTTGGAGTTCTTCTTCACGATGTATGCATCCTTGAAGCCGTTTTGTTGCACTTTTTCCAGGTCTTTTTGGGCCTCTTCCATGGAAGTATAATTACCCGCAGTGTAACGGTATTTATAACTTGATGAGGTGTTTAGTTCATCGCGGGAAACAGGTAAACCGATGCGCTTGAATTCGGTATGGTCTGTTTGCACCGGCAGTTTAGACGACATGATTTGGATGGTGTAACTCGATTTCGCTACCGAGGTGGTTTTTGTGGTTGTGGTTTTATTCGTAGTTGTTTTGACTGTCGAAGTCGACGTTTTGTTTGATGCATTTGTGTTGGTTGCGTTTCCTTCCTTTGGAGTGGTTTTCGCCACGACAGGAACATCAGGTGTTTTTGTGAAGCTTATTTGAGGATGTTCTTTTACAATGAACCGTTTAAAACCACGGAAAACAGCTTCGGAAATAAGTTGTTGTCCTTTTTCGGAATTGAGAAATGCTCCTTCTGTTTCGTTGCTTAAGAAACCACATTCGACTAAAACACTGGTTGTGGTGTTTTCGCGCAGTACATGCAGGGAATATTCCCTGTCTTCGGTGTCTTTTACCCCACGGGAAGGTCGCCCGGCATGTGCAACGAATTCTTTTTCAATTTCACGTGCCAGTTCAACGGATTTCACTTGATTTTTAAGGTGCACGTGTGTTTCTGTACCACACGCTTTTTTGCAATGGCTGGCATTGCAGTGCAGGGAGATGAAGTAATCTGCTTTATTGTTCGTTGCGATGGCGACTCTTTCATCAAGGGTTGGGTAGGTATCTTCGGTGCGGGTGTAAACGATGTTTACATTTTTAAGCTGACTTGAGATTTGTTCGCCGAATTTTTTAGCTAAGATGAGGTTTATTTCTTTTTCGGATTTATGGCCTTCGTACCCTGAAATATGTCCGGGATCTGAACCTCCGTGACCGGGGTCTATGACCACAGTAATTTGCGTTTGTTGCGCCAGTGTGAAAAATGAGCACAACATCGTAACTACGGGAATGACAACTTTTTTCATGCTCCCTTCTTACGCGAAAGAAAGGACAAGGTTACAAAATGGACTTTTTATTCCTTGTTGATGAGGTCGTACAACTCGTTCAAGTTCGGAGAAATGATGATTTCAATGCGCCGGTTTTTTGCTTTATCCTTTGTGTCAACAGGGTGGTATTCCGAGCGGCCTGCTGCCATGAGTTGTGCGGGTAACAACTTTGAATTACTGATTAAAATATCCACAACAGAGGTTGCTCGGAGCACAGAAAGCTCCCAATTGTTTTTTGGGTGCGTTGTTCCAGCCAGCTTGTCCGTATCGGTATGTCCTTCCACGATGATTTCGAGTTCTTTTTCCATTTCCAGCACTTTGGCTAGGGCAATGAGGGCTTTTTTTCCGTTGGCTTCTACGAGTATACTGCCCGAGGCAAAAAGCAGTTTGGCTTCCATACTCACGTATATTTTTCCATTTTTTTGCACGACAGTTAGTCCTTGGCTTTCAAAGGCATTTAGGGCATTGGCGATTTTGGTTTTGAGCAGTTTCACCCCTTCGTCTTTGCGCTTGATGATTTCTTCCAGTTCAGCGACCCGTTGTTCGCGTTCTTCGAGCAATTTTTGTTTGTCTTTCAGTTCTTTCTCAAGCGTTGAAAGGGACGATTCTTTGCGTTGAAGTTCAAGGGTTTTTGCCTCGATTTCGGACTGCAGGGAAGCGGTTTCTTTTTCTCCAGTTGTTTTTAGTTTATTGAAAGCCGTTTCTAACTTATCTTTTTCAGCAGTACATTTCGACAAAGAGGTTTGAAGGGTTCGGTACTGAGCACCAAGTTGGGTAGTGTCTTTGATCAACTGATCGCGTTCTTTTCGGGTAATTTCGAATTTAGCCTCGAAATCTTTGGCCTTCCCTTCCATATTCAACGCATCCTGTTTGAATTTTTCGAGTTCTTTATTACACTCCTGTTCTTTGGCCAGCAGCTCTTTGTATTTTTTCATGGGCACACATGACACCAAGGCGAAAAAAGACAAAAGGAGAAGGGATAAAAT
>Ga0068876_10004219_pt1 | contig 10159 bp, 5 predicted proteins | sample NOAtaG_6_FD_66442 | JGI IMG/M metagenome (GOLD analysis project Ga0068876, IMG submission 66442) | Freshwater lake microbial communities from Lake Erie, under a cyanobacterial bloom - NOAA_Erie_Diel5S_2200h metaG | ecosystem: Environmental > Aquatic > Freshwater > Lake | place: USA: Ohio, Lake... | reverse complement strand
CTGACGGACGAGGAACTGATTGGCTGAAAGTGCCGCATCTACTTGAACATTACGCGGATCACAAAGCTTCGGATGTAAATTCTTTCGCCGATTTTCTTCAAATGCATTACTCCTGCGACACTAACGGTCATTCCGAGCGCCATGATGATCATAGTGATGAAGACTGCCTGCCGTTTCAACATCTTAACGCCGCTTCTGTATTGATGCTGGATGGCAGTGTCGTGTATCGTTTATCAGGTTTTACATGTGCGTATCGTCTTGTAGTTATTCCTCAGGAACAAGGTGCAGAGCTTGATGCCTTCTCCGGTTCTATTTGGCAACCGCCAAAGTCAGCATAATCATTCTGTTTCATAGTAATTCATTTTGTGCTGTTCATAACAGTGCAGTTAATACAGTATGTTATGCTGAATAAAATAATTCATTTTTCCATTCGTAATAAACCGGTCATCGGATTATTCATTGTTGCGCTGACCATTTGGGGCTCGTATGCAATTACCAAATTGCCCATTGATGCAGTTCCTGATATTACTAATAATCAGGTTCAGGTGATCACAGTATCGCCAACGTTGGCTGCACAAGAAGTAGAGCGACTTATTACGTTTCCTGTTGAACAAACCATGGCTACCATACCTGAAATCGAAGAAATTCGTTCGTTCTCGCGATTCGGTTTGTCGGTAGTAACCATTGTTTTTCATGAACACACTGACTTGTATTGGGCCAGGCAACAAGTAAGTGAGCGACTAGTAGATGCCGCTGATGCCATTCCTCCCGGAGCCGGCAAACCTGCGTTGGCTCCTGTAACCACAGGTCTGGGTGAAATTTATCAGTACGTATTAAAAGTTGATCCCGCCTATCGGGAAAAATATACACCAACAGAATTACGTACAATTCAGGATTGGATTATTCGTCGTCAATTGGTGGGGACTGAGGGTGTAGCGGAAGTAAGTTCGTTCGGCGGTTATCTGAAACAATATGAAGTTGCAGTTAACCCGCAACAGTTAAGAGGTCATCAAGTTACTATTACAGATGTATTTAATGCCCTAGAGGCGAATAATTCAAATACCGGCGGTGCGTATATCGAGAAAGGACCTAACGCTTATTTTATTCGGAGTGAAGGCATGATCACGAGTGAAGAAGATATTCGCAAAGTTGTTGTTAAGAAAAACTCTACCGGAGTTCCGCTGCTGGTAAGCGATGTAGCAGAAGTGAAATTAGGTCACGCTATTCGTTACGGTGCAATGACATACGGCGATCAGGGCGAAACAGTTGGTGCGATTGTAATGATGCTTAAGGGCGCTAATTCCGGACAGGTAATTGAAAATGTTAAGGAACGAATTAGTCATATTGCAAAGACACTTCCTCCGGGTGTGCACATTGAACCGTATTTGGATCGTACCAAGTTGGTGGACGCTGCAATCAACACGGTGGTGAAAAATCTTGCTGAAGGTGCGCTCATTGTAATTTTTGTGTTGGTGCTGTTGTTAGGAAATCTTCGTGCAGGATTGCTCGTCGCGTCTGTAATTCCTCTGGCTATGCTATTTGCAATAGGTATGATGAATTTGACCGGAGTTTCCGGAAACCTGATGTCATTGGGTGCAATTGATTTCGGACTAATAGTAGATGGAGCCGTCATCATTGTAGAAGCTACGTTGCACTATATGCATGTACATTTTCGTGGAAAGACAATGACCAGAGATGAATTGGAAGAAAATGTGAAAACATCTGCAGGAAGAATGATGGGCTCAGCCGCGTTTGGTCAGCTAATTATTTTAATGGTGTATTTACCCATACTTTCATTATCGGGTGTAGAAGGGAAGATGTTTGGACCCATGGCGCAAACGGTAGCGTATGCTATTTTAGGCGCGTTCCTGTTGTCGTTGACTTATGTGCCTATGATGGCAACGCTCGTCTTGAACAGATATCAAAGCGAGAAGAAGAATATTTCCGATCGAATTATCGGTAGACTGGAGCGACTATACGTTCCGGTGTTAAGTAGCGCATTGAAATGGAAGAAAACAATAGTTGCGATTTCGATTACGATGCTGCTATTGGCAATTTATGTATTCTCCGGAATGGGAGGCGAGTTCATTCCAACACTGGACGAAGGCGATTTTGCAATTGAAACCCGGACACTTTCAGGCGGCTCGCTGGATAATACGGTTAATGCAGCATTAAAAGCATCAGCTATTTTGGAGCAATTTCCGGAAGTTGATCGTGTTGTAGGAAAAATTGGATCGTCCGAAGTGCCTGTGGATCCAATGCCAGTAGAAGCTTGCGATTTAATTGCTGTGTTGAAACCGCATGATCAATGGGTGTCGGCTACTACGCGGGAGGAATTGGCTGATACAATGTCTAAAGCTTTGGCTGCAATACCTTGGGCTACATTCGGTTTTCAGCAACCTATACAAATGCGTTTTAACGAGTTGATGAGCGGTGCACGTCAGGATATTGTAGTGAAAGTGTATGGTGAAGATTTAAATGTATTGAGTGAATATGCGGATCAAGTTGGAGAGCTCGTTAAAACGGTAGAAGGTGCAGAGGATTTGTATGTAGAAGAAGTTACTGGTTTGTCGCAAGTGGTAGTGCGAATTGATAGAAGCGCTTTGGCCCGATACGGTGTTTCTGTTGAGGAGGTGAACAACGCCGTGCGTGCAAGTTTTGCCGGAGCTGAAACCGGTCTAGTATTTGAAGGCGATCGTCGATTTGCATTGGTGGTTCGTGTGGACAATGAAAATAGAAAGGATGAAACCGATCTCGGTAGCATCACGGTTACTACTTCAGACGGACAACAAATTCCTATCGGTGAGTTGGCAGAGATTAAAACGGAGATCGGACCGAACCAAATTCAACGCGATAATGCAATGCGTAGAATTACGGTTGGCTTTAATGTACGTGGACGTGACATTAAAAGTGTAGTGGAAGAGTTGCAGGATAAAGTCAACAAAAATATCAAGTTCTCTCCCGGCTACTACCCAACTTATGGCGGAACATTTAAAAATTTGGAAGAGGCGCAATCGCGTTTGTCCATTGCGGTTCCTGTTTCGTTGTTACTCATTTTACTTATGCTCTATTTTACTTTTCATTCTATGAAACATGCATTATTGATATTCACTGCAATTCCTATGTCTGCCATTGGAGGAATTTTTATGTTGTGGTTGCGCGATATGCCGTTTAGTATTTCTGCCGGAGTAGGATTTATCGCACTTTTCGGTGTAGCAGTGCTCAATGGAATTGTTTTAATTGCGGAATTCAATCGATTGCGTGATGCCGGAGTTGAAGATGTGAACGAACGAATTATACAAGGCGCAAAAACTCGTTTGAGACCGGTAATAATGACCGCTCTTGTGGCATCATTAGGATTTCTACCGATGGCGATTTCCTCTTCTTCCGGTGCCGAAGTACAACGTCCTCTGGCTTCTGTAGTTATTGGCGGACTTATAACCTCTACTTTACTGACGATGATTCTGTTGCCGGTGTTGTATCAACTGTTTAGTACGGCAAGAAGAAGGAGAAGTACTCCTGCGGTTAAGGCAACTATTATTTTCTTCGGACTGTTGTTGGTGTCGGGTGGAACGGTTTACGCACAGCAAAGCGGCACATATTCAATGAAACAAGTTGTTGACTCTGCCTTGAAGAATAATAGATATGTTGCAGCAGCCGGACTGGATTTAAATGCAGCGAAAGCTTCGCAAAAAGCAGCACTGGATTTTGGTTCAACCTCGGGAACCTTTACTGCGGGGAATATCAACAGTGCATATAACGACAAGAATATAACGGTTGTGCACACCTTACCCTCGCCGGGTGTTATCAGTGCAGAACGTAAGGTAGCACGCGCCGAAACCGAATATGCAGCACTGAATGTTGCCGCAACACAAACCGAAATTGCATACAGGACAAAAGCATCCTATCTCAATTTGTTATACCTGCACTTATTAAAGAATTTGGTAGTGCGAGAAGACAGCCTTTATCGAGCGTATGCTTCGGCGAGTGTCAAACGATACGAAGCCGGTGAGATCACGTTGTTGCAAAAATTAAATGCAGAGAATTTGGCGTTGCAATCTGCGGCGCAACTCATGGAAATTGAGTCGCAAATTCGCACAGAACAAAACATCTTGATGTCGTTGTGTGGTATCAATGTTTTAATTATTCCGGCAGAAGCGGCAATGCAACAATTGTCTCCAATTACTGTAGATACAGCATCCAGACCTGTCAAGGTGCAACTGGCGTTTCAATATGCGGATATCCAATATGGAAGAGTTCGCGCGGAACGAAGTAAACTTTTGCCGCAATTTACTATCGGTGGTTTCTCGCAGTCGTTGTATGGATATCAAAACACAACAGGTACTGATGTTTTTTACGGCAGTAACATGGGCTTTCGTGGTATTCAAGCCGGTGTGCAAATCCCGTTTCCATTTAATGCACAGGCAGCACGAATCAAGTCGGCAACGTTAAGTTACGACGCTGCTGTAGCAAGAGCGGAGGCGCAAGCGATAGAGGTAAATGCGGAACGCAGTGCCGCAATCAACAAACTGCAGGCGCTGGAAGTGAAGCTTAACTGGTATAAAACAGCTGCTTTACCGCAGGCGATGCTATTGAAGCAACAGGCTCAAATTTCATGGAAAGCCGGAGAAATTGGTAGTGTGGAGTATCAGCAGTCGTTACAAGCTGCTCTGACGGTAGAGAAGGAGTTTTTGTACACGTCTTACTTATTCAACAGAGCGGTAGTTGAATTAGATTATTTGAACGGAAAAATTTAATAATACAAAACATGAAAAAATATATTTCATATATCATATTTCCTATACTCCTTGTGCTAATCGGCTCGTGTTCCGGAGATGTGGAGTCACAACAGGAGGGAAATGTTGCTATGGCAGATTCCATCGTTGCATTAACGCAGGAGCAAATGAAGAACTCCGGCTTGGAGACGGGAACAGTAGATCAACGTTTAATGAGTGGCATGATTCGCGTAAGCGGTAAAATTGATATTCCGCCACAGAATACGGTAATTATTTCTGCTGCATTGGGTGGATTCGTCAAGTCTTCCGAAATGTTGCCGGGAATGAAAGTAAGCAAGGGTGAAGTTTTGGCTGTATTAGAACATCAGGATTTCATTCAGTTGCAACAAGATTATTTGAAAGAGAAAAGTCGTTCGGAGTTCTTAGATAAAGAATACCGTCGACAGCAACAGTTAGCTGTGGATAATGTGAACGCGACAAAAACGTTGGAGCAAACTAAAGCGGACTACTTTTCTTCTTTGGCCGATTTAAAAGGCTTGGAAGCGAAGTTGCAATTGATTGGGATTAACGCAACACAGTTAACCGCTGAGAAAATTTCGTCGGTAATTACCTTGCGTTCTCCGGTCTCGGGTTATGTTTCACGTGTGCACGTAAACATAGGAACATATGTTGCGCCGGGTGCCGAAATATTCCGAATTGTGAATACAGAACACGTGCATGCTGAATTATCCGTATTTGAAAAGGATGCAAGAAAATTGAGAGAGGGACAGCAGGTGAATTTTAAGGTAAACGGTGAAGACAGTTTGCGAAAAGCGGAAGTGTATTTAATCGGCCGTGAAATCGGAGATGATCGGACCGTTGGTGTGCATTGTCATCTGGAGCGGGAAGACGCGTTTTTAGTTCCGGGGACTTACATCACCGCAGATATATTTACAGATTCGACTATGGCGGATGTTTTGCCGAGTGATGCCGTAGTGAGTTACTTAGGAAAGCAATACGTATTTGTTGAAAATGCACCGGGTACTTTCGCAATGTTGCCTGTCACTATTGGCATTCAGGCAGGCGGTTATACACAAGTGTATCTTCCTTCAACGGTAAATCGTCAAACTCGTTTTGCAATAAAAGGCGCGTATGTGCTATTGGCTGCGATAAAAAATAAAGAAGAATAACGCTTACTTTTTTCGTAACAACCAAATTACCAGGACAGGGAAAAGCAGAAGGTCTGTCAGCACCGCAACTAGTAATGTAATGCTGACCAGCAAACCGAAATAGAAGGTGCTTTCAAATCCGGAGGCAATGAGTGTGAGGAAGCCTGCAATGAGAATGAGTGAGGTCACGATTACAGCTTTTCCTGTGGACAAAAACGTACGTTTAACGGCGTAGAAAACCGATTTCCCTTGAGCTAACTCAAGTTTCAAACGTGCGAGAAAATGTATAGTGTCGTCGGTGGCAATGCCAAATGCAATGGAGAAAATGATGCTGGTGGATGATTTTAATTCGATACCTGCAAAACCCATAAGACCGCCTATTAAAACTATGGGCAACATATTGGGAATGATGGCAATTATAATCATACGCCAGTTGCGATGAATTATAGCAATGATCAATGCCACAACCAACACAGATACCAACAATCCTTGCAGCGTATTGTCTACCAGGTATTGATTGTTTTTGTCCAACATTACAGCACCGCCGGTCATGTGCACGTTAATATTTTTCATTACCGGTGTGCTGCTGATGAATTGATTGAATTTTTCTTCGCGCGCACGAAAGGCTTGACTTCCGATGTCGTTCATCTTGCCGGTGAAACGACCGATTTTGCCATCACGCGTCACGATGAGTTTCATTTCTTTTCGCTTCCGAAACGGCTCTAATGCTTCTGTTAATTCAATTAATTCTTCATCCGTATCGGGCAATTTATAAAATGCCGGATTCCCGTTATTGTAGGCTTTGTTCGCAGCTTTAACCACCGCAACAGGAGAAGTAACGAAGCCTACGCCGAACTGCGTTGTTAAATAATTCTCCAACTGATCCATTGCCCGAAGTTGTGGTACATCGAATAAAGAAGCTGAGGTATCTGCAGGAGTTACAGCCATTTCAAATGGTCGCACACCCGAAAAATTATTTTCGAAATAATTAAAATCTTGTCGAAGTTGATCTCGAGTTGTTAATCCTTCAATTAAATAATTATTCAATTCAATTCGAGTAATTCCGAAAATGCTTAAGGCAACAATAAGCACTGTGCCTATAATCACCATCTTTCTTCTTCTGAAAATCCAGCGCAATAAACGATGCAAATTCGTGTACCAAAATCGTGAGGTTTCCTTTTCAGTTTGAAGATCGGGTAGTTTAATTTTATTCAATACCACAGGCATTATGGAGTACGCCAGCACGAACGCTACAAAAACCCCAAGAGAAGTGTAAATGCCAAAATCCCGAATCGGTTTAATCTGTGAATTGATTAACGTCAGGAAGCCCAATGCAGTGGTGAGTAATGTTATGAATGTTGCAAAGCCGGCTTCTTTAATGGTTTTAATTAACGCATCAAATCGTTCACGACCATTGCGCAATTCCTCCAAATATTTCGTGACGATATGAACCACATCGGACATGCCCACAACAAACATCATCGTTGGAAGTAATACGGTCATAATGTCCAATGCTTTACCGGTTGCGGTCATCAGGCCCAACGTCCAAAGTATGGATAACATCACTACCAAAACAGGCACCCAAATGCCCCAGAAGGAACGGAACGAAATGAAAAGAAATGCAACTACCAGAAGGAACGATGCCGCAAAGAACATGATGAATTCTTTCTGCAACTTATCGAGATAGGTCTTCTGACCATTGATTTTACTGGCTAGATGAACCGCGTCAAATTTTCCGACAGCTAAAATCTTATTCATGCGCTCCAGCAAGGAGTCGGACTTTACTTTGGAAATGCCTTCTGTTGTTTTCAGGTAAATGCTCACCGATTTAGCATCCTTGCTAAAGAAAGAACCTACCATTTCGGGTGATTGATAAATTGCAGCGGAATCAGATGCATATCGCTCCGGCTCGTCGTAATGTAATACAGGATTTTTTATCGGTCCAAGTTCCGTAACAACCAGCTGATCCAAATTGGTAGGTGATGTCACAGAAGTTACGTCAGGGACAACTTTCAACGAATCTGTAACTGTTGCAAGACGTTGCAAAAAATCTTCGCGGAAAACGCCTTGTTTGTTTTCAATGCCGATTAACACGAATTCATTATCGTATTCAAAGCGTTCCCGATGTTCCAGATAATAAGCCAGTTCCGGATCGTCGGTTGGGAAGAAACTTTCGAAGTCGTAATCGAATTTTATGTTGCGTAATGAAATTACAGACAGTATAGTAATCACAATTACTAAACCCAGTGCGAGGTTGGAAAGTACTTTGAAGTTCTTTTTGATGAAATTCATAGGAAAGTAGCTGTCTTACAACAACTGATCAGAGGATGTGTTGAGCAGTTGCATAAAAAAAGCTCCGATAAAGATACCGGAGCTTTTTGCACTTTGTCGTTATAAGATGTTAATCGATCAAGCTTTTCTAACATTGATAGCGTTTACACCCTTACGGCCTTCGGTGATTTCGAAAGTTACTTTGTCACCTTGATTAACAGGTTGATCGATCAACCCGGTAATGTGAACAAATACTTCGGCATCAGTGCCGTCTTCTTTAATAAAACCGAAACCCTTGGTTGCATTAAAGAATTTGATAACACCCGTTTTCATGAAAATTGAGTAATAGTTAATAAATGATTGAATTATGACGCAATATAGATCAAATCTTGCGCTTAACAAGCAATGGTAGTTTATTTTACATTTGCGCGGGAACTTTTCTTTGTAGTGTCCGTCTTAATAATCGAGTTAGATGAGTAATGAATCGCAGCATATTCCGAAGCAGGTTTCACCGCCGAACGCACCGGTAACACCGGAAGGGTCGTTGGGCTTGCTGGCGTTGGGTTATCGGGGAATTGAAGCGTGGCGAATGTCGCGGGAACAGTGGCAGAAGCAGCAAGAGGAGCTTAAATCGCAAGACGGCAATCATGGCAGCAAAGCGTAAGGTTATTTTACTCGGTTGGGATGCCGCGGACTGGAAAATCATTTCTCCTTTGCTGGATTCGGGAAAAATGCCCGCCTTGCAAAGGCTCATCGAGGGCGGCGTAATGGGTAAAATTGCCACCTTAGACCCGCCTTTGTCGCCCATGTTGTGGACCTCCATCGCTACAGGTAAAACAGCCGACAAGCACGGAATTATGGGCTTTGTAGAGCCTGATACGGTCAACGGCGGTATAAAACCCGTGACAGTTGCCGGACGGAAAACCAAGGCGTTGTGGAATATCCTGATGCAAAACGGCTACAACGTCAATGTAGTGGGTTGGTGGCCCGGACACCCTGCCGAGCCCGTAAATGGCATATATGTCAGCAATCACTTTGCGCGTAACAAAGAAATGGCAGACGGTAAACAGGAATTAATTCCGCACGCCGTTTGGCCTGAACAGCACTCCGAATATTTACACACGTTGCGCGTGTTTCCTCAGGAATTAACGTGGCAACATATAGCGCCTTTTGTGCCACAGTGGCAACAAGTGAGCGAACAGCAAGAAAACCTGCTTGGGAAATTAGCAGGACTCATCAGTAGTGGAGCCTCTTATCACGCAGTAGCCACATGGATTCTGGAGCATCAGGAGTGGGATTTTCTGGCGTTGTATTTGAATGAAATAGATGTATTCAGTCACGTCTTTATGAAATATCATCCGCCCCGTCAGGATCATGTAGACGAAAAGGAATTTGAGTGGTACAAAGACGTCATTAATGGTGCGTACATGTGGCACGATATGTTGCTGGATCGCTTGATGGATTTGGCCGGCGACGAAGTGACTTTTGTGTTGGTATCTGATCACGGTTTTCATTCCGATCATTTGCGATTGAAAGAATTGCCTAAAGATCCCGTGGCGCCTGCGTTTGAGCATGCTCCTTATGGCGTTGTATGTATTTCAGGTCCGGGAATTAAAAAGGATGAACGCGTGTGGGGCGCGTCGTTGTTGGATATTACACCAACCATTTTGCATTTGTGCGGATTGGAAGTAGGTGAAGATATGGACGGCAAAGTGTTGCATCAGGCATTCGATATTGCTACAAACGAAAAACGAATTCCGAGTTGGGATGAGGTTCCCGGTGATGCCGGATTATTACCGGATGAAATGCGTGAAGATCCGTGGACTGCGCAGGAAGCCGTACAGCAATTAATTGAGCTGGGATATATCGAAGATCCGGGAGAAGATGCGCAAAAGGCGGTGGAATTGAATTTGCGGGAATCGCGATTTTATCTGGCGCAGGTATATGCAAGCACAGGGCGTCCACAACAAGCGGTTGAAGTGCTTCAAGAGTTAGTGAATAAGT
>Ga0068876_10004216_pt1 | contig 10164 bp, 7 predicted proteins | sample NOAtaG_6_FD_66442 | JGI IMG/M metagenome (GOLD analysis project Ga0068876, IMG submission 66442) | Freshwater lake microbial communities from Lake Erie, under a cyanobacterial bloom - NOAA_Erie_Diel5S_2200h metaG | ecosystem: Environmental > Aquatic > Freshwater > Lake | place: USA: Ohio, Lake... | reverse complement strand
GTGATGCTTCTTCTTGCCCCCGTAGAAGCACCTACCAATTTGATTTCCCAATCGGTGTTTTTGGACAATTCGCCGTTAAAACCCACTGGCCCGTCGGCAGCAAAATTCACGACACTGCGATCGGGCGTCACGGGTTGGATGACGGTGAAAGGACCGAACAAATCATTGAGATCAGGACCATCGATCATGTCCTTGTCATCTTTGCGGCAAGACAAAATCAAGAGCAGGGACAACAGGAAGGCATAGCGAGTATTCATGGTTCAAAAGGCTAGGCTGAACAAAATGGTAAACTGAGAAATACCGTAATCGGTTTCGGACGCGTCCAAATGCCGGATATTGAAAACCTGGTATTGGGCAGACAAAGCATTCCGCGGATTGAAGCGGTACCGTACCCCACCTGCGTAGGCATTTTCCCAAAAATCATAATCCACGATGTCAAAATTTTCGATGGTGTTGTACCGGTTTCGCAAATCAATGAGGGCATTCCCTTTCGCGCGCCAAAGTTTGAGGCCACCCATGAGGTCCAAATTATCGACAACCTCCAAACTAAGTCCTGCATCGACCATCATACTTCCAAGGTTGATTTGTTCGAATTCCTGGCCGCCTCTACGGGTCAATTCATAACGCAATCCAACATCCAATTTGATGTCTTTTTTCCATCCCAAGTGGTCATTGACATACCAATCTGTCCCCGTTTCAATGAGCAAGAAACGTTTTTTCTCCAATGTTCCTGTGCCTCTGGATTCGGTTAGGAGAGCTGCTTGAAGGAAGGATTTTCTGAATCCTGTGCTGTCCAGGCGCTCGGCTTTGAGGTATGCCCCTCTCCTATTGGGCGTTGCCAAGCCGTAAGGGTTGCTGTAGGTATATGCAGCCACGTAGGGCATCAATTGCTCCGAAATCCGATATGAATTGTCAGTGGCTCCGGATATAAAATCCGTGTAACTAGCCGGTCTACCTGACGCATTGTTGGTTATTTGTTGGAATAGCCCTGGGAACCTGCCGAAGTTGATGCGTTTGGTTTGGGCGCCGGGTGAAAGGAAATCAGCACCTATGTCTTTGTATCCTCCGGTAATGGATATTCCCGTGGTGGGCAAATCCAGTTTGGCAGCGGCGTCATAAAACCATTCATTCCTTTTTTCGGGTGCTTTGGGGTCCCGGTAGTTGACGTACCTCGCATTGGAAATACCGCCCTCCGCCTCCAAACCGAGTTTGATTTTTTCATTCAAAGGCTGATTGAATTTCAGAATGCCCGTGTGAACGTTGTTTTTGTATTGGATGCTGTCGGGAATGGTCCTCTGAAGGTCAAAAATATTCACGCTGTTCAATCCGAGTTGCAAACGGTCGCTTTGAATGAGGGTGAGGGTGCCCCCACCAAACAGCCGTTCAGGTTGCCTGATGCCGTCGGTCGGCCTTTGACGTGTGAGGAAGGAGCTCACATCCAGACCTTTGATGAATTTGTCGAAACTCAATCCAAAGGAAGTCTGGGCACCTTGCATGCGCCAAGTGTCGTTTTGATAGAACATGTCGTAATGTACCACGTCCCTTCTGAGCGCAAATACATCCGCCTCATTCACCACTCCCTCCTCTTGAAAATTTTGCAGGGTGTATGGGGTCATGGACAAATCGATGTCTCCCAATTCGTAACGCACAACTTTACCTGCAACTCCGCGGAGAGTCAATTGCCTCACGTCGAAGGCAACGCCTCCACCCCAAAATCCACCCAGTTCGTTTCGAATACGGAAAATACCCTCCACTTCGGTGCTTTCATTTGGAAATACACTGACACCCATGTCGAACAAGGTATGCCCGTAGTTTGCTTTGCGCGTGGTGATGCTGTCCAACTCGGGGTCGATTTCAAGCCGATTCACGAAATAATATCCACGTGCCGCTCCGTTGATTTGGAACTTTTGCCGTTGTGCCCATCCCAAAAATGGAACGAGCAGGCTCACAATCAAGATGATTTTCTTTCCCATCAGAAGAATATCTTTAGTTCCAAAGTGGATTCATGACCAGCAAATCGGTCCAGCGTAAAAGCCCGGTCTTCGAATTTGAAATATCGATGCCGGAGATAAAGTGCCGTATTTTTCGCCATCAGGTAGTCCAATCCAAATCCCAATGCCCAGCCCTCCTGATTGCGCGGACGGCGTGTTTGGATATCAACCTGCGTATCGTAATTACCGATCACACGCTCCCAGCCGAGGTATTGGGCCAGAACAAGTTTGGGATGGATGGTGTAGTAGTTCTCCAATTGGTGCGCATAATAACGGAGGTATGCTTTCTCTGTAAACACAGTCACTGGAGCAAAGAAGGTCTGCACGGAATTGTATGAACCAAGGTAAAAAACGTACCAAGGGCGCTTGAAAAGGTCAAATTTGTACTTGACCTGAGCCTCGATGTTGTTGAAGTATTTATCATTCACTACCTGACCATTCGGAGACAAATCAGTTAAATAAACCGTTTCGAACACCCCACGGTACAACACCGACAAGTGATTGTAAGGCCCCACATTGGATGGGAAACTCCAGGGATAGAAACGTGACATGGTCAACCCGTTGATGAGGTGCCCGTAGGTAATTTGGTTGTTTTTTCGTTCGATCTCCTTGGCGATGCCGTTGCCCACGATGATGTTGAGGTTTCCAATAGGGATGTCAGCGTTCAAATTGATTCCCATCCGGTTGTTGGCCATTTGCCCAATCCCGAGCATTGCGCTTCCCGTTTGCTGTAGAACACCATTGGAACCAACGATTAATTGAGTGCCTGATGCAGCCGATGTGGCCTCGGCCACAGAAGTGTTCACAAATTCTGAATTGTTGTTCACCACATTTGGGCTGATACGAAATGCATGCAGCTCGAAAGGAATCCTGGTCAAAGACTTGGCAAGGTTCAACTTCAAAGATGCCATACTTCCGAATCCTTTGTCCTGATAGACGTCTTGGTAGCGCCCTGCACCCAATTCCCCTGAAAGGCTGGCTTTCTTGAAATCTAAAAAAAACTCTGCTGTATGAACTTGGTTGTCAACCGGAAGCGTGGCCTTCAAATCGGAATAGGTTCGGCGACTGAACGTATTGAGGCTCAAATGGCTTTTGCCTTTTCGCTTGATGATTCTGCCACCAAATACATTGTTGGGGACGGAGTTTTCAAAAAAACCGTTGTACTGCGTGTTGGTCGAATCATCCAACGGATTGGCTGCCAAATTGAAAGCAGACCCTGCATTTTGGGTTTTTCCGTACAAAACATTGGCGGAGAGTCCCCAAGGCAACTCGGTTAGGTCCATCATGAATCCCTGAAAAGCCTGATTCCCCCATCGGACGTCTTGGGTCACAGCTCCTTTGGCATGGTATTCGGAATATCTGCGGTCTATTTCATTGAATTGGGGATCCCACGGATTACGTTCAAAGATGCTGTAACGGTTGTAGCCTGCAAAAGCCTTCAAAGTAAAGGGAGTCATGCTATGCCAATGTATCCCTCCAGCCTTCACCGAGACATTACCAATCGGGGTGGCAAAGCTTCCGTAAAGATTGACCCCAAGCTGCAGATTGCGGTAATAGTTGAAAAAACCCGTGTTTTGGTTCCATACCACTAAGTCGGTACCGAAAGAAGTTTTGGAGGTGGGCCTGCCGCTGATATTGAGTGTCAATTCGGGAAGCTGTGAAGCGTCGCCAATGAGGATGCTCCTTGTTTGGAGTGCAACGGGCTCACCACTGACCACCTCTGTTACATACGGATTGGTAAAAAACCGATGCTGGAGATAGAACCGGTAATTTCCACTGATGCTGAACCCTTTGAGTGGTGCTTTTTTAGACGTGCTGTCTTTCTCCGTAGGCGAGGCTTGGAGCTCAAGTGCCGAACCCAGAAACAACAGTAGGATTGGAAAGAATAGGAATTTGGACTTCAAGTGCAAAAGAGCACAGAACCGGAAAATATACCGTCCATTGAAAATCAAATGATTTTGTACCGCAACCATTCCTGTTTTGCCTCTTAGTGCAGAATTACACCATAGTTATTGTATTTACAACATTAAGTAGGTCAAAATTTTTTAAACCTCAAAATTGAACCCGCGGTTTTTCAAGGCGTTGTATTTGCCCTCATTGAACGCATAAAGCTTGGCAGGGCGGTGGGAAACATTGTCTTGCATGTTGCCTGTTTCTTGCAGAAACTTCATCTGGAGGATTTTCTTGCGGAAATTCCGGACGTCCAATTTGATGCCTAAAATCGCCTCATAAAGGGTTTGTAACTCGGTCATCGTGAATTCCGGTGGCAATAACTCGAAGCCGATGGGTCTGGTACGGACAGAAGCCTTGAGGCGGTTGAAGCAAGAATCCAGGATTTTATTGTGGTCGAATGCCAACGTACCGACGTCTTGGATGCGGAACCATTTGGCCTCTGCGGCAAATGAGGATGGGTTCAGTTTGTAATCACTGATCTTGACAAGTGTGTAGTAGCCTGTGGTCAATACACGACCTAGAGGATGTCGGTCCACTTCGCCGAAAGTTTCAACCTGCTCGAAGAAAAGACCTTTGAGGCCAGTAAGGTCCTTTAGAATCCGGTTAACGGAGGCATTGAGGTCTTCATCGGGTGCCATCAAGTCTCCGGGCAGGGCCCAAAAATCCTTGTAGGGCATTTCTCCCCTTTCAATCAACAGCACTTTCAGGTCCGACCCATCGAATCCAAACACGACGCAGTCGATCGAAACACCGATGGTGAAGTATTTTTTGAGGTGTTCTTGCAAAATCAAGGCATTTTCAAGGCCCACAAACATATTGAAAAATCGGAAGATGAGCCGACACGCGAGCTTGTATTTTTGGGTCAAGCAGAATCCTCCCAATTGAGGGAAAGTCGACCTTTCTGAGTAAATTTGCACAAAATCGCGCTGATTGTGATCCAAGGAAAAAAAGTCGTGGTGGTGATGCCGGCCTACAACGCCGAAAAAACCCTGAAACAAACCTTTGATGAGGTGCCTTTCAACGTGGTGGACGAGGTGATCTTGGTGGATGACCGTTCCAAAGACAACACCGCCGCTTTGGCAAGGGAACTCGGTATCGACCGAGTGGTGGTGCACGATGTCAACAAAGGGTATGGTGGAAACCAAAAGACATGCTACCGTGAGGCCATCGAAGCAGGGGCGGACATCGTGGTGATGCTTCATCCCGACTATCAATATACTCCCAAGTTGATTGAGGCCATGGTGTTTCCGATTGCCCATGGCTTATTCCCGGTTATGCTGGGCTCGAGGATCCTTGGCAAAGGTGCGCTACAAGGCGGAATGCCCCTGTACAAATACATAGCCAACCGTTTCCTGACCGCCTTTCAAAACCTTTTGATGGGCCAGAAATTGGCAGAATACCACACTGGATACCGGGCTTTTTCCAAGGAAATCCTGCAAAAACTCCCCTTAGGCGAAAACAGCGATGATTTCGTGTTCGACAACGAGATGTTGGGCCAAATCACATTTGCGGGATATACCATCGGCGAAGTCACCTGCCCCACCAAATATTTTGACGACGCATCTTCCATCAACTTCCGCCGTTCGGTAAAATACGGCATGGGAGTGTTGCGGGTGTCGATTTCCTACCGACTTGCCAAATGGGGATTGGGACGCCCCAGCATTTTCAATTTCGAATCGGGACTCAAACTTTGACCGCTAACTCCATGGATCCTTTTCAATCCGAAGTTCAAAACATTCCGAATCCTCCCAAAAAGAAGCGTGGATGGTTCAAAAAATTACTGATCTGGCTGTTCCTTCTCTCCGGAGTAGGTGTTGCGGCCGGATTCGCTTACTTGTATTTCTATCCGGTTCCCGACCACGAAATCTTCAATTACGTTCCAAAAAACGCAGTGTTCGTAATTGAAGCAGACGACCCCATCGAAAATTGGAAAAGCTTCAGCGATACCAAAATCTGGAAGCACCTGAAGAAAAACAGTGCCTTCGCCGACATCGAAGCCAATGCAGATTATCTTGATACCCTCATCCGCGACAACAGCACCATTTTCAGTCTTGTTTCTGGAAAGAAACTTTTGATTTCAGCTGAAATGACCCAAGTGGCCGATTATGATTTCTTGTACATCATGGATTTGGAAAAGGGCGCCAAAATCGAAGTGGTACTGGACGTTTTCAAGGGCGTATTGCGTCAATTCGGATTGCCGTTTTCCAAAAATAATCTTGAAGGACATGAAGTTTATTCCATTGGTGAAGGGAAAGATGCCGTATTGCTCACCTTTGACGGCAACATCATGCTCGCATCTTTCAGCCAAAAATTATTGTTGAATGGTCTGAATGCCTCCAAAGAAAATTCTTGGGCCAAAAACCAGCACTTCGTCACCTTGAGGGAAGATGCCTACCGTTTGGGATCTAGTGCCAGTTTGGTAAAAATGCACCTCAACATGTCGCAGCTTGACGATTTCATGCGGGTCTACATGGATGACTTGACCACGGTTCAATCCATCAGCAAAATGTTGGATTTCACTGCCGTTGATTTCAAAATGAAGGACGAGTTTGCCGAAATGGCAGGTTACGTGAGCGTGGACACCAACAAGGCATCTATGGCCAACGTCCTTCTTGAAGTCGAGGCCGGGGAAGTCCGCGCACAAAACGTACTGCCCTACTCCACCTCGTTTTTCATGACCTTGGATTTCGATGACTTCCAAGCTTACTACGAAAAAATCGCCTTCATCATGAAGGACGATCCCGGTTTCAACGAATACGAAGACACCCAAAAGACCATCGGCAAACTGTTGGGAGTTTATAAAAGTGATCGCCAAAAGGAACGTAAGAAAAAACGCGGAAAGGATGTGGATTACTTCGATTGGATTGGACAAGAAATCGCTCTGGCGCTCCTTCCGGCAGACTCTTCAGGCGTCCAACAATCCTACGTCGCCCTGTTTCATATCCCCGACCGTGACAATGCGGTGCACGACTTGGAAGCCATCGAGAAAAAAGTACGTTCCCGCACCCCGGTGAAATTCGAGGCCTATGAATACAAGGGCCGTACGGTCAGCTATTTGGCCATGAAAGGGTTTTTCAAACTGTTTTTCGGCAAGCTCTTCAACAAATTCGACCAACCCAAATACAGCATCTTGGATGAGTTCGTAGTTTTCAGCAATGACACATTGGCCATTCACCACATCGTGGATGTGGTCAACGGCGACAAACCCAACTTGCCCAACGATCCCGCTTTCCGCAGTTTTTTCAAAAAATTCGACAGTGAATCCAACTATTTCATCTATCTGAATAGCCACAATCTATATCCTTTCCTGCCGACCTTGGCATCCCAGGAAACGGCCGCCCGAATCATCAAAAACGAGGAGTTCATCACCTGTTTCCCTCGGGCAGGCGTTCAATTGAGCGCTGAGGACGGCAGATACAAGGCCATGATGCATTTGGAATTCGATGAGACGCCCCGCAAACCTTGGTGGCAATTGGATCAACCGCTATGAGTACCATCGTTGACCTGCGAAGCGACACGGTGACCCGCCCCACATTGGGGATGAGGAACGCAATGATGGATGCTCCATTGGGTGATGACGTATTCGGCGACGACCCTACGGTGAATGCCCTCCAAGAAAAAGCAGCTCGGAAGTTTGGCATGAAGGCCGCATTGTTTTGCCCCAGCGGTACCATGACCAACCAAATTGCCTTCAGGGTACATGCTCAGGCGGGCTCGGAAGTCATCATGGAATCTTTTGCCCACCCTTACAGGTATGAAGGTGGAGGGTTGGCAGCAAATTCCGGCCTTTCGGTGGCACTGATCGATGGAAATCGTGGTCGCATCAATGCCCAACAAATCGCCGCTCGCATCAACAACCCCGACGATGTGCACCAGCCCTTGACCAAAGTGGTGTCACTTGAAAACACCTGCAACCGCGGGGGCGGAGCCATTTACGGTTGGGATGAAATCTTGTCAATCCACCATCTCTGCAAAGAAAAAGGTCTGAAACTTCATTTGGATGGAGCCCGGTTGTTCAATGCCATTGTTGAGACAGATCAAAGTGCTGAGGATTTCGGAAAACATTTTGACTCCATATCCATTTGTCTCAGCAAAGGTCTGGGTGCACCCGTTGGTTCCCTGCTGTTGGGTGATGTCGATTTCATCCGACAAGCAAAAAGGGTACGGAAATGGATGGGAGGCGGGATGCGTCAGGCTGGTTTTTTGGCCGCTGCGGGCATCTATGCCATGGACCATCATGTGGGCAGGTTAGTTGAAGATCATGCAAGGGCCCGTGCCATTGGCAAAATGGCTGAATCATGTCCATACATCGAGGAAGTATTGCCCGTGGACACCAACATCGTGATCATGCGTTTGGCCGAGGGCATTCAACCGACCTACTTGTTGGACCATTTGAAATCCAAGGACGTTTGGGCGGTTGGATTCGGGGGGCAATTGGTGCGCATGGTCACCCATTTGGATGTGACGGACTCCATGCTTTCCCAAGTCGAAACGGCTTTGAAATCTTTCCGTTCTTGATTTTGTACGCCTCCTTCCTTTCCTTTGCCATCATCGTCCCGCGACGCGGATACGACCCCAACCCTTGAATCTCGCAAGACCATGTACATTGAACAACTCTACACAGGATGTCTCTCAGAAGCCGCTTATTATATCGAATCTGAAGGCCAAGCTGCCATTGTCGATCCCTTGCGTGAAACAGGACCCTACCTGAATCTCGCCAAACAACGTGGGGCCACCATCAAATTCGTTTTCGAAACCCATTTTCACGCAGATTTCGTGAGCGGACACGTGGACTTGGCCTCCATCACCGGTGCTGAAATCGTATATGGGCCACAAGCCAATCCTGCCTACCGGGCCACCATCGCCCAAGACGGTCAAATTTTCAACCTAGGCAAGGTCCAAATCAAGGTCCTTCATACACCCGGGCATACCATGGAATCTTCCTGTTTCCTTTTGCTGGACGAAAACCAAAAACCCCATGCCCTTTTCAGCGGCGACACCTTGTTTGTGGGCGCCGTCGGAAGACCGGATTTGGCCGTAAAATCTGCAAATCCCCTCACCCCTGCAGACCTTGCCAACCTGATGTATGACAGCCTGCAGAACAAAATCATGTCCCTGCCCGATGATGTCATCGTTTATCCTGCCCACGGAGCCGGCTCATCCTGCGGAAAAGGCATCGGCAAAGAAACATTCAGCTCCATCGGGGTTCAGAAAGCCACCAATTATGCCCTTCAGCCCATGTCCAGGGAGGCATTCATCGAAGAAGTGACCCGTGATTTGCCACCTCCCCCCCCCTACTACTTCGAAGATGCCAAAATCAACATGCAGGGATATGACAGCTACGATTCTGTAATGGCACGTAACCTTCAAGCACTGAGTGCGGACGAAATCGTGGCATTGCACAAGGTCGGCATCTTGGTATTGGACACACGTCATCCCGATACCTTCAGCCAAGGATTCATACCCGGATCACTCAACATCGGCTTGAATGGTCAATTTGCCATTTGGGTGGGCACCTTGATTGACATCAACCAACCCATCGTGGTGGTGGCCGAGGCAGGAAAAGAAGAAGAAAGCATCATGCGTTTGGCTCGTGTGGGGTATGAAAACGTGAAAGGATACCTGAAGGGCGGGATTCAAACCTGGATTCATGAAGGATACGGTGTCGACATGGTGGAATCCATTGGTCCTGAATCGGCTGCTGACCTGACCGACAAGGGGCTGTTGGTGCTTGACGTCAGGAACCCCGAAGAATTCGCCCAAGGCCATGTGGAAGGAGCCATGAACATTCCATTGAGCAAATTGGCCAACAAAACAGATCGTTTGGACCCAGATCTCGACTTTGTCCTGCACTGCAAGAGTGGATACAGAAGCATGATTGCAGCGAGCATCCTGAAATCCAAAGGCGTTGACAATTTCGTGAACGTGACAGGAGGATTCGATGCCCTTCAAAAAACACGGATTTCAGTGGTTTCCGGTCTTGTGAAAAGCTGAGAGAACCATCCGGGGCCAACTCCAATCCAAGGTTTATGGTTTCCTTTTTCCGATTTAATTTTGAAGGCTTGAAAAGGCCATGAAGGAACTGCTGAAGAAAGTACGACGCATCGAAATCAAGACCCGCCGCTTGGTGGATTCCACATTTGCAGGCGAATACCATTCGGCATTCAAAGGGCAAGGCTTGGAATTTGATGAAGTACGACCCTACCAACCCGGGGATGAC
>Ga0068876_10004212_pt1 | contig 10167 bp, 6 predicted proteins | sample NOAtaG_6_FD_66442 | JGI IMG/M metagenome (GOLD analysis project Ga0068876, IMG submission 66442) | Freshwater lake microbial communities from Lake Erie, under a cyanobacterial bloom - NOAA_Erie_Diel5S_2200h metaG | ecosystem: Environmental > Aquatic > Freshwater > Lake | place: USA: Ohio, Lake... | reverse complement strand
CGGCCCTGAGGAAGCTTCCAGGTTCCGTCAGGTTGGAACAACGACAACTCAAGCGCAGCTTTTTTTCGTTCGCTAGGCGTTTCACCGTCCCCGATGGGATATCCAATCCCTCCACATCCGCCAAGCGAACGAAAGCCCCAATCGGGGCTTTTTTGTTGTTGGGCGGCCCTGAGGAAGCTTCCAGGTTCCGTCAGGTTGGAACAACGACAACTCAAGCGCAGCTTTTTTTCGTTCGCTAGGCGTTTCACCGTCCCCGATGGGATATCCAATCCCTCCACTTCCGCCAAGCGAACGAAAGCCCCAATCGGGTCTTTTTTGTTGTTGGGCGGCCCTGAGGAAGCATCGAGGTAATGTCATGGATTTTCTTAGGTATGTCCCGTTTTGCCATTCCACGGGTCCATCTGGCATTTTCGCTTTTTGGAGATTTCAAAATGCGAATGCTGATTCTCAATTTGAGAAAAAACAGGCCCTGATTGGCTTAAGAATGGGAAAATAGAAGGAATTTAAAGTTTGGCACGGTTTTTTCATTGTGGTACACAACTAAGAAGTTTTTAAGCTTTACGATTTTGACAGTTAATAGAATCCCAAGTTTTAAGTCACTTTTTGTTTTCTTTTTTTCGCCGGAAGTTGTTTAGTGTTCTTTGGTTTTAAAATCCGGCAGGAACAAGAAAATGTTCCAAAAAACAAAGGGTGCATGGGCCCTTTAATTGGATTCATGCACCCTTATTTTTGAATCAATCCTGGCTTTCCAGGTCGAAGATACATCCCCTCAGGGGGCAAATTTCACCCTATGTTTTTGATAACTCCGCGCTCTTTGTAATCTTTCTTAAGGCAAATTCAGGCAAATTCGAAGACTAAATTTCCATCATAACCAATTCCCCGAACGAGGACATTAAAATCGTTTGGAAGAAATTAAGGTTTTTAAATAGAGCTACATTTTGAATTTTGACGCGGAGTAGATAGCAATTTCATTTTGAGGTCTGCACTTCTTGTGCAGGCCTTTTTTATTTGCCACCTTCCTCATCTTTCAGTTCCTTGAGCATGCGGTAAATGGTGGCCACTGAAATATCCAGTTTCGCGGCCACGGCGGGAATGTCCTGTTGGTATCGATCCAGGTATGATTTAAGGATATTCAGGTTGTGCTGCCGAAGGGTCATCTCAGTTTCGACCGCCGGTGAGACGGAATCAATTCTCAAATCATCCGGCGTAATTTCCTTGCCGTTGCATGTCACGACAGCCAATTCCATGATGGCTTTCAATTGCCGAACGTTTCCAGGCCAGTCGAACGCCAACAATTTCTTCTGGGCGGATGGTGTCAAATCAGGAGCTTCGAGGTGGTTTTCTTCACAAAAGGCCTCCTTGAATTTCTTGGCAAGAAGGATGATGTCATGCCCTCTCTCGCGCAATGCGGGTAGTTCGATGGGCAATCCAAACAAACGGTAGTAGAGATCTTCTCTGAAATCCTTGTTTTTGACAGCTTCCTTTAGGTTTCTGTGTGTGGCTGTGACGATTCTGCAATTGGTTTTTACAGGTGCATTCCCGCCGATTCGAACGACTTCTTTTTCCTGGAGCACTCGTAGGAGTTTTACTTGGAGCGAAATGTCTAATTCACCGATTTCATCCAAAAACAATGTGCCGCCATCGGCTTCCTCAAATTTCCCGATTCGTCTTGCCGAAGCTCCTGTGAAAGCACCTTTTTCATGACCGAACAATTCACTTTCGATAAGGTCCTTGGGAATTGCAGCCACATTCACGGCTACAAATGGCTTGTTTTTGCGTGTTGAATGATAATGGATGGCCTTTGCCACCACTTCTTTGCCCGTACCGGTTTCTCCGCTGATCAATACCGAAATGTTGGTTTCCGCCGCTTTGGCCACCAAATCAAACACCTTGTTCATTTCCGGGGAGTCGCCAACCATCGAGGATCGAAAATCATATTTCCGCTGAACCTCTTTCCTCAAGTCGCTGACTTCGTTTTGAAGGGCTTTGGATTTCCTCACTCGGTCGGCCGCCGCCAACAATCTGCCTTGAATCTCCATCGTTTTTACGATGTAGTCATAGGCACCTTCACGCAACAGTTGGACGGCAATTTCGATGTCGTCCTGCTGGGAAATGATAATCACCGGGATGGTGTCATCAAAAGCTTGAATTTTCCTCATCACTTCCCCTCCTGTCATATCCGGTAAACGATAGTCCAGGGTGATGAGATCCGGGCGCTGATGCAGATTTTTGAGCATGTCGCCCCCGTTGGAAAATGTAGTGATGACGTGGTCCGGGTTCAAGCTCAAATTGTAATTGAGGAGCTTTTGGTACCATTCGTCGTCTTCAACCACAAAAATATTAAATGACATCCGCTGCCGTGTTATGGACTGTTATTCAGATAACGAAGTTACATTTTTTTGCTTGTGGCCCTTCATTGGTTGGATTTGAATTTATCCCATGCCAGCCTGACTTCATTGAGTACCTCCTTACCCTCTTGATCCACCTGTGAGGCCAAGTTGAGGATTCGGGTTTCATCTGCACCGTCTTTAGCTGCAGACTCCAAAGTCTTGAGCATGTAATGGAAATGCATGGCCTCTACATGTCGGGTAGGCGGAGCCAATTTGTGGCATATCTCCGATACTTGCGCCCAATTCTTTTGCTTGCATGCAGCGGAAATCTCAGGCAACGATTGGAGCAATGTGTTGAGGTAGGTTTGCACCAAATCATCCACGAAATCTACATTTCCATGTGCCAGTTTGAGCAGTTGCTTCATGTCTCCGATTCCGCGCTTGGAGCCACTGGGAGCTTTGGCCTTGGCGCCCGTGGAAACAATTGCCGATGCTAATTCGGACATGGAGGTTGGCTTTACTAGGATGTTGTGCATGCCGACTTTTTTACACGCATCCATTTCGGATTCGGTGATTCCTCCGGTTAAAGCAATCATGGGCGTTTTTTCCTTTTTGGACTTCTCTTCCTCGCTTATTGCTCTTGCTAGTTCAATCCCCGATTTGCCTGGCATTTTGATGTCCAGCAACAACAAGTCAAAGTCATGTTTGCTAAAAAGTTCGAAAGCCTCATCGCCGTTACTTGCTTCCAGAACTTCCGCCTCCCAAGTTTTGAGCATGCGTGAAAGCAATACCCTGTTGTACGCCTCATCATCTGCGATCAGGATGCGCAACCCCCTCGGCAAATCATGGTGCTCGCCGTCCCGGTTTTGATGGGACAGGAGATCGGTTTTGGTGGCTCTCTGATAGGGGAGGGTCACGAAGAAAATCGTTCCTTTGCCAGGTTGGCTTTGCACTGAAATCGTCCCTTTTTGAAGTTCCAACAACATTTTGGTGATGGACAATCCCAACCCCGTACCACCAAATTTTTGGCTTGTTTCGGTTTCGGCCTGCTCGTACTCCCCGAAAATCGTGTTTAGCTTTTCTTTTGGAATTCCAATTCCTGTATCCTCGACTTCAATCTTCAGTGCTTGCCCCTCTCCAGGATTTATTTTCAGGTGGACGTACCCCGCCTCAGTGAATTTGATCGCATTGTTCAGGAGATTAAGCAAAACCTGTCTGTACCTTAAAGGGTCGCCTTTGATGATGTCAGGCAAATCCTTGGACCAAGTCAACTTCAATGCAATTCCTTTGGCTTGTGCAGGTTGTTTCAATAACTCAAAGATGAAGTTGGTCTCGTCCTTGAGCCTGTAGGGAACTGCGGCAATTTTGAGTTTACCTGCAGCCAATTGCGTGAAATCAAGAACCCCGTTCACGATTTCCAACAGGTGGTGCGAGGAGTCCTTTACAATTTCTGCATGCTTGCGTTGTTCGGGCTCCAACTTGCCCTGAAGCATTTGTTCAGAGAAACCCAGGATTGCGTTCATCGGAGTACGAATCTCGTGGCTCATGGTCGCCACAAATCGCTCCCTATCCTTAGCTAGCTGTTCTGCTTGCTCCTTTGCGTACTCGATGAGCCTCTTTTGCTCGGCGTTCCTTCGTACGAAAACCAGAATGCTGAAGCCGATTACTCCCAATAGAAGGGTGGCTGCAATCGAGAAAAAAACAATGACCTGATTTGCGGAGGAAACATTTTCTTCGGTGGTTTTGGATTTCTCCTGTCTTGCTACCAGTTCCTTGGCCTCGATTTCATCCAATACGCCCCTCATTTGAATGCCAAGCATCTGACTTTCTCGCACCAAGGTCAATTCCCTTCCTTGCAGCCGTTGTGTTTGCATCCGTTCCTCGGCACGGATTTCAGTGAGCTGCCTACTGATGGTCAGGTAATCGATGGTGGGTTTGGTGTTCGGGGCAGGTGTGTCAGCTTTGGACTCCTTTCGATTTTTCTTGGATGTTTTTTTCTTGGTGAACATCCGCTTGAACAGTCCGGTTTTTTCTTTTTGAGTTCCCTCCTCGGTATTCGGAGTTGCAGTTCCCGGCCCGGTTGTACTCTGAACGCTGCTCTCTGCGAGGTATTTTTCTTGCTGCTTTTCTAATTTGGAGCTGATGGCTTGCAGTGCGGAGTCAATGAATGCAGATTTTTGGAGCTTCAACAATTCAAAAAGGATGTCGAATTTTTTGCCCGCGATTGTGGACAAGGAATCAACATCAGATTGCTCGGCTTCTGATGTACTTGTGATTTGTAGGGAATCCAGTTTGGTCTGAACTGTGGTTACACCTGAGAAATAGGGCTCAAGATTGGCGCTATCAGGAGCTACCACGAATGTCTGCACACTGTTTTCGGCATCGGAAATGGCGAAGGCGACACCCTTTGCCAGTTCCAATCTTTCTTGTGGCTGGGCTGCATCACTGAGCTCCTTCACCACATTGCTCAGGGTTTTCCAAGCGAAGGAAGCAACCACCACTAGGATGACTGCTGCAAGCAGCAAGCCCAATGAGGTCAATACCTGAAACGGAATCCTAAATTTCATGGCCCAATTTTTACCTTATTCCATCCAATCCAAAAGATAAAAATAAGGCAATTCGACAGCAATTTGGATGACTTTCAGGATTTATTTGGTCTCTTCGGTGGCTGCGACCCGAAAACCAACCCTTGAATGCCCTTTTTTACCGTCCATGGGTGCCCTGCTACCGGGGATGGCTGCGTAGATGTAATCTGCCCAACTGCCTCCTTTGATGACCTTGTGTCCTCCAAATCTGACTTCTTGAGATTTGCCCTCGGAAGATGCGGATGAATCCTGGTAGCTAGGGTTCAAGTCAAATCCAAATTCGAAGTCTAACTGATCTTTCAGGCTGAAGTCATCTGCCGTCCATTCCGAAACATTCCCTCCCATGCCATGAAGTTTGATCTTTCCAGCAGGAAAGGCCCGGAGCGGATTTGTGAATTCATATCCGTCCAAAAAATAGTTTCCCGGCATGACCTTCGTGTTCATGGAAAACCCTTGTCCAAAGGACAGGATGGCTGAATGGTCCAAATCGCCCATGATGGGGTCGGCTTGCGAAGAACCCGGTTGAAAGTTGCGGTCTGCTGCATATTCCCATTCGGTCTCGCTTGGAAGGCGATAAACCATTTTTTTGGAGGAGGCTCGCTTTTCGCTTTTCGCTTTCATTTTCCGGGTCAACCATTCGCAATAGGCATTGGCTTGATGCCAAGTGACACCCACTACCGGATAGTCGTCAAATGCGGGATGAATGAAATAAAACTCGACAAGGGGCCCGGAATAGGCAAGTTGGAAATCTGTCTCCCAAACATGTTGGTCGGGCATCAGGTTGTTTTCCTCGGCTTTTGAAAACAGACCACTTAAGATTTCACTGCTGGTTTCTTTGATTTTACCCTTTCTCGAAAGCAGAAGGTCCTCGTGAAGCTTTTTCTTTTCCTGTTCATTCAACAATGAATCCATGAGAAAGTACCTGAATTGCAGGTTGGATACTTCCGTTTCTGCAATCCAAAAGTCTGAGAGGGTAACCAATCGACTTGGGTTGTTGAAGGAGGGGATTTCGCCGATTGCGGGGTCTTCGCAGTTTGTTTTTGAGAATGTGGCATCGTTACCGATCATCCGCATCTTGTAGCCTTCCACATAATATTGATACCCTCCGCCCATGGAGAAACTGCCGCCTTCAACCGGAACCAAATTGGGCCAAGATTGAGCAGCGAGTTGTCCTGCCCAAATCAATGCGATGCCAAGGATTGAATTTCTCATGAAATTAGAATAGGGTGTATTGGATTCAAATACGGATGGATGTCAAATGGGGTTCTGAAATCAAAAAGCCCTGCTGGTAAACAACAGGGCTCTTTGTTGGGACGATTCAGACGATCAGAGGTAAGGAGCAATGACCAATGAAACAATGCACATCAATTTGATGAGGATGTTCATGGAAGGTCCAGAGGTGTCTTTGAAAGGGTCGCCTACGGTGTCGCCTGTAACGGCAGCTTTGTGGGGGTCAGATCCTTTGTAGTAGGTCTTTCCGTTGATATCTACCCCTTTTTCGAAAGACTTCTTGGCATTGTCCCAAGCACCACCTGCATTGGATTGGAAAATGGCCATCAAAACCCCGGAAACGGTAACACCTGCAAGGAGTCCGCCGAGTGCCTCAGAGCCAAATGTGAATCCAATCACCACGGGTGTGATGAGTGCCAAAGCACCTGGCAAAATCATTTCACTGATGGCGGCTTTGGTAGAAATCTGAACGCAGCGGTCGTAGTCAGGCTTGGCTTCTGGATTTCCATCAAGCAGACCTGGGATTTCGCGGAACTGACGGCGAACTTCCTCAACCATTTGCATGGCTGCTTTGCCAACAGCTCCCATCGCCAAGGAGGAAAACACAAACGGGATCATGCCGCCTACGAACAGGCCTCCCATTACATCGGCTTTGGAAATGTCGATGGAAGGGATTTCGGTGATGCTCTTGAAGGCTGCGAACAAGGCCACGGAGGTCATTGCGGCGGATGCGATGGCAAATCCTTTGCCGATGGCGGCGGTGGTGTTTCCAACTGCATCCAGCACGTCGGTATTCGTACGAACTTCTTTGGGCAATCCGCTCATTTCAGCAACACCACCGGCGTTATCAGCGATGGGACCGAATGCATCGATGGCCAATTGGATTCCGGTGGTTGCCATCATCCCCGAAGCAGCCATGGCGATGCCGTACAAGCCCGCGATTTCATAGCTCCCGATGATACCTGCAACCAATATCAATACGGGAAGGGCAGTAGACATCATGCCCTGACCGAGACCGGCGATGATGTTGGTGGCAGCGCCAGTCGAAGACTGACGGATGATGGAATTTACCGGTCCACGGCCCATGGCTGTGTAGTATTCCGTCACGATTGAAATCAAGGTGCCCACGACAAGACCGATGACGGTTGCGCCGAAAACGTGCATGGAGGTGAATCCAGTCTTGACTTCGGTTAAGCCGTGGCCGGAGGTTTCAATCAGGTCCGCGGGAAGCATGTATTTGATGATGAAAAAGGAAGCGATGGCAGTCATGATGACAGACCCAAAGTTTCCGATGTTCAAGGCGGTTTGGGGATTTCCACCTTCTTTTACTTTCACAAGGAAAGTACCGGCAATGGAGAACAAAATTCCGGCTGCTGCGATGATCAAGGGAAGGACAACTGCGGAAATGCCACCGAAGCTATCACTGTTGCCCACAACTGCAGCTCCCAACACCATGGATCCCACCACGGTTGAGACATAAGAACCGAAAAGGTCTGCACCCATTCCAGCAACGTCGCCCACGTTGTCACCTACGTTGTCTGCAATCACGGCAGGGTTACGAGGATCGTCTTCCGGAATGCCGGCTTCGACTTTTCCGACAAGGTCAGCGCCCACGTCGGCTGCTTTGGTGTAAATACCGCCGCCGACACGTGCAAAAAGGGCAATGCTTTCTGCACCCAGCGAGAAACCAGTCAAAACGCCCAGCACTTTGAATACTTCTTCCTTGGACACGGCATTCACATCACCAACGTAGAGGTAGTTGAGCAGCAGGTAAAGGCCTGAGAGGCCCAACAAGGCCAAGGCCACGACCCCGATGCCCATGACAGCACCACCTGCGAAAGAGATGTCGAGGGCTTTGCTGAGGCTGGTGCGGGCAGCTTGTGCCGTGCGGACGTTGGATTTGGTAGCGATGCGCATCCCCAAGAAACCTGCCAAAGCCGAAAGGGTGGAGCCCAACACAAAGGAAAGGACAATCAGAGGATCTTTGACAGCGTGCGGATTGGTAGATGTTCCAAATTGCGATGCAACGCCCAACAAAATAGCAGCGAGCAACACATAAACGGCCAACAATTTGTACTCGGCTTTTAAGAAAGCCATGGCACCTTGCGCGATGTAGCCTGCGATTTCTTTCATTCGAGGATCGCCTTCGTCTTGCTTGTTGATCCAAGCTGCGCGGATGTAGATGAAAAGGAGGCCCACCAAGGCTGCTCCGGGTACTGCGTAGATTAAACTATTCACTTTTAAATCGGTTGATGACTTAAATTTTGCGGCTCCAATATTAGGGCTTTTCAAACGAATGACCAAAATCAAATTCGAGCGGCTACCTTCTTATTGGCGGGGATACACTGAATGCTCCAATCTTGAAGGGTATGGTCTTGGATTTCAGGGTCCTTTTTTTCAACCCAAACTTCGATTCATCCTTAATTTCTGCGTGTCTTGAGATAGGTTTGACCAACAAATCGTAGTTTCGTAACCATGTCAAGGATTAAGATGAACCCAAAAACCAATAATTCCTTTCAACCAATTGGTAAAATCTCTTTGGTATTCCTAGGCTGGATGTTATTTGCCGCCCTTGGATTTTCCCAGCAAGTGCAAGGGGTGGTTCATTATGTTGAAACCATGGTTTTCAAGGTGGATTCCTCCAGACTTTCTGATCCTAGGTACCAGCAGATGATGACGATGTTCCAAAATCCCCCTAGCTTCAAAAAGCATTTGAGGGTGTGCGACACGGCATCGCTTTATGTGCAGGACCCTCAGGACTTGGAGGTAACATCTCCTGATGACCCATCTGCCCGATGGAAAATGATGATGCGTCAAGAAAATGAGGTTTATCGGAATTTCAATTCAGGCGAATTGGTAGAGTATGCTGATTTCATGGGTAAAAAGTTCCTGATTGCTGGCGAAGAAGCCCGGACATGGAAGATATCCATGGAACAAAAGGAAATAGCAGGTTATCCGTGCATGAAGGCAACAGCAGTGGACTCCAACGGTACACATGAGGTATGGTTCACGATGTCTATCCCGGTTTCCTCAGGCCCAAGGAGTATTGGGGGGCTTCCCGGTTTGGTGCTGGAGGCCAACATGGCAAATGCCAGATTCAATATCAAAGCAGAAAAAGTGGACTTGAGACCGCTTTCATCCGACGAACCCCTGATGAAACCAGATAAAGGAAAGTCGGTGACGCGTGAAGAATACCGCAGTATTGTCCGTGAAAAAATGAAGGAAATGCAGCAAAACGGCGGTGGCGGTCCTTGGATGCGTGGTGGTGGACATTGATAAGTAAAAAATGAATTCAATCATGGCCCGTGCCCTTCCCATCCTGTTTTTTTCAATTTTGTTGATGTCGGTAGCGTCCCGTTTGAACGGACAAAACCACTTGGTCAAGGGCGTCATCGTAGACAGTTCAGGGCAATCCCTGCCGGGCACCACAGTGGTCCTAACGAGGGCTTCGGACTCTTCCATGGTGAAATTTGCCTTAACCGATGCGGAGGGGAAGTTCAGGATGCAAGGAATCGCGGACGGAAATTATCTGCTCCAAATGTCCTATTTGGGATACCAGAATTTCATGATGAAGGTGGATTTGACCCCTTCAGATGGGTTGGAGAAGGATTTAGGTCGCATCAACATGAGCGAGAAGACCATTGAAATGAATGGCGTGGTGATTGAAGCGGATATTATTCCGATTGTTTTCAAAAAAGACACGGTTGAATACAATGCCAATGCCTTCAAGACCCAAGCGGATGCCAAAGTGGAAGACCTTTTGAAGCGGATGCCAGGCATTGAGGTCGATGCAGAAGGCAATTTAACCGCCCAAGGTGAAAAGGTCCAAAAAGTATTGGTTGACGGGAAGGAGTTTTTCGGACAGGACCCCAAAACTGCCACACGAAACTTGCCTGCCAAAGCCGTTGACAAAGTTCAGGTGTTCGACAAACAAAGCGACATGGCCGAATTTACCGGTGTCGATGACGGGGAAAGGATGCGGACCATCAACCTCAAACTCAAAGAGGATTACCGTCAAGGGG
>Ga0068876_10004207_pt1 | contig 10172 bp, 8 predicted proteins | sample NOAtaG_6_FD_66442 | JGI IMG/M metagenome (GOLD analysis project Ga0068876, IMG submission 66442) | Freshwater lake microbial communities from Lake Erie, under a cyanobacterial bloom - NOAA_Erie_Diel5S_2200h metaG | ecosystem: Environmental > Aquatic > Freshwater > Lake | place: USA: Ohio, Lake... | reverse complement strand
GAAGAACCTCGAACTGGTCAAAGTTATCCAAACTTTTATATAGCTCAATTGGCGAGTAAATTTGTAAAAGTGATTCTCTCAGGAACAGGCGGAGACGAACTATTTGCTGGTTACCCTTGGCGATATTACAGAGCAATTATAAACGAAAATTTCGAGCATTATGTAGATAATTACTACGAGTTTTGGCAGCGCCTTATACCAAGTGAATTATTTAAAGAAGTATTTAGCCCTATTTGGCATAACGTAGCTCATGTAAATACGCGAGATATTTTCAGAAATGTCTTTCAACAACCTATTCAGAAAATTAATCGTCCTGAAGACTATATTAATCATTCACTTTATTTCGAGGCAAAAACATTTCTACATGGTCTTCTAGTAGTAGAAGACAAACTTAGTATGGCACATGGATTGGAAACCCGAGTGCCATTTTTAGATAATGATTTGGTCGATTTTGTCACAAAAGTTCCCGTTCGACTTAAACTTGCCAATTTAGATAAAGCTATGAGACTGGATGAAAATGAGCCTGGCAATAAATTTGTCAAATATTATCATCAAATGCAAGATGGAAAGATACTTCTCAGAAAGGCAATGGAGCGGTATATCCCATTAGAAGTTGTGAATCGTGGCAAACAAGGATTTTCAGCTCCAGATGCAAGTTGGTTTAAAGGTGACAGCATTGAGTATGTGCGCCGACTTTTACTCAACAATCAAGCTAGAATTTATGAGTTTTTAGACCGCGATACAGTGTATAAATTGGTGAATGAGCATCTTGAAGGCAAACATAATAGACGTTTGCTTATTTGGTCATTGCTTAGCTTTGAACATTGGTGTTCTCAATTTCTATAATATTTTTTACACGGTAATAATTAGATTGAATCACATTCCTAACTTCTTAATTATTGGTGCTGCAAGATCTGGAACCACTACTCTATATGAGTGGTTAAGAGAGCATCCAAACATTTATTTGCCAATTCCGAAGCGGCCAGAGCCACATTTTTTTCTTAAAACCCAAGAATATCAGAAAGGATTTGACTACTACGTTGATCGCTACTTTTCTAATTGGGAAGGTCAAAAAGCTGTTGGTGAGGTTTCCACCTCCTATATTTACCAGTCATTTGCTGCCCACAGAATCAAAAACAACCTACCAGATGTAAAGATAATAGCTATACTGAGACATCCAGTTGAAAGAGCTTACTCTAATTATTTGCACACAGTAAACTCTGGATTAGAAACTTTATCCTTTGAGGATGCCATCAAATACGAATTAGAGCGAACCTCTAATCCTTTTAAATTTTTACCCGATCACGTTAAAGTAGAAACCAATGATCCCAACTTTTGGCTTGAAGTGCAGCCCTATGCTTATGTTAATAGAGGTTTCTACTTTAATCAACTTGAGATTTTCTATAAACTATTTTTGAAATCCAATATTTTTGTGTGCTTATTTGATGAGCTCGTTCAGGATTCAGATTCTCTTGTTAAAAAATTGTATCATTTTTTAGATGTTGATGAAAGATTTATCCCTCAATCAATATACAAAGTATTTAATGGCTCTCTTAACAAAAAAAAATATGTAATAAATCAAGAAATTCAAGATCAGCTTTTACAGATATATGCACCTGAGAATGATAAACTCAAAACTTTAATAAATTTCGATCTAGATAAATGGGAAAGAACTATCGAATTTTAATTGGAACTCACGAAATAGGCCGACAGGTCTATGATTATGCAAGTGGCTTTCGGGCACTTGGGTATAATGCAGATACATTTATCTTTTCCAAAAATCAATTTTATTCTGACTTAGCCTATGACTATTACACCAAAGATGTAGCAAGGTCGAAACTACTTCTTGATAATGATAGTGAAGTATCAGTATTTTACGCAAGGCAGTCCTTTGATTGTTTTCTTTCTGATTATGATGTCTATATCTTTTTGTTTGGTTCGAGCCTACTTATTGGTAACTTAGATTATCCACTTCTGAAAAAGAAAGGCAAAAAAATAATCGCAGTATTTAATGGAGATGATATTAGGCATTGGTCTGCAACTAAACCTTTGTTTGAACAGTTGAATCTTGAGCTTCCCAACTTTTATTCCGATTCAACTGGTCCATATCCACCAAAAGCATCTATCAGAAATGCGAGCGCTCATATCTTAGCAATGATGATTGAGGGGAGTGCAGCTAACCGGTTGTCTAATAAATTACATACTCTTCGAATGGCTGAAAGATATGCTGACGTAATCTTTACAACTCCATCCGCCGCTGGACTATCTATACGTCCATATATGCACTACTACAATTCATTGGATCTCTCCCTTTACAACTTTAATGTGCCACAACGAGAGATACCAGTGGTTGTTCACGCTCCATCTGATCGAGGTATTAAGGGAACTGAACAAATCTTATATTCTCTTGCACAACTACAACTAGAGGGTGTGTCTTTCGAACTTAGGCTTTTAGAGAAGGCACCCAATCAAGAAATTATTCGACAGTTAGAGGACGCAGATATTGTTATTGATCAACTTTTTTTACCAAATGGTGGATTTTTATCCCGTGAGGCGATGGCTTCAGGCTGTGCAGTTGCAACTAGATATCACCCCGATTTTAGTCCTTCATCCGTTCATCCGCCTCTTTGGGATATTGGATCAAGCAATATCCGTGAGCGTTTACTAGAACTAATCATCAATAAAGATTTAAGGACTAAGTTAGCGGAACAAGGGAGGGAGTTTGTTAGCAAATATCACGATCATCGTCTAATAGCTCAAAGCCTAATTAACAGCTTGGAAAAAAATCAGGATTCAGAGTATGATTACTATCCAACCTTTTTCACTAGAAACTATAAACTTCCAGAAGGTGAATTTATTCCTTCATATATTAAAGAGATTACTAAGGAGACAATACAACATCTAGGTCTTAATGATGAGATCCGTAATAGTCTAATCGAGAGGGAGCTTTGCATATAAATAACATAATGTTTTGGGTGTGACCTGAAACCTTACAGTTTTTATAAGCCTAAATACTTTCTAATAATGGATTCTGTTTTGTCAATTATTTCTGGCTGATTAGGCTTTAGATACAGTGCTCTAAGGTAATGACCAATAGATTCATCTAGATTTTCGCCTTCTGCTGCAACTTCTCCAAAACGAGAATAAAATTCACCGTCAGCTAGGTCTGGTCTGATCTCTAAATAATTCATTAGAAGCCAATTTTTTTGTCTAGTTTCTAATTGAGAAATAATATAAGATCTAATTACACTTATAAGCTCGGGTTTGATTTTTAATGCTCGTTCATAATGAATAATTGCTTCTATATCTTCCTTCCTTTCTAGTTTATTTGCGCGAAGGAAAAGTTTATTGAACAAACGAATGTCTGCAGGATAACTTTGCTGAAAAGCTGCCATTTGATTAAGATCAAAAAATGTACATTCCCATAAGGACACTAAAAACTGATGCTTTAAAATTCCGCTCTGATCTTTTAAGACGTTTAGTACTGAAAGATATAAATTCTCAATTAACTCTGGCTTACAAAAAAAAATACGTTTGTAATGTTCCAATGCTTTACAAAAATTTCCTTCTAGAATCGAGAGTTTAGCATCCTCTATTTCCATCGATAACATTAAGCTTTGAATCAAAAAAATTCGTTTTTGGAAGAAAATCGGTAGTGCTTCTAAATTTATGGAAAAGAAATAAGAGTCATGAGGTAGGAAAAATGGCTGGTGGTTTTTTACTGTGTCTGTCGCATTTTTTGATTTAACAAACACAGTAAAAAACCACCAAAAGATATATGAGTACAACCATTTATGCTTATAAAGCATTTTTAAAATCCATTCTAGTTTTCCCATTACTTCAAGTTATCCATACCATTTTTTGTTTCTAATTAATGTTTTGTTGGTTCAAGATGTTTTAACAAACCATTTCAATAAGCGAAGGATGTATCAAAACAGATGTAAATACTCGTAAAAAAGCAAACCAACTTCAAGTAAAAGCTATAATTTTTGAAGAAATGATTGATCCTGATTATATGGCAATGAAAGTTTTGCTTAGGACATAAAACCCAAAATCAAAGTTGCGGCGCTTCGCGCCGCAACTTTGATTTTGGGTTTTGATTTGTCCTAGCTATCTCTTTCATTGCTATACGAAATCTTAGGTGTTATTTTAGTGCTAAAATATATATTATAATATAGTCATATTAAATCATTTGTGAGAAAGCTAAGGGGCTTTCCGCAGTGCAACCGCATAAAAAAGAGACAGCTTACGCAGCAAGGATTTTAATCCTAAGTATTTTTACTTACTAATTTCTGGACTGCCTGATAGTTAAAGATTTCAATTTTTTTATGCGGTTGCCCTTAGGCTTTCCGCCATTGGAGTAGTCTTTTGTTTCTCATAATTCATTTAGGAGTGCTATAGGTTCTGAACAGCTAATGGGGGATTAAGTATTGAAACACCCGTTCGATTACATCGGAAAACATTCACACGCTTTGATCGCGCTTTAATTGTCTAGTTCAGGTTGGGGAAGAAAGCATCTATCAAGAAAGTCTCTTACCCTTCAGATTGTTAAATGAATTAATCAAATATGATGAAATCGCAGGAAAAAATTAAAATTGCAAGTTCCCCTGTTGCCCTTAGCTCTCATGCTGTTAGTAAAGTCTTTCCTGTATTTGACCCTAGAAATGCATGGCAAATAATTTTAGGGATTAACCCGAAACAATACATTACTGCACTGAGTGATATTTCGCTAATTGTTCCCAAAGGTAAGATCGTAGGTGTGATAGGTCATAATGGTTCTGGCAAAAGTACGCTCTTACGCATTCTTTCAGGTAATTATAGACCGACGAGTGGCTCAGTATTAAGAAATGGTAATCTTTCAGGATTATTTGAGTTGGGCGGATTAGGGAATCCATACCTTACGGGGATTGATTATGCTCGACGTGTCTTAACTATTCAAGGGATCAAAAGGTCCAAGATCAAGTATCACTTAGAAGAAATCCGAGAGTTTTCTGAATTAGGCTCTTTCTTTGATCAGCAAATTCACACTTACTCTAGCGGCATGGCTTCTAGATTGTACTTTGCGACAGCTACGTCTGTAGATCATGAAATTTATCTTATTGATGAAATATTGTCTGTAGGAGATGAGCACTTTCAAAATAAATGTTGGCTGAGAATGAGGGACAAGCTAACATCAGGAGCTTCTGGAGTTCTTGTCACACACGACATAACGGCGATCATCAAACTCTGTAAAGAGGCATATATTTTAGATCGTGGTAAAGTCAAACAGTTTGGACCTTCTGTGGATATGGTTCGGAATTATTGTGGTCTGTCTGACGAGCGTTTTAAGGAAGGAGCCAAGTTTATTGGCGATCTTCCTCTGAATCTTTCAGCAAAATCAAAAGAAGATTTTGAATTAGTTTTCACAGTAGAGATTAAGCAAGCAATACCAGTAGTATTAAATTATTCCATTGAGTTTCTACGAACTGGCGTTGGATGGGAACTATTGCTGTGTGAAGATTGCTTGCCCATTGCAACAGCACCCGGAATTTATACAGTCAGTCTGGCGATCCAAAAACTTCCGCTCGCCCCAGGCTGTTATGAACTTAGTATTAGCCTTTCTTCGTCTATTGAAATAACTGATACTAAGTTATCAATCCATGAAGTTTTAGATGCACTTGGTTGGTGCACTGACCGAAGATGTCAATTAATTGTAGAGGGTAACCCATCATCTTCACATTTATCAATTCCTTTGACGTGGAAAAAGCTGGAAATAACTGACTAAAAAGACAAAAGGCAGAGAGGAATTATTCAGAAAGTTATCAAAATTCAATCAAAATTAAAACTGAGAATTTTTAGCTTCAAATGGATAAAATAACTTGACTTGATTTCAATTCTTTTTAAAAATTTGCATTAATACTTTTAATTTTCCTAGGCTATCTAATTCGTTGATTATGACTATTGCATCTATTCTTAATAGTTACTTCAATGCAGAAATAAATTTTCATTATTGAGAATTGATATCCTGAATATGGTCATTTCGCAAATCTGAGAATTGATGTTAAAATTCAACTTAAAAATTTGAGGTGCTTTTTCTAATGCAGCAATCAGGAGTAACAATTTGGCTGACTGGCTTGAGTGGAGCAGGAAAAACCACAATTGCCGAAAGATTGGTTAAAGCTTTATTGCATTCTGAGTATAAGGCTGAACTTCTGGATGGGGATTTGATTCGTAAAATGCTTGCCAAAGGTTTAGGTTTTAGTAAAGACGATCGAGATGAAAATATTAGGCGTATTGGGTTTGTAGCGAGTTTATTATCGAAACACGGGGTAATAGTTGTAGTAGCGGCGATTTCTCCTTATAGACAAACTAGAGATGAAGTTCGCAAATCAATTCGCAACTTCATTGAGGTTTATGTAAATGCTCCGCTAGATGTCTGTGAACAACGTGATGTAAAAGGTTTATATAAAAAAGCGCGTGCTGGAGAAATCTTAAACTTTACAGGTGTTAACGATCCGTATGAAAAGCCGCTAAAACCTGATTTAGAGTGCAGAACAGATGTCGAAAGTATCGACGAATGCGTAAATAGAGTTCTCCAAAAAATTTTAGAGTTGCAGAGGAATAATTAAAGTCAAAAAATTGTGCGACTAATCTATATATTTGAGTTGAACTGGTGTTTTTTGTTTATGCTGCCTATTAAAATTCAAGTAAAATGTATCTAATAGCATTATCGAATACTATGTATATGTAATCGTTAAATCAAGCGATGTTTGATTTACCTAAAAGTAAGGTTACGATCTGGGAAGTTGGACATATGGCAAACGCTTAGATTTAATTGACGAGGGTAATTTATCTAAAAATTGTGATTTTAATACCAGTGCAATGGAAACATCTAGAGGGAATGCGTTGAATTTATCTGTCCAAGTATCTGACGTATCTAAGATTTATCGCTTATCATATACCTTATCTCCCCTTTCCTTGCTACAGGCTTTAACGTCTAAGCAAGATTCAAGTAAGATTGAGCGTTATAAAGTCGCTGTCGATCGCGTGTCTTTTAGTATTCAAACAGGTGATCGCCTCGGTATTGTTGGCGCTAACGGTGCAGGCAAGTCTACACTATTGCAGATGATTACTGGGGTATCTAAACCAACCTCTGGCAATATTGAAGTTGTGGGGCATGTTACAGCCGTCCTTACTTTAGGTGTGGGGCTAAGAGAAGATCTAAGTGGGCGTGAAAATATATATATTGATGGTGAGGTTCAAGGCAAGAGTCGAAGTGAAATCAACCTCATCATTGATGAAATTATTGAATTTGCTGAACTAGGCGAATTTATTGATTATCCAGTGCGGACTTACTCAACAGGCATGAAAAGCCGTCTCGCTTTTTCCATGTTGGTATGTATTGAGCCAGAAATTTTAATAATTGATGAAGCCTTATCTGCTGGTGATAGCGTATTTGCATCTAAAGCATCTCAAAAAATTCGTGAAATTTGTAATAAGGGCAAAATTGTAATTTTGGTGTCTCATTCAATGGCAACGATTGTGGAAATGTGCGATCGCTGTATATGGATCGACCAAGGGAAGATTGTCATGGACGGAGATCCGCAGGAAGTAACTAGCGCCTATCTAGAGGATGTCCGTAAAGCGAACGAAGCTCTCTTGATCGAAAAATATAGCAGCTATATGAAATCTGTATCTTGGTTACAGGGATGTGAGGTAATCAGTGTAGAGGCATATTATGCTTATGAAAGTAAGCCTCGAAACATCTTAATAGCTAAACAGGACGTGATTATCAGGATCTGCTTGCAAGTAGATATCTTATTAGACAATCCAGATATACGTTTTCAAATTAAAAGGCTAGATGGTATGGTATTTAGCGATCAATTACTTAGTGAAACAGATCCAACATTTATTAACACCAATTCTTCTAGAGCGCATTCAAATAATCTATTAAAAGGGCTGTACGGTAGAATTGCCTATGATATTTGTATGACACCTTTAGTTTTGGGGAAAGGTAAATATGTATTAACCTGTGAATTACTAAACCAAGATATGACATTTGCCTCCAAATCAACCATTATTGAGGTGGTCACTCCACCAAATTCACCCACAGGAGTTCAACCAGCCTTGTTTTATCCCAGCACCATCGCCCTAGCCTGTAATGAAATATTTATATAAACCAATTCGTAAAAGTATTTCTTTCTTAGGCTTAAGTCCACAAGACATTCAGTTTGTTTTGAATTTTTTAAAGCTAAACATCCGCGATCGATACTTGGGATCGTCACTGGGCAGTCTGTGGGCAATACTAAACCCCATGATTATGTTTGCAATCTATACCTTTGTATTTGGCTATGTTTTTAAAGCCAAGATACCAGGAGCAGAAACAAATTTGGGATATGCAATTTGGTTGATCGCAGGATTTGGTCCTTGGATGGCAATTTCAGAAGGATTGATGAATGCTACAACATCAGTTGTAGCTGGATCTGGCCTTATAAAAAACCTGGTCTTTAAAACTGAGTTATTGCCAGTTGCTGCAGCTCTCACTGGATTGGTTCCCCTATTTGTGAGTCTCTGTTTTCTAACAGTTCTACTAGCAATTGACGGAAATACGATGAGTTGGCATGCAATTTTTGTGATTCCAGCCATTATATTGCAATTTGCATTTATCATTGCTTTGGGTTTTTTCTTCTCAGCAATTAATGTTTTTATTAGAGACTTTGGCATCATTTTGCCGAATTTATTAATTATGCTGGTATTTGTAACCCCAATATTTTATCCAGAAAGCAGCACCCCAGCTATATTACAGTTAATATCTGCATTCAATCCATTTTATATTATTTGTCAAATTTATCGTCAAGCTTTGATATTTCATCAAATACCGAGTATACTTTCTTTGCTGTACGTTGGTTTTATTAGTTGGTTATTGGGAAGCATTGGCTCGAAATTTTTTTGTCGCCTCAAGGGAAGCTTTGAGTCAATGTTATAACTTTAGGAAAATTTTAATATGCTAGATTTTATAAAAAGCAAACTCATAAGTGTTGCTAATTTAATTACTCAAACTAAAAATATAGCGATCGAGGATATATCTGTTGATCAATACTGGTCTCATCATACTGTTAATTCCATTCCATTTGAATCTGCAAAACAATCCCTAGAATATTTAGAATGGCGTTTTCAGCAGTATCCACAATTTAAGGAGCTAATGGAGCTTTATGGAGACCATAAAAACCAAGTAATTCTTGACTATGGTTGTGGTCCTGGAAATGACTTGGTTGGATTTCTAACAGGCACATCTGCCTCAAAAGTTATAGGGGTAGATATTTCTAGCAAAGCACTAAATCTAGCTCAAGATAGATTGAAGCTGCATGAAATCGACCCTCAACGTTTTCAGCTAATTCAAACTTCTGATTCTTCACCCAAAATATCTTTAGCAGACCATAGTGTTGACTACATATACTGTGAGGGTGTTTTACATCACACTAGTTATCCTCAAGAAATCCTAAAAGAATTTTTTAGGATTTTGAAGCCTAATACTACAGCTATGATAATGGTCTACAATCGCGATAGCCTCTGGTTTCACCTATACACAGCTTACATAAAGAGAATCCTTGAAAATACATTCTTGAACATGGACATTGAAACAGCATTTTCTAAAAATACTGATGGCGAGAATTGCCCTGTTGCAAGATGTTATAAATCTTCTGATTTCATTGCATTGTGTGAAGCTAGTGGTTTTCAAACAGATTATGTAGGCGGCTACTTATCTCTACACGAATTAAACTGCCTCGAAAAATACAAAGAAACTGCCATAGCTGATTCTAGACTTGAGGAAGAACATAGAAACTTTCTTCTTAATCTTAAATTGAATGATCTCGGATACCCTGTATATGATGGGAAATATGCAGGTATAGGTGGGGTTTATAAACTTTTTAAAGCATAGCTATAGCTAAGCTAGTGTTAATGTTTCTAATCAGTTTAGATTCACTGTGGATATTTAAAATGTGAACTTAATTATGAGAATCCTATTTTAGCTAATGAATAAATATATTTTAATGCTAGTTCCACATGAGCCAAAAGAAGATCCTAGGATTTCATGGGTTACTGATGTTTGCTCTCAAATCTCTCAAGTGGATATAATCTCATCAGTTTACACATCAGATAAACCACTACGAGAATATGAGGATAAGGTGTAT
>Ga0068876_10004204_pt1 | contig 10176 bp, 10 predicted proteins | sample NOAtaG_6_FD_66442 | JGI IMG/M metagenome (GOLD analysis project Ga0068876, IMG submission 66442) | Freshwater lake microbial communities from Lake Erie, under a cyanobacterial bloom - NOAA_Erie_Diel5S_2200h metaG | ecosystem: Environmental > Aquatic > Freshwater > Lake | place: USA: Ohio, Lake... | reverse complement strand
ATCGGCCCGTCCGGCAGTCGCTGCAGCGCCTGTTCGAGGATCCGTACCGACTGGCGCATCTCTTCCACGCGCACCAGGAACCGGTCATACACGTCGCCCGCCGTCCCGACCGGGACGTCGAAGTCGTAGGTCTCGTAGTCGAGATACGGGAAATCCTTTCGGACATCATAGGCCACGCCCGACGCCCGGAGCATCGGACCCGAGAGCCCCGCGTTCACCGCATCCGCCGGACCGATGACGCCGAGCCCCACGGTGCGGCCGGCCCAGATGGCATTCGTCTCGAGCATCCGAACGGACTCCTCGAGCGTCTTCGGAAAGCCGCGCAGGAAGGCGCGCAGGCCATCCAGCCAGCCCTCCGGCAGATCGGCCGCCATCCCGCCGACGCGGGTGGCGGTGGTGGTGAGCCGTGCCCCGACCCACCCTTCCAGCAGGTTGTAGACGTTCTCCCGCTCCTGATAGAGCCAGAGGAAGGGCGTGAACGCGCCGATGTCCACGGAGGTCGTCCCCAGCCAGACCAGGTGGGAGATGATCCGCGAGAGCTCCATGAGGATCACGCGCAGGACCTTCGTGCGCTCGGTCATCCCCACGCCAAACAGCCGCTCGGCGCCGAGGACGAACGCCACGTTGTTCCCCGGCGAGTTGAGATAATCCTCGCGGTCGGTCCACGGGATGATCTGGTTGTACTGGCGGTACTCGCCGATCTTCTCGAAGCCGCAGTGCAGATAGCCGATGTGCGGGATGCACCGCACGACCGTTTCCCCATCGAGCTCCAGCACCAGCCGCAACACGCCGTGCGTCGCCGGATGCTGGGGACCGATGTTGATGAGCATGTGGTCCCCCTCGAACCCCGGCTCCCCGCGCATCATGGCGGCGGTCGGGGCGTCCATCACGGCCGTCGGACTGCCGGGGGCGGTGAGTGGTGCCCGCAGCGGCTGCCCCGAGGCGTCGAGACCGCTGGTGCCGAGCGCTACCTCGATCGTTCGCCGGGCCATCAGGTTTCTCCCCCGGGCCCGCTCGCCTGCCGCGCCGCAAGACGACCACGCATGTCCTCGGGCAGATCGTCGAAGGCGTCGGCAATGGAGAGTTCCTCCATCGAGTAGCGCGCCTCCGGCGCCGCTGCCAGCACGTCGGCCAGCTGGTCGGCACGAGACAGGCGGCCGCGCAGCGGGAAGTCCTTCCGCAACGGATGCCCCTCCCGATACCCCTCCCACATCAGAAGGCGCCGCAGATCTGGATGCCCGAGAAAGCGGACGCCGAACATGTCGAAGCACTCCCGTTCCAGCCAGTCCGCTCCGCTGTACAGGTCCGTGATGCTGTCGACCTCGAGCGGCCCACGCGGCGAGAGCTCCACCTTGATCCGCAGGAAACGGCGCCGCGCCAGGGCGCGGAGGTGCCAGACCACCTCGAGCGGTCTCCCCGGCTCCCGGTATTCGACGGCCGTGATGTCCACGAGATAGTCGTAGCCCTCGACATCCCGCAGAAAGCGCACTACGCGATGCAACGCCTCGCGGGCCACGTACACCGTGGTTTCGCCCCAGATCACCTCGATCCGTCCCGTGGTGTCCGGGAACTGTCCCTGCAGGACCGCCGCCGAGGCATTGGCCACCGCCCCCGTACGCGGTACCGTCACCAGCGTGCGCGGGGGCTCCTCCACCGGCACCAACGGGTGCGGTACCACGACCACCGGCGTGTTCGGCTCACTCACGGCGCCGACCGGGTCTGGTGAACCGAGTTGCCGAAGGCTTCCGACAGCTCCTCGATCCGGTCCGGTGCGATATACAGCTGGCTCGACGGATCCGGCGTGATCTCGACGTGCTGGCCCGGATCACGCAGCCGATCCTGCATGACCTTGCGCTGCAGCATGAGGATCCCGTGCATCAATGCCTCGGGGCGCGGCGGGCAGCCGGGGACATAGACATCCACCGGGATGATCGTGTCGATCCCCTGCACCACGGCGTAGTTGTCGAACATGCCGCCCGTGGAGGCGCAGGCCCCCATGGAGATGACCCACTTGGGTTGCGGCATCTGCTGGTAGATGCGGCGAAGGACGGGGGCCAGTTTGAGCGGCACGCGTCCGGCGCAGATGAGCACATCCGCCTGGCGCGGGGAGTAGCTGAGGCGTTCCATCCCGAACCGGGCGAGGTCAAAGCGGCTGGCCGCCGTGGCCATGAACTCGATGGCGCAGCACGCCGTCCCGAACGGCATGGGCCAGAGTGACCCGGCGCGGGCCCAGTTGACCAGAAAATCGAGGCGGGTGGTGATCCACCCATCCTGACTGCCGGGGAGCACCTGGCGGGGCGTCCCGGTCGCGCCCGCGGTCAATCCCATGTCAGCGCCCCCTTCTTCCACACATACACGAAGCCGACGACGAGAATCGCCGCGAAGATCACCATTTCGGTGAAGCCGAAGAGTGCCAGCTGGCCCGCCGGACAGGCGCCGCCCACGAGGGGCACGTGACAGGAGAGCTGCCGGTAGTGGACGCCCCACGGGATCATGAACACCGTCTCGATATCGAAGACGATGAAGAGCATCGCCACGAGGTAGAACTTCACCGAGAACCGATCCCGGGCATCGCCCAGCGGGGTGATCCCGGACTCGTAGGGGAGCGATTTGACCGCGGTCGGCTGCGCCCGCATCGTGAGGTGCGAGACGCCGAGGATGAGTACGGCATTCACGACCGCGAAGACGAGGAGGAGCAGGACCGGCAGGTAGTGGCGGAGCATGGGGTTGCGGACTTCGTGAAAGAATTCACAAAAGGCGTGAGCGGAAGGTAAGGAGGTGCGCGCCACTCCTCAACGGCATTACAATCCGTCGCGCCACGTAGTGACAAGCCGATGCGACTTAGACCAACCGGTCCAATCTCGTCGGCACCGCGAACACTTTCTCCTCCCTCCGACCCGACACGCGCATGGGGCTCTGTTCAGACCGCTGGATCACGCGGATGGCCCGCGAGCATGGCATGATCGAACCCTTCGAGGATCGGCAGGTCCGGCAGGGGGTGATTTCGTACGGCGTGAGCAGCTACGGATACGACATGCGCGTTGCCCGCGAGTTCCGGATCTTCACCAACGTCCTGAACTCGATTGTCGACCCCAAGGCCTTCGATCCGAAGAGCTTCGTGGAGTATGAGGGGGACGTGTGCATCGTGCCGCCGAACTCCTTCGCGCTGGCGCGGACCGTGGAGTACTTCCGGATTCCGCGGAACGTCCTCACGCTGACCGTCGGCAAGAGCACCTATGCCCGGTGCGGCATCATCACCAACGTCACGCCCTTCGAGCCGGAATGGGAAGGGTATGTGACACTCGAGATCTCCAACACGACCCCGCTCCCCGCAAAGATCTACGCGAACGAGGGCATCGCCCAGGTGGTCTTCTTCACCGGCGACGAGGAGCCCGAGGTGAGCTACGGCGACAAGAAGGGGAAGTATCAGGGCCAGCACGGGGTCACGCTGCCGCGGATCTAGCCCGCGGCAGTGTGACCCGATGGAGACGGGGGGCGGATCCAGCAAGGATCCGCCCCCCGTTTGTCACGCGTCCCGCGCAGCAGCCTCAGGATCCGGCACGGCGCCCCGGTGTGGTCGGCAGGGCGCGCATCAGCACCAACATCCCGATGCCGATCAGGAGCGCCAGCACGACCGGTGGCAGCCCCACGTAGTCCTGCACCCGGACTTTACCGAGATCGAGCGGTTTGATGAGCGGGTCCACCAGGACTGGATAGAGCATCGTGAAGACCAGGGCCCCCACGATCCCGCCGGCAATGGCCACGACGGCATCCTTTCGTCCCTCGCCAACTCCGACCACGCAAGTACCCGGGCAATAGCCGCCAAGGGCAAACCCGACACCGAAGATCAGCCCTCCGAGTGCCACCCCGATGACATAGGTGGGCTTGATGTCGAAGTGCATGACGCCGGGCGCCGCGGCATCGATGGCGTAGTTGACGATCATGCCGATCGCGATCGTCGTCGCCATGAACTTGATGACCGAGAGATTGCGCAGGCGGAGGTTCTGCAGGATCACGCGCGGGCTCGACGCACCAATGCGCTGGATGAGGGCGCCCATCGCAACGCCCACGAGGATGGCATACAGTACGGTCATGGATCAGCCCTCCTGCCGGATGAACTTCGCGGTGGCGATACCGGAGGCGAAGACCGCCGCTCCGAAGATGAGGCCGCTCACGGAGAGCTGCATGATCCCCGAAATGATGTGGCCTGAGGTGCAGCCGCCGGCCAGTCGGGCCCCAAAGACGATCAGGAAGCCGCCGATGAAGGCGTCTCGATAGCGGAGCCCGGTGGAGCGCTCCATGGCATGCACCATTTCACAGGCCGGGGCCTTTGCGCCGCGCCCGAGACGGGCGGCCAGGAATCCGCCGATAGGCAGCCCCAGCACGAGATAGGTCTCCGGCTTGAGCAGTGCGCCCATCTTGACGAGGTACGGGTTCGCCTCGGCATAACCACCGTCGAACAGGCGGAAAAGCGCGCCGATCACCCGGGGATACGTCCCGGAGACCCCGATGGGGCCGAAGAGCAGGATCGAGGCGGCACCGACAAGACCGAAGAGCAGCCCCAGCAGGGCCCAGGGCGGGAGCAGGGGGCCGGATCCCGGTGCGGTGACCGGGGCCGGAGACATCGTGGCAGTTGGCGACATGGTGTATCCTCGTGCGTTGACGGATGGGAGACTATCGGACGTCCGGACCCCCGCGCCGATCATCAGGCACGAAGCGATCCGTGTAGGGCATCTTCACGGCCCGGAGGGCCTGTGCATCGAGGGTGGCCGTGGGGGCGATCACCTCATTGGCGGCCAACAGGTACGCCGTGAGGGCATAGACCTGGTCATCCGTCAGCGACCCGGGAGCCGTGAGCGGCATCGCCCGCTTGATGTAGTCGAACAGCGTGGTGGCGTGCGACCAGTAGTTGCCAATGGTGCGCACCAGCTTGGGATCCTTGGCGAAAACGAACCCTTCCGCCTCCTTCGGCCGGCCGATGAGGGCCGGGAAGGCGGGGGCCATCCCCTCGCCTTTGGCCCCATGGCAGGCCTGGCACTGGGCCTTGTAGAGCACGGCCCCCTCGGCCGCCGTTCCCTGACCGGCCGGGAGCGTGGCCCCGTCGGGTGCCACATCGGTGTCCCACGACGCGATCTCTGTCGGTGTGGCCTCCCGACCGATGGCATATCCCTTCCCCGCGCCGGGCCCCCCGGGGACCGTGCCCGGATCCCGATCGGCAAACCGGACCACGGCCCCTCCAGCGGCGGCGGATACTCCGTCCGACGCCCCGTTGCACGCCACGAGACCGGCAAGGAGCACCAGGCTCCATCCGTGGGTACGCATCAGCTCTCCCCGAAGAAGGTGACGGCACCGTCGGTCGCGACGTCGCACCCCACGATCTGATTGAAGTGGTAATCGGTTCCAATGCCCCGCGCGGCAATGAGCGCCGAGCGCGTCGGCTGGACGTAGCCGGTTTCATCCGTGGCCCGACTCAGCAGGCGACTGGCCTGCCCCTCCCAGTTCCACATGTACTGGAACCGCACCGTGGCCTTCGGCAGCGACGGGCCCATCAACTCGGCCTCGTGCCACGTGGTGCCCCCATCCGTACTCACCTCGACGCGCTGGATGCGCCCGCGCCCCGACCAGGCGAGACCGGAAATGGGCCGCCACCCGCGCGAGCTGAGCCGCTCGGGGTGTGCCGGCGTCGTGATGATCGACTTGGCATCCTGCTCGAAGCTGAATCGACGCGCCGTTCCGTTCGGCAGTGGATCGGTGTACTTCGAGGTTTCCCATCGAGTCATCCAGGGGGCCGTCCCGAGTTCCAGGCGACGGAGCCACTTCACGTTGATGTTTCCCTCCCACCCCGGCAGCAGCAGGCGCAACGGATACCCCTGCGCCGGCCGGAGCGGCTCTCCGTTCTGGGCCCAGACCAGCAAGGCATCATCGAGCGCTTTCTCCATCGGCACCGATCGGGTCATGAGACACGCGTCTCCACCCTCTGCCAGAAACCAGGTGGCCTCGGGCCTGACCCCGACCTCGCGAAACACCGTGGCCAGCGGAACGCCCGTCCATTCGGTGTTGCTGATCATCCCCGAGACCTTCTGCGGCGTCAGATCCGGTTTCGGTGCGCGGAAGGCGGCCCGCCCATTGCCCGCACACTCCACGAAGTGCACGCGCGTCACCTGCGGAAAGCGTCGGATGTCGTCCATGGACAGGCGCATCGGTCGATCCACCAACCCGTGAATCAACAGGGCATGGGTCGACGGATCGATGACCGGGATACCCGCATGATGCCGCTCGAAGTGCAGATCGGATGGCGTGATCTGTCCGGTCAGCTTCTCCAGCGGGGTCAGCGAGTTGCCAGTGATCTCGCCGGTAGGCGCCCGGGAGGGTGTCTCGAACGGTGACCGCTCACCTCGCGCCGAGGTGGGACCGCCGGGCACCTTGGTCGGATCGACCGGAACGGCGGGGACTGCCGGAGCGCCCTGAGACGTGGCCGCGTCCGGCATGCCGGTGAGGACGGCCCCCCCCAGCGCGCCGGCGCTGCCAATGATCCAATCACGACGGGAGACCACGGCCTACTCCTTGGTCAGCTCGCGGGGGGCCCGCGGCGGATTGGGGACCACGGCGGTGGCCGGCGACGCCCGCGTCACGAGGGACGCAGGGGGATTGAAGGCGGCATGCCCCTTCGTAGCGTAGGGGACATCAGCCGGCGCCCCACCCATCGGCCAGTCCGACTCCTTCCCAGGCGAATCCGGGCGCGGGTGGCTGTTGATGTACGCCGCCACGTCGAATGCTTCCTGCGGGGTGAGCTTGCCGGGCTGCGACTGCGGCATGTTGTGCCAGATGAAGCTGGCGGCCCGCTCGGCCCGTGCCATGGAGGCACCGATCGAATACGACTTGGGGCCCCAGAGTGGTGGAAACGCCTTCGCGATCCCCTGCCCGTCGAGTTGATGGCAGGCGGCGCATTCCCTCTTGTAGACGACCTCCCCGCGTCCCACCTCACCGACCAGCGTGTCCTTCATGCTGATGATGCCATCATGCCCGGCGATCTTGGTTCCGACCGGCACATCCTTCGAGATGTAGGCGAGGTATGCCAGAATATCCGTCATTTCGCGGGATGCTACCGGCAGAGCATTCCCGGCCAGTGATCGGGTGAAGCAGTAGTTCACCCGATCCGCCAGTGAGATGACCGCTCCCGACCGTGGCATGTACTTCGGGAATCGGCTATGCGAGCCGGTCAATGGCGCAGCGGAAAGCTTGAGGCCGTCGCTCTGGTGGCAACTGGTGCAGTTGAGGCCGGAGGTGGCATAGGCCGGCAAGGAATCCGGCGTATTCCGGAGAATCGCCAAGCCGCGACGAATGGAGGCCCCCAGCGAGTCCGCCGGGATATCGGCTTCCGTCGGGGGCTTCCAGGCGGCCTCGACGAAGCTTGAGGCCTTGGTCTCAGCGGCTGGCGCCGGCGCACCGGTATCCGGTGCACCGGAGCAGCCCGCGAGCAGAATGCCCGACAGTAGACTGAAGAGCACGTGGGACCGGCGAGAGACGGGGGATCGCATGGCACGCTCCGATTGAATGCTTGTGTACTTACCTACATATATGCGGATAAACGTAACTCTGAGCAACCCGGACGCCAGAGACGGGTTCCAACACATGGGTCCAGCCTGCGCGCCTGATTTGCCGCAAGGATCAGGCATCCGCAAGGGGCAGGCCGACCTCCCACCGAACCGGCGCAAACGGATCGGGGGGCCGCCTCGGCAGCCCCCCGTCCGTCCCCTCAGCCGCTCCCGGCCACCGCCCGCGGTTCCTGACGACGGGCGCTGGCGGCCAGATAGTCGCGGTTCATCCGCTTGATGACATCAATGCTGATCTCCTTCGGACAGGCCTCCTGGCACTCCCCCGCGAGCGTGCAGTGCCCGAAGCCCTCGAGATCCATCTGCTCGACCATGGCCAGCGCCCGACGGTCGCGCTCGGGTTGGCCCTGCGGCAGCAGCCCGAGATGCGTGATCTTGGCCCCCGTGAACAGCGACGCGGAGGCGTTCGGACACGCCGCGACGCAGGCGCCGCACCCGATGCAGGCGGCGGCGTCCATGGCCTCCTCCACCACGTCCTTGCCGATCAGGATCTCGTTGGCATCGCGGGCTCCGCCCGTGTTCACCGAGACGAACCCGCCCGCCTGGATGATCCGGTCGAGTGCGCCGCGGTTCACCACGAGGTCCTTCACGACGGTGAACGGGGACGCGCGCCACGGCTCGACGGTGATGATGTCGCCGTCCTTGAAGGCCCGCATGTGCAGCTGACAGGTGGCCGCGCCCTTCCACGGCCCGTGCGCCTGCCCATTGATCATCATCGAACAGGAGCCGCAGATCCCTTCCCGGCAGTCGTGCGCGAAGGCCACCGGCTCCTTGCCCTGCTCCGTCAGCTGCTCGTTGAGCATGTCGAACATCTCGAGAAACGACATGTCCGGGCTGACGCCTTCCAGGGTGTACGTCTCGAGCTTCCCGGGCGCCTGCGACGCCGGCTGGCGCCACACGTTGAGCGTGATCCGCATTACTTGTAGCTCCGCGTGGAGAGGTGCACGTTCTCGTACACCAGCGGTTCCTTGTTGAGAATGGGCGCTTTCCCCTCGCCCGCGTACTCCCAGGCCGCGACGTAGGCGTAGGCGTCGTCGTTGCGCTTGGCCTCGCCTTCCTCCTGGTACTCGGTGCGGAAGTGGCCGCCGCAGGATTCCTCGCGGTCCAGCGCGTCGCGGCACATCAGCTCGCCGAGCTCGATGAAGTCGGCCACGCGCCCGGCCTTCTCGAGCGACTGATTGAGCGACTCCGCGCTCCCCGGCACGTTCACGTTCTGCCAGAACTCCGTCTTCAGGTCACCGATCATGCCGATGGCCTTGGTGAGGCCGTCCCGGTCACGGGCCATGCCGCAGTAGTCCCACATGATCTTGCCCAGCTGCTTGTGGAACGAGTCGACCGTGCGCTGTCCCTTGATCGACAGGAAGCGCGTCTGCTGGGCCCGCACCGCCTCCTCCGCGCCGCGGAACTCGGCATGCGAGGCGTCGACCGGCTCGAACTTGTTGCTCGCCAGATAATCGCCGATCGTGTACGGCAGCACGAAGTAGCCGTCAGCGAGCCCCTGCATGAGCGCCGATGCCCCGAGGCGGTTGGCGCCGTGATCGGAGAAGTTCGCCTCGCCGGCCACGTGCAACCCGGGAATGGTGCTCATCAGGTTGTAGTCCACCCAGAGGCCGCCCATCGTGTAGTGCACGGCCGGGTAGATGCGCATCGGGACCTCGTACGGATTCTCGTCCGTGATGCGCCGGTACATGTCGAACAGGTTGCCATAGCGCTCGGCGATGGTCTGGCGCCCGAGCCGCTTGATCGAATCGGAGAAATCGAGATAGACGCCCAGGCCGCCGGGCCCGACGCCACGCCCGTCGTCACAGGCCTCCTTGGCCGCACGCGACGCGATGTCGCGCGGCGCGAGGTTGCCGAAGCTCGGATACTTGCGCTCGAGATAGTAATCGCGCTCCGACTCCGGGATCTGCGACGGCGGCCGGTTGTCGCCGCGGTTTTTCGGGACCCAGATGCGGCCATCGTTGCGGAGCGACTCCGACATCAGGGTGAGCTTGGACTGATGCTCACCGCTCACCGGAATGCAGGTCGGATGAATCTGCGTATAGCACGGGTTCGCGAAGGCCGCGCCCTTCTTGTGGGCACGCCAGGAGGCCGTGACGTTGGAGTACATGGCATTCGTGCTCAGATAGAACACGTTGCCGTACCCGCCCGTCGCCAGCACCACGGCATCGGCCACGTGCGAGCTGATCTTGCCCGTGAGCAGGTGGCGCGTCACGATGCCGCGCGCCTTGCCGTTGATGACCACCACGTCGAGCATCTCCTCGAACGTGTGCATCTGCACCTTCTTGAGCCCGACCTGCCGCTCGAGCGCCTGATAGGCGCCGAGGAGCAGCTGCTGTCCGGTCTGGCCGCGGGCATAGAAGGTGCGCGATACCTGGGCCCCGCCGAACGAGCGGTTGGCAAGCAGGCCGCCGTACTCGCGGGCGAAGGGCACGCCCTGTGCCACGCACTGGTCGATGATGTTCACCGACACCTGCGCCAGGCGGTACACGTTCGCCTCGCGAGCGCGGAAGTCTCCACCCTTGATCGTGTCGTAGAACAGGCGGCGTACCGAGTCGCCGTC
>Ga0068876_10004195_pt1 | contig 10188 bp, 7 predicted proteins | sample NOAtaG_6_FD_66442 | JGI IMG/M metagenome (GOLD analysis project Ga0068876, IMG submission 66442) | Freshwater lake microbial communities from Lake Erie, under a cyanobacterial bloom - NOAA_Erie_Diel5S_2200h metaG | ecosystem: Environmental > Aquatic > Freshwater > Lake | place: USA: Ohio, Lake... | reverse complement strand
AGACAATAAAACTTAGCGATCGCAGTTTTTTCCAGATCTAACAAATCTTGATACGACTGAGACTCATTTGAGAGTAAGTTTTTTTGCTCTGCGGGAGATAGGATTTTGGCGCTAGAGACGGCTTGGTAACGTTCTTGTCTAGTTTGGGCTAGAGCCTCTTTAATTGACTTGCCAGAACCATCGTTATTGATTGTCACCACCGTAACTTGATTACCCTCAAATACCAGACGGGCAAGTAAATAATCTCGCAAAGCCCACATCGCGGCATTGGTTCTTGCTGTCACGTTTGCCCATAGGTCAATGTGAGGATTGTCCAGAGAAACGCCATCTATGGGCAAATTAAAATCTCCTAATCCCGCCCGAATCAGACTAACCTCCCGATCCCAGCGATTTCTGAGAGTACTTTTGAGTTGAGTCGGCGAAGAAGTACGATCTATTTTGCAGAAATTAATGCCACGTTCGGCACACCAAACCGTGCGCGGGACATTATCCCTAACCCTCGACAAAGCCTGACTGGCATCAGCATCGGTGACCGTGCCATAGAACAAACCATAAACTTTATGAAAGCGCTTCACCTCAATGGAAACACCCGTACTCATTGAAGGCGTGGCAATGATCACATCGTAATTGAACACCCGTTTATTGACATTGCTCATGAAATCTGTTTCATGCCGCCCACCACTAGTATCCGAATTAAAAAGCAACACTCTAATCTTGGGACGAATTGCTTTAATTTTTTCAACTAGCTTGGAGATCGCCTTACTACTAGACTTGCTATCGGTGGCTACAAACACACGATTACCCTTGGTTATATCCGCAATCAGCTCCTGAATGATTGGTACATCGTTGTTTGCCACAATGAACCGAGCAGAATAGCCTTCGGGTTGAAATTCATTTTTAATCAAAAACACATCAGCACCATCACCACGCAATGCTTGGAGATAGTTCAAACTAATATCAGATAAATCCGCGTCCGCAACAATTACTCGTCTAGCGACTTTTACGAGGATGTGTAGACGAGCGAGGAGAGCAGAGCGTTTGCCGTCTTTGTTGCAGGTTGAACCTGAAATTAAATGTCTGAGTACTTGTTCCACCTCGTCGATGACGAGATCGCAGTCCACAAATTGTCTGGGATCGAAAGCCAGCAAGCTATCGACACAGGCTCCCACACGAGCAGAGTAAGCAGAATCTGTAATAAACTGTCCGTCAGCCATATCGAGATCGCCTTTGAAATCCGCATTCATCACCTTGCATAGACCACGAACCAAGCTGACACGATGACCAAGCAGCGCTAACTTATCTGTTCCCGCCACGATCGCCGCGATCGCTTTAGTTTTGCCAGTACCTTTAGCCGATTGCAGCGCCACAATCCCAGTCTTGGGAATGTAATCGGGGATTTGATATTGATCTAGCTGAAACATTACATTCATGGATAGATTCCTCGATGGCTTAAAGGTTAACTGGGCATCTTGTTGGTATTCCCAAGTATAGGTATTGAGGGAAATCGCAGTTGAGTACACCTGACTAAAAGCCTCAATACCACGCTCAACAATGAAGTCATCAACCCCAGTTTTATCAGTACCTTCCAGCAAAGGCAGTTCAATAACCCGAACCTGACAGCCAGCATCGGCAAATAGCTTGCCAGTCTTGACCGTAGCCAGAAAGACATCATGTTTAGTTTTTTCCTTGGTTTCGGCATCAAAGCAAAATAAGACCTGTCGATTTGGATTAGCAAACATCGCCAAATAGGGCTGTAAAGCCAATTTGCCATCAGCTCTTTGTGTCCGTCCCATCGTAATCCCGCTCAAAGCGATCGCCACATAACCCTGAGATAATAAGCAGCAAGCCTTTTTCATGCCCTCACAGATGAAGATCGGAATTTCAGGATGTTCAGCTACCCAAGACCAAAAATTAACACCGTCAGGTAAAGCTGAGAAATCAACCTCAATCCCATAGCGCTCGGCTACCTTCTGCCAAATTGATTGAGGAACCAAAGCAAAACCACCGACCTGTCCGCGTTTAGCAGGATTCTCATACTTGCGAGGCTTACCCTTTTTCTGATCGATGAGAGGGTTGCTAAGCTTGACTTGGAACACTTCGGGTTGCTCGAGAATGGGATTCCAAGAATTAATCAACGCTCCAAACATCTCTGGACGTTGCGTTTTTCCAGACTGCCAAACAGTCCGCCACTTAGCAGGACACCAGTTTAGAGCCTCATGGATGGGATAATTGACCTCACCACCATCTTCAATAATTTCATCTGCTATAATCTCTACATTGGAAGCAAATAGATCTGGCTCAATGGCACTGCCATCAACCCACTCGCGATAAACCAAATCAGAAAAAGAACGCAAGTCTAAAGCTGTTAATTTCATGACTAATATTATTTAAATAATTGCAAGATTGTTAAAAGATTCTATATTTAGGGTTTAGAAAGATAAGCAATCGGATCGACTGCGACACCCAATGGAGGAATAGTTTCAAAATGTAAGTGAGGTCCCGTACTATAGCCAGTAGAACCGACAGCACCAATCACTTGAGACTGATTAACCACGGAGCCTTGTTGAATGTAAATATCGCTTAGATGGGCATAGCGAGTTAGAAAACCATCGTTATGGCGGATATCAATCATATTGCCATAGCCGCTATCATTCCAGCCTGCAAACTCAATTACGCCAGAAGCCGCCGCCCAGACAGGAGTGCCCACAGGTGCAGCAATATCAATACCTTTGTGGACTCGACCCCAACGCCAGCCAAAGCCAGAAGAAATCGTTCCTTCTGTGGGCCAAATCATCAACGATGAATGTTCTGGGGAATTAGGCAAGTTTGAAGGTACGGAATTTAGTTGGTTGATTGGCAATTCTTGAAGACCAGCCACAGCGATCGCTTGTTCATGCTGCTCTATCCAACTATCAAGAGTGGCAATATCTCGACTCAGTTGAAATAGCTCTACTGTAGTCATACGGGCTTCTGATGTTGGCAATATGGCTAATTCAGCAGGAATCTGTTGATTCTCTTGAAAATTAAATCTTGACGACCAGCTTTGAGCCGTTAGAAGTGGCTTCGGAGAGGTATTAGAATCAATCCGTAGCCTTTGACGCAGGCGTTCTCGCTTGAGAGTGAGATCTTTAATGGTCTGCTCTTTGCGGCGCGTCAATAGACTTTTAACATCCCCAGGAATAACCAGAGGTTGGTCAATCATTAGAGCGTCCTGAGTCTTTAGCCCAGAAGCTTTGGCAATCAGTTCCTGTGGTACTTGGTATAGGTTAGCAATTTGACTGAGAGTGTCCCTAGGCTGAACTTTGTAGATCAGGCTATCAACAGGCGGGATAACAAGTTGCTTGCCCACTGCCAAAGGAGTCGCCGCACTAATACCATTAGAAGCAGCGATCGCTGCTGCATCAACTGCATATAGCTGGGTCAAATCATAGAGAGTTTCACCTGATTGAATTTGATGGACTCTAGCACCGACATCTAACAATGTCGATGGTTTGGCAACTGCTTCAACGCCCATAGGTGCTAAGAGAATCGCTAGACAGTAACCAGTAGAGGCACTAGCAATTTGATATTGGTCAGGTGTATATTTGAAAGACATTAACAGAGCGGTGAAACTTCAGAGACACTTGAAGTAGTAACAAGAGCAAAATATAATCTAGTGGAAAACAGTGATTTAAGCAATACTTTTTTCAGAAAACATGGAAAAATTCTAAGGCTGTATTAGGAAATGTCTGGAAAATGAGGAGGGAATAATGCAAAAAAAAGTTAATAAGAAGAAGAGTTCAAAGGTAAAGGCTCCACGATGTATGCCCGATGTGTCGGAGTATATCAATCTGTATGTGGACAAAAATTATTCGATTCGAGACATCGCTAACCACTATCAGGTATCAACTTCGACGGTATATAACGCGATGCTTGAATCTGGGTTTAATGAGTTTAGACCCAGACACATCAAGCTTAACCACTTAAGGATGTCTAAAGAAGAACAGGCGATCGCTCTTTACCAAACGGGAATGACGCGGACGGCCGTAGTCCAGAAGCTCAATATCTCAGCAAAGACTCTCAATAAAGTCCTAGAAAAGCATGGCATTCCTATCCGCTATGGGGTTGATTTAGTTACCTCGGCAAAACGTGCGGCTCAGTTCAACAAAGCCTATAACGATTGTCAATTAAGCCTCAGAGAAACCGCCGAACTATTTGGTGTATCCCATCCGATTATCTTGCGGGAGCTAAAGCGCAATGGCTATCCAATTAGGCAAAACGTAGACTCCAAAAATCGTCCTACCTTTAAGCTAAAACATAAACTTGGAGGCGCAGTCGGCATACCTGTACCTAAGTTAACCCCTAAACAAAAGGAACGCCGTCAAATCTTGATGCGAATCAGGCAGAAGCAAGAAGACAAGCAAAAGCTGGATCGCCTCAAGAAATACAGTCGCGCTCAAGAATATTGGCAACTGGTAAATGAAGGCGGGCTTAGCTTTGAGGAGGCGGGTAAGGTATTTGGGGTGTCAGGTCCTACCATTCAAAGGATAATTGTCAAAGCTGGGATCGATATTTCGGGAATAGCTCTCAGGGAAAAAGCGGCGGCGCTCAAGGAAGAACAGGCGATCGCTCAGAAATATTGGGAGCTGTATAGCAAACCGATGAGCCTAGAAGAAGTGGGGGAAATTTTCGGTTTGAGTGATTCCACCGTCCGAGCCACGCTTATCAAGCATGGCTACGAGATTAGGAAGCGCGGTAGAATTGAGAACAGCGATCGCAATCCAGCCAAGCCAAGGAAGACAAAATCCCAGAGAAATAAGCGGCAAGTCCATATCCCGTCTGAAATTTTGCAAGCTACGGGACAAGCTTTAGACCTGCTAATTTCAAATATAAAACCTAACAAATCGGCATTTTAATGGTCTTAAACGTTAAATGTTAAACGATAAAAAATACAATGACTAAATCATTAGTTATTGTGTTTTTTTATTCGCAAAATTTCATAATTAAAATTAACGCCGATCTCCGTACTCTCTCTGGTTTTCAGGCAATACCCAAAGAGCGCACAAACCTTTAGTAACGTATTTGCCATTGAGAATAATCAATGCGTCTTTGAGGTTTTGCTGGTCTTGGATACAGGTCTTCAAAATGTCTCGATTCCAGTCCACGAGGCTCTTTCCAAGTTTACCATCTTCACTGGCTAACCATTCTAAATCCTTAACATTTTGTGGATTAAGGTTTGCTTGTGGCGATACGACTTTAGCGATCGCCAAGCCCGAAACCAGACCCGCCGCTAAGCCAATCATCAGCATCCCCGCACAGAAACCAATGAAGGGCAAGCTAATCGTCCGCCAATAACCTTGGGATTCCTGATGCTGTTTGTTTTTGATGATATTTGCGATCGCCTGACTAATCGCCACTTCCTGTTCCTTAACCGCAGTCTCGCGTAGGGTCGTCAGAAAGTCACGGAATTTCTGGATGCCAACATCGAAGCCTTTGGCTAAGGCACTTTGGAGCAGGTTGGGTGCAGTCGCGACTGTCGCGGCAACCTGAGCGTTGGACAAGAAAATCGCGATGTAAGGATCGTTTTGGGGAATGCCTGACTTAGCCACAATCTCGTAAATCTTAGCTTTGACTGTAGGTTCGTAGTCATGAATGGCAATATCCAGATAGGTTTTGGGTTGAGGATCGCTATTCATACTAGGACTTAGCCTCTTTTTTCTGGAGGTTTTGCGGCAGGAGATTTGTTGATTCAAAAGCGCTGTAGGCATCTCTGAGGAAGGTTTTGATTTGGTTTCTACCGATGATGCCAAACTCAGGGTAATTGGAAGCATCCTCGAAGGTGAGCCGCTTAGCATTGATTTCAATGCGTCTACCGTCTCCTAGTTTTGGAAAATCAATTACCTCCACACCATATTCAGCGATCGCCTTTTGGATTGCTTCATGCTCGTGGAAATAGCCCCATTCATCGCAGCGTCCCCAGTTTTTGATAAACACATGGGTGATGTAGCCTTGGTAATGCTCTAGCGACTCTATAAATAGCTCGATTGAGTCACTTTCACCATCGCTGACAAACCACTTGACGAAGGACACGTCGTGTTCCTTGCCTAGGTCTAGCAAGCCTTTGGTACTAATCCATTTGGATACCGCACGATGGGCTTGGGCTGGTAAGTTGACAACGACAGTTTTCTTGATGGCATGGTCAAAAATAGAATCAGGGACATCCGCCATTTTTTCATTTTCAGAGAAAAAGGCAGCTTTGCTGTCTTTGTAAATGTTGAGGACAGTGGGATTGCTACGATCTGCTTCAATACCAGTCAAGGGGATGGCGAGATCCTTGAGGTATTGGAGCATGGTTCGAGCAACCCAGCTTTTGCCCACGCCGCCTTTTTCTCCATCAATGAGGTTAATAATTGCCATAGTTTTTTTCTTAGTAACGATTGTAGTGCTTCAAGATTTTCTGTTGTGCTAAATAGTCATCATCGTCGTCCTCATCTGTAGGTACAGACTTGGGGACGATACTTTTAGGCTTGCCAGAATCAGTAGGTGTCGTTTGTTTTATGTCCGAGTTCATCCTGGTAGTTCTTTTGGCAGAGCCAGTAATAATCCGATCGGTAGCTGATGCGCTAGAATCATCATCCAAAAACTTTGCGGGTTCTGACGGCAAAATTGTCAGGGCTTTTGTGTTTAAGGCTTTAGTAGATTTTTGTAAATCCCGTTTGGCTTTTGTTGCCGCCGTTTTATTTTCCGCATCGATTCTCTGTAAATACTTTCGTACTATCTGTGCAGAGATGGCGATTTCTAGTTCATCTGTCAGTTTTTTGCTGACTTCTTCATAGGTATATCCTGAAGTGATTAACGCCCTAATCCCGCTTTCCATGGTTCGGATGATGTCGAGTTTAGTTTTTGGGTTATTACGCTTCTGAGATTCATTGACCCATCGTTCTGACAAGGCTACCAGTTTATCTGTATCTACGTCCGCTAACGATGAACGAGAGGAAGATTCAATCATTTTTTTAGCTGTTGTTGAGTGGATGAAAATTCATAAACTGTTGTCAATAAATCCCTCACTATGAGAATAAGCTGCTCCAGATTAATTTTTATGTTGATTTTAGTAGCTCCTGTTTATTACTTTTTTCCATCATAACTATTGCTCAATAATACTAGGGTACTTTGATTAGTAATTTTTTTACAACTTGTTAACGACTTCATAATTACTGTTAATGTCCAGCGAATGGGATCTTAGCTTACCAAGAGAGTATAAAGTTAATCATTATCTTGGATCGGTTTTGTACTTAAATTGAATTTTCTATATCTAAAGTATTATTTTTGAGTAAAAGTTTTGTACTATTTGTTTTTTAAACTTTACTTTTTTGTACTAAAGTTATTCCACGACTGTACTAAAGTTGTCCCATAGTCGTACTAAGATTGTTCCACCCTTGTACTATCTTGTACTATCTCTACAACGATTTTCCGTGCTTTGAGGTATGTCTAAAACTAGTCGCAAGCTATGTTGTTCGTCGGACAAGAAATCGCGCTATTGCTTGATTTTTATCCAACAACAACATGACGCTTGCCAAAGGGGAGTAACCCCTTTGGAATCCCCCTATCCAAATGACAAAATGTAAATAAATTTAGAAGAATAAACCAGATTCAGAATTAATAATTTAAAATTCAAATTGACTAAAAAAGAATATAGATCTCCAAGTAACGAATAAGCCTTAGCTATTAGTTACTTGGAGATCTATATATATTTCCTGCGACAATTGAGCAAGATAGGCTTTAGGAATATCAACGATGACTTTATCCGTTAGATTTACAGTGCGAATGACCGAAGAGGAGAAACAAATCCTAGAGAAGAAAGCAAATCAACTGAATGTTAAAGCTAGCGCTGTTGCAAGATGTGCGATCTTTAAATATGACCTCCCGACAACTGAAGGACGAGTTGCAGACATAGATTGGGGTCTCTATCATCAGTTGGGAGAATTCAAGTATGAATTAAATGCAATCTGTACAGATATTAGCCAACTAGTCCGTGATGAAAATTTGCAACCAGCACAACTGCAACTAGATGAGCTCAACAAAGTATTGCGTCGTATCGAGCAGTCAATTGGTTCAATATCTAAACTGAGAACGCTAACTACGGAGAGCGCAGGACTAAAATCAAGTCTGGGAACTGAGGATGATCGGTAAAATTATTAAAGGAAAGAGCTTTCAAGGTTGCTTAACTTATGTCATGGGAAAATCTGGTGCAGCAGTTATAGGGATGAATATGGATGGCAAAGATCCTTATAGCTTGGCTAACGAATTTTCTATGTCTTGGCAATTGCGTCCTAAGTTAAATCACAAAGTCTGCCATATAATTCTTAGCCTTAGTCCTGAAGAGCGTCTTAACAATCATGACTGGAAGATAGCGATCGCCCAATATCTTAAAGAAATGGGCTTTGACAATAATCAATATGTGGCTGTAAAGCATACTGACAAGGAAAATCACGAACACATTCATCTTGTGACTAGTCGGGTGCGGATGGATGGTTCAGTGGTTTCTGACAGTTGGGACTGGACGCGCAGCCAAGATGTAATCCGCAAACTAGAACAGGACTTTGGACTAGCGGCTGTAACCTCAAGTTGGGAGAGCGATCGCCAAGAGCAAACCAAGAGTCAGATTGACAAGGAACTAGAAACGGGCAAAGTCACTGTGAAGCGGCAACTCGCAGACAAGATCGATGCAGCTTTGGTAAATACTGAGTCATTGTCAGATTTTATTGGAAAGTTAAATTTGGCAGGGATTGCCGTTAGGGTTGACCGCGACCGCCAAGGAAAACCGAAAGGGATTGCTTACAAATTTGATGACGTGAGTATGGCTGGCTCCAGTGTGGGCAAAGCCTATTCTTTGCCGCGTATCTTGAAGCGGATCTCAAGCGTCCCCTTGCTTGTTGATACTTCCTCTATGGCATCGCAAATATCGCAGGTCATCAGAGAGCAAGTAAAAGTAGGAATGACCATGCCTCAGTTAATAGCGCAGTTGAAAGATTCAGGAGTAGATGCTCATGTCAAATACACTCGCACCAAGAAGATTAAGGGTATTTCCTACTGTTTGGGAAGTAACAGCATTCAAGGTAATGAGCTTGGTAAAGAGTTTAGCTGGGGAGGGCTTCAGAAATATTTGCAGGTTAGTTACAACCAAGACCGCGATCGCTCAGCTATTTTAGAGATGCAAAATGCTGACCGAAAGGCGGTAATTCAGCCTGTGGAGAGTCTCAATGGTCTGTCAGATAGTTTTTTAAATGAGCTTGTGATTGAGTTGGAAAAACAGCGATCGCTTAAATCCACACCCAGACAATCCGAAAATGTTACTAAACCAGAACCCATCATTAACCCAGAACGGGGCAGAAGCGATTCCGCTCAGATGGTTGCTGCAATCTGTCATCAACTCCTCAATGAGCTAGGGGCTGACAGTTTTGGAGAAGTAGGTCAAAACTCTTACGGTATCCAACGAAGCGGAGATACTCTGACCGTTGAGAATTTACGAGGCGATCGCCAGATTATCTTGCAGGTTAAGGGGCAGGAAATTGAATTTGCCAATTTAAGCGAATTTGATATCCAACAATTTGAGCAGGCTTGGCAGCAGCGATCTCAGCTACAAAGGGTACATGAATCCTTACACATCTAAAAGCATCGTTTTTCTAATGATTGAAATTGAGGCGATCGCACAATCAAGATAACTAGTAGAGCAGGGAATAAAGCCATCCGAGCGAGTAGACTTATGGCAACGATCGCATATTCCATAGAGACAGTTCCCATTCTTGCCTGTTGAATGAGAACGATCGCTAAAACTAAACTGAGTCCGCCTAGCAATTGCAGAGATTTCTTACTGGGACGATCTACTTTTGCTAGTTTTAGTGGTTGGCGTAGCCATCCGACTAGCCATGCAGCCGATCTAGTCCCCACGCTTAAAATTACACTGGGATAAATCAGTTCGGGCAAAAAGAGAAGGGAAAGCTGCCAACTAGGAACAAGTCCATTGCTGTAGACAGGAAATATAGCCGCATTCAATTCTTGAAGCCTCGAATAAATCATCGCTACGGGAAGTTGGGCAAGGAACTGCGGTAATCCCAATAGATAGGCAGGATGGGTCAAAAACTCTTGCCAACGCATGACAAGGGAGACGATCGCGTAGGCTATGAGGATAGCACTAACATAAAGTCCGCA
>Ga0068876_10004193_pt1 | contig 10191 bp, 12 predicted proteins | sample NOAtaG_6_FD_66442 | JGI IMG/M metagenome (GOLD analysis project Ga0068876, IMG submission 66442) | Freshwater lake microbial communities from Lake Erie, under a cyanobacterial bloom - NOAA_Erie_Diel5S_2200h metaG | ecosystem: Environmental > Aquatic > Freshwater > Lake | place: USA: Ohio, Lake... | reverse complement strand
CAGAACGGACTGGTAAACGACAATACACGGAATCACGGGATAGGCGCATTTACAAGAACCGGTGCTATCTCCACCTACTTCGACGGCTACCTAACCGAAGTCAACTTCATTGACGGACAGGCGTTAACGCCTTCTAGTTTCGGAGAAACTAACGCCCTAACAGGTGTATGGCAACCTAAGAAGTACGCTGGTACATACGGCACAAATGGCTTCTATCTGAACTTCAGCGACAACTCTGCCGCTACTGCCGCCGCTATTGGCAAGGACAACTCTGGCAACGGCAACAACTGGACACCCAACAACATCAGCGTGACTGCTGGTGTGACATACGACAGCATGACCGATGTACCTACATTGACAAGTGCGACAGCGGCAAACTACTGTGTTGTTAATCCTCTTGATAACGCACTCGGTGCATCCATTACAAATGGTAACTTGCAAGTCACTTCTTCTGGTGCATCTTGGAAAACAGTAAGAAGCACTTTTGCTTTGACAACAGGTTCTTGGTATGTTGAATTAACTTCTACAACTGGAACTGGAAACGGAAACTCATTCATCGGAATAGTTCCGATGGGTGTAACACTCCCACAGCCAGTTGGTGAAGGCTCTGCTACATCTTGGGGTTATTCAAGTAACGGAAATGTTTATAACAACGGTTCTGTTATTAGTGCTACTGGCGTTACTTGGTCTGCTGGTACAACAGTTGCTATGACTTTTGATGGTTCAACATTGAAGTTTTACAACGCAGGAAATTTAGTTGCGACAATAAGTTCAATACCAGCAAATACTTATGCTTTTGGCGGTAGTTTTTATGACAACAACGCAGGTGCATTTAACTTCGGCCAACGCCCATTCACCTACACCCCACCCACAGGTTTCGTTGCCCTAAACACATACAACCTATAAGGAACAACCATGCCAACAACATATGCAATTCCTGATGGTCGTACTGCTTTTAATGTTCTTCTTTGGTCTGGTACTGGAGGAAGTTCTGGTGCAACTAGAAGTATTACGGGTTTAAACTTTAAACCAGACTTAGTATGGGAAAAGTCTCGTACATCTGGTTCTGGTCATCAATGGATGGATTCTGTACGAGGTGCGGGTACTGGGAAAGTTCTTGCATCCAACTCAACGGGCGCAGAGCCAACACCAGCGGCGTCTCCAGAATCATCTTATGGGTGGTTATCTTCTTTTGACACAGGTGGCTTTACAACCACAAATGGCACATCGACTTGGGACAACTACAACAAGTCTGGTGATACTTATGTTGCATGGAATTGGTTGGCAGGTGGTACAGCCGCAACCAATAATGCTGGCTCTATCACATCAACCGTAAGCGCCAATACTACTGCTGGCTTTAGCGTGGTGACTTATACAGGCACAGGTGCTAATGCTACTGTTGGGCATGGGTTGAACGCTACTCCAGCAATGATTATGGTTAAAAACAGGGATAGTGGCGCAATTGGTGGGGCGGTTTACCACACAAGTATGGGTGCAACTAAGTATCTAAAACTGTTTCAAACTACAACTGGAAGTGACCAAGAGGCAACAGATAACACAGCATGGAATGGAGGCTCTCCTACATTTAACTCAAGTGTTTTTTCTGTGGGTTCCCTTAATAGAACAAACAGTTCTCAACAGATGGTAGCCTACTGCTTTGCACCAGTAGCTGGATATTCTGCATTTGGTAGCTACACAGGCAATGGCCTCCCTGACGGGCCGTTTGTGTACCTTGGGTTTAGGCCGAGGTGGGTGATGTTCAAGAAAACATCTGCTACAAGCAACTGGTCAATTCTTGATACTTCCCGTGATAATTTTAATGTGGCCGACAATCCACTATTGCCAAATACATCCGGCACAGAAAGCACATCAACTTCAACTTCTGGTGCATTTGCAGATATTTTGTCCAATGGTTTCAAACTGCGTGGAAACTCTGGAGATATAAACGACGGTAGCGCAACCTACATCTACGCCGCCTTCGCCGAAAACCCTTTTAAATACGCTAACGCCCGATAAGGAGAAAACATGAGTCATTTTGCAAAAGTAGAAAACGGTATCGTTACTCAGGTGATTGTTGCTGAACAAGACTTCATTGACACTGGTGCAGTCGGTCACGGCTGGATTCAAACCAGCTACAACACCCTTGGCAACCAACACCCAGAAGGTCGCCCATTGCGTGGCAACTATGCTGGCATTGGCTACACCTATGACGATGTGAACGATGTCTTCATTGCCCCCAAGCCTTTTGACAACTGGGTGCTGGACACTGCCACATGGCTGTGGAATCCACCTGTTGCTATGCCTGTGGATGAATACTTCTACACATGGAATCAAGAGACTACAGCATGGGACAGAGGCGACTTGCGCCCTATCCCCGAGCCTATCCCTGAGCCAGTCGTGGAAGCGCCTGTAGAACCTGCACCTGAAGTTGTTGCGACCACCTCAAGTGAGCCAGTAAATGAATGAAGTAGAAAAGGAGTTTGCTGTGCATGAAGCCGTTTGCGCTGAAAGGTATGCTGCCATTGAGAAAGCCTTTACTGAGGGTGACAAGCGCATGACGCGCATTGAATACCTGCTCTACATCGTGATTGGTGCAGTGCTGTTAGGACCAGGCTTTGTTGGTACAATGCTCAACAAACTCATAGGCGCGTGAAATTGAACCGATTACCCTTGCCCTTACCGCCATTGCTGGTATCAAGCAAGGGATTGCACTGTACAAAGATGCCAAAGCCACAGGCTCTGACCTCTACAAAGTAACCAAGGAGATATCAGGGTTCATTGGGCAGTTCTTTGAGGCGCATGAGGAAGTAAAAAAGGAAGTCAAACGAAATGAACTAGACCCGCCAAAAGAAAAATCGCTCAAGGCTCAGGCTCTTGAAAACGTGTTTAACCAAATCGAACTTGAGCGGCAGGCAGTTGAGTTGAGAGAATTTTTGATTTACCACACAGACCCGGCGCTGGGTGCAGTTTGGTCAAGGTATGAGGCGGAATTTAAAAGGCTTGCAAAAAAGCATGACGAAGAGATCAAACAAGAGGTAGTGGCAGAACGGAAAAGAAAATGGCAACGTCAACAAAGGATCGACAGGTTACAAAACGACGCTTTGATCTTGGGAGCGGTGTTGGTGGTAATTTTAGAAATATGGGGCTTGATGTACGTCATCCATCTGAATCGGGGGCCGTAGTTGTTGCAGTGCTGTTGATGCTTTTTGTTTGTCTAGTGATTCCGTTGATGGCAATGCTCTACTTTGACACTTTGACCTTGCAAAAGAAGACAGAGAAAACAGAGGCAAGAATTGAAAAATTGGTGAAAGATTTAGAGAAAAAGGAAAAACAATGATTCCAATAGTTGCATCTTTACTAGGAACCCTTGCTGAAAACGGCTTGGGTCTTTTGTCATCAGCTATTCAAGCCAAGGGCAAGCAAGTGGTTGAGAACACCCTTGGCGTAAAGATTCCTGATGCACCCACACCTGAAGATGTCAGCAAGCTACGCCAGCTTCAATTTGAGCATGAAGAGCGATTGCTAGAATTGGGCATTGAAAAAGCCAAAATGGAATTGGCTGAACTTGACTTGTTGGCAAAAGCTGCCCAGAGTGACGCAGACAATGTGACCGACCGCTGGCAAGCCGATATGAGCAGTGATTCATGGTTGTCCAAAAACATACGCCCCATGTCCCTTATAGCCATCTTTTTAGGTTACTTCTTGTTTGCCATGATGAGTGCGTATGGGTACAACGCCAATGAATCCTATGTCACTTTATTAGGTAACTGGGGGATGCTCATTATGGGGGCGTACTTTGGCGGCAGAACAATTGAAAAACTTGCTGACATGAGGAAAAAATGAGCCTATCTAACGAACAAGCAGCATTCCTGTTGGATGCCTGCAAACTAATTCAGTACGCAACAGAACAGGGGTTTAAAGTTACCGGCGGTGAACTTGCCCGTACACCAGAACAGCAGGCCATCTACTTTAAGACGGGGCGTTCCAAAACTATGAATTCTATTCATTTGAAAAGATGCGCCATTGACTTGAATTTTTTTCAAAATGGGCGTATAATTTGGGACAAAGCAACTCTTTCGCCTTTGGGCGCATATTGGGAGTCGTTGAACACCAAAAACCGTTGGGGTGGCAACTTCAAATCATTGGTAGATTGCCCGCATTTTGAAAGGAATGTGTAATGCCTCAGGCAATGACCTTTTCGTCTTTAAAAGACGATGTTCGCAGTTACTTGGAGCGGGGAGCTTCCGCCGCTACTGACCCCCTTGTCTACGCACAGATTCCCAAACTTATCAACCTTGCAGAACGGCGCATTTCGCGTGACCTGAAGATTCAAGGTTTTCAAACTGTAGTCACAACCACTATGCAGGCAAATGTGGCAGTGATGGCAAAGCCAGATAGGTGGCGGGAAACGGTGTCAATAAACATTGGTACAGGCGGGGGGAGCAACTCCCGCACCACCATTTACGGTCGTTCATATGAGTATTGCAGGTCTTACTGGCCTGACCAAACTCAAACAGAAACCCCTGTTTTTTACACAGATTACGACTACAAGCATTGGCTCTTTGCGCCTACTCCTGACACCGCTTACCCTGTTGAAATTGTTTACTACGAGTTGCCAGCCCTGCTTGATGATGAGAGTCAAACCAACTGGCTGACAGAATTTGCACCCAATGTTTTGTTGTACGGTACTTTGCTTGAGGCAACACCGTATTTGAAAAATGATGAGCGTATTCCTGTGTGGCAACAATTCTATCAAATGGCTGCTAGCGCACTTAGCCAAGAGGACGACAAGAAGGTCATTGACCGTTCGTCTTCAAGACAAGAGGTATAACGATGACTGTCTTTACTAACATTTTTGGCGGCTCCAACATAGCGTCAACTGTTGTTTCTTATGCTTCAGTAAACTTGACTGACGCCATCACGGTTTTTAATTGGCCGGTGGAGGCGTCAACAGGCGTTAACCTAATTGCAAGCATTATGGATGTGACGCAAACAGGAGCAAGTAAGCAACTGTGGTTGCCGCCTGCAAATGAGGTGTCCGTTGGGCAGACAGTTCTGTTCAACAACCCAGGCGCTTATTCCTACACAGTGCATGATTCCGCAGGTACTCAGATTTTGAGTTCTGCTGCTGGTACAACATATCAGATCTATCTGACAGACAACACCACAGCAGCAGGTACATGGCGAACATTTCAGTATGGTGCTGCTGTATCTGCTGCCAACGCTGCCTCACTTGCAGGTACAGGAATTGTGGCTCTTGGCTCATTGCTTTCGCAGTCAATGCCAGCGCTAACCTACACCGCCAACCATACACTTGTAGTTCCGGATCGTGCCAATACTTTTGTGTGGACAGGCGGTGTGGGCACCTTCACCCTGCCCCTTGCCTCACTTGCTGGCAACAACTGGTTTGTGCAAGTTAAGAACGCAGGCACAGGTACTTTGACAGTAGCAACAGTTGGTGCAAACCAAATTGACTTGCAGTCAACCCTTGTCCTGCAACCCCTTGATTCTGCCATCATTTTGACTGACGGCACTAGCTTCTACTCACTTGGCTTTGGGCAGTCAGCCATTTTTGCCTTTGACTACATCAGTATCAATGTGGCGGGTACAGGTGACTACACTTTGACAGGTTCGGAATTGAATCGTGTTTCGTACAACTTCACAGGTGCTTTGCTTAGCAATCGAAACATCATTGTGCCCAACACTATTCAACAGTATTGGGTGACCAACAACACAACAGGTGCCTTCACACTTACTGTTAAAACAGCAGCGTTGTCGGGAGTGGCAGTCACACAAACAGCATCATCTATTTTGTACTGCAACGGCTCTCAGATCATTCAAGCTGAAACAGGTGGTATTAGTTTGCCATTGCCCGTTGCCCTTGGCGGTACAGGTGCCATTACTGCTGCCAATGCCCGAATTAACCTTGGCTTAGATCCCATTGATGGTGGCACGTTCTAATGGCAACCACACCCATTGTCATTAAGTCACTTCCCGGCATCAAGCGGGATGGCACCAAGTTTGAGGGTGACTTTTATGTGGATGGGCAATGGGTGCGTTTTCAGCGCGGGTTGCCAAGAAAGATCTTTGGCTACCAAAATGTCACCAACTACTTAGCTGAGACAAGTAGGGGGCTCAAGACATTTACTCAAAACGGGTACATGTATGTCCACACCGGCAGCGCCAACTACATTCAAATGATTACTTTGAATGAGCAGGGGTTGCCAGGACCAACAGTAGACAAAACACCTGTCACCATCAATGCAAGTGCAAACAATTTGTGGCAGTTCGATGTCTTGTATGACTCAATTAGTTTGACACCTAGCAACAAAATTATTGCCCAAGTTGCGCCCAACTACACATCTTTGTCCAACACCCTCAACGGGCAGGTGTTTTATGGTGACCTGACTACCAATGACAGGTTGGTTGAGTTGACCATTCCTGCAGGTGTTGATGCATCGGGCGGCATCTGTGTCTTGCACCCGTACTTGACTGTTTTTGGAGAAGATGGGTCATTGGGTTGGTCAGCGCCTGGCAACCCATCTGATTTAGTTGGTGTGGGGTCAGGAAACGCCCGTATAGCGGCACAAAAGCTGGTAAGAGGGTTACCACTAAGGGGTGGGCCTGGAAATGCCCCTGCAGGCCTTTATTGGTCCTTGGACGCTGTCATCCGCGCATCCTATGTGGGCGGCAACCAGATATTCCAGTTCGACACCATTAGTAGTCAGAGTTCTGTTCTGTCTGCTGCCTCCATTATTGAGTATGACGGTTCATACTACTGGTGTGGCACTGACCGCTTTATTTACTTCAATGGTGTTGTCCGTGACCTGCCCAACAACATGAACATCAATTGGTTCTTTGATGGGTTAAATCGTGAGGCGTCACAGAGAGTGTTTGCTTTTAAAGTCCCACGCTTTGGTGAAATTTGGTGGTGCTACCCAAGAGGTACGGCTACAGAATGCACACATGCAGTCATCTACAACTTGCGTGAGAGTTCTTGGTATGACACAGAATTGCCCAATGACGGTCGGTCAGCAGGGGAGTTTGCAACCACTTTTGGTCGCCCCTTTCTTACAGGTGTTTTACAAACGCAAACACGCACAACTCCTGGCATCCGCACCACTGAGGCAGGTGATATTCGCACTACAAGCAATGGGGACATCAGGATCACCTACACCGGTGACAACTTCAAGTTGTGGCAACATGAGGTGGGTGTGAATGAGGTGGATTTGAATGAATTGAACGCGATTGAATCATTCTTTGAAACTGCAGACATGAGTGCACTGGTTACTCAAAACCACGAAAAGTCATTGCGTTGCACAATGATTGAGCCAGATTTTGTGCAGGTAGGGGAAATGACTGCATCAATCCATGGTCGTTCAAATGCAAGGTCAGCAGAGGTGCAGACAGAGCAACACGCGTTTCCTGCAGTTGCAACTACACCTTATGAACAGGTGCTGTTCTTCAAAGACATTAGGCGTGAGATGCGTTTCCGTTTTACCTCCAACATCGTTGATGGGGACTACCAGATGGGGCAAATTCTTGCTCACATTGAAGAGGCGGATGGTACAGTGCTTGGGGGTGTCATTTGATTACTTTGCCAGTTACAATTGAACTGCGGGACTGGGCAGATCAGCTCTCGCTTGACCTGGCACAGTTTGCACCTATTCCAAGGTTAAATGATGAAAAAGATTGGCAGGAGTGGGGTGTGGCGTTTTGCGCCATTTCTGGTATTTGCCAGAAAAACCCACCTAACCCATTAGATTTTACTGACTGGCGTGAGTGGGCGTGTCGGTTTGTGCAAACAGTTTCTTAAGGTGAGCATATGCAAGTAGATAGTAAACAACAGATGCTAGAGGTGGATCAGATACTGGAAGCTGATGCACAGCAGGGCGGGGAACAGGTGCCTTTGGAAATGTCCAAGGCCGCCTTTGCCAAACTTGCAACCATGCCTGAGAGCACTTTTCTGCGCTACGGCAACACCATTTTCATTTGCTTGGTTTCACCCCGTGACCCAAGCATTGCAAAAGTTGTGGTGATTAACGCAGATGCCACACCCAATGTGCCTACCAACTTTATGCAGTTGTTTGACAACGCAATGAAAAAGGGGTGGAAACAGATGCAGATAACAACAAGTGACCCAGTTATTCTTTCTGCCTTGCAAAGCCTAGCACAAAAATACACCATCAAAACAGCGGATGGTGGTGAAGGCATGACAGTTATTGGTGTGCAACTTGGTGCATCTCAGCCCGGCTTGGGATTAGGAGCATAATATGGGATGGTTTAAAGACTTTATTCGAGACCCAATTGGCACCACGGTCAAAACAGCAAAAGAAATTGTCACCGACCCAGGTAAAGTTCTCAACGACATTGGCAAGACAGTCGACATTGCAATTATTCAGCCCATTAAAAATGACCCGTTAACTTTTATAGCATCAGCGGTAGCGTATTCATACGGGATACCGGGGCTATCGTTTGCAGGGGCGGGTTCAGCGGCGGCTGTAGGTATAGCGACCACTGGGTCAAGATTGGCGCAAGGAGATAATTTTAATGATGCTGTAAAAAGCGGTGCTAAAGCGGCAGCATTTACAGCGGCTGGAAACTATGTTAAGAGTAAATTCGTTTCTGGCTCAGGTGCAATACCAGGAGAGGGCAGTGCGCCAGCCATTGATGGCAGTGGTGCAACCATTGATGCTAGCGGTGCCTCTATTGACGCTAGTGGCATAAACAATACCAGTAACTACACAGGCATTGACCAAAATAGTTTTAGCAGCAACACACCGGCCTTTGACGGCAGTGGCGCAACAATTCTTGAAACAGTGCGCCCTGCTGACTTAGTAGACAGTAGCGCTACTTCTTACCTAGACGCCACGAAAGTACAAAACCCTTTTGCACCAAAAGCGCCATCTGCATTGAGCTTGGAAATGTCGGGGCTTGACCCCAACCCAGCACCTATTTCGGCACCTGAACTTCGAACAGATGCAAGTAGTTACACAGGAAATGCTGCTGGACAAAGCCCTGCAGGAAGTGTGTACAGATCTGAATTTACAAACCTAGGCGCTGAAAAGCCTTATGTGCCAGGTTCTGGAAGTCAGCCAGCGACCGGCACACCTGATAGGTTTGGGCCACACACCGATTATCCTAATGACCCCAACATGCGAGTGTTGATAGAAAAAGGAGAGCCCGGTCTTCCTGAAGTTGTTGACAAAAGCACAGTTGCTGGTCCTATGGAAGGCAGCACACCCACCGCTGGGCAAACATGGGACTACACAAAAGCGGCTGGAAATAGTGCCCTTGACTTTGCACTAGACAACAAATATCTTATAGGCGGTGGGTTGTTGCTTGCGAATTCTTACGGCAAAGACAAGCCAAAGGATGATGGCGGTGGTGGTGGCTCAGATGGTCAAGTGGGCGATTCACGCTTCTACCAACCGTTGCAACAATTGAGCATGGTTCAAAACTACGACCCGTATAAAGACGATATTTATAGGTACGGGCAAACCGGTGGCGAGCATCAGTTTTTGAGCAGCCCGGTGTATGTTCCTGTAAGCTACGCAGATGGTGGGCAGGTGGGTATGCCGCCTGTCGGTCCTATGCAGCAGCAACAGTATCAAAGCCCAGCAGTTGGACCTATGATGGCACCTGCACCTGTGCAACAACAACCCATGGGTGCTTTGTCGCAAGTAAGTGCAATGGGTGCTAAACCTTCGCCTCTTGCATCTGCTTCTCCTCAACAAATGCAAAGCCGCAACGTGCCACAACAAGTAGCACCGCAACAACAAAATCCTGCTTACCGCTATTTCAGCTACGGGCAAATACCACCCAGTGTGACCTCACCCATGCAACCTGTACAACAACCGTTGCAAAACAGAGCAACAGGTGGGTTGGCAATGGCACACGGGGGCAACGTGCCAGATGGTAGAACAGATGATATTCCTGCCATGCTCTCGCAAGGGGAGTATGTGATGGATGCAGAAACAGTTGCCTTGCTTGGCAATGGGAACAATGATGCTGGCGCCAAGCGGTTGGACCACATGCGTGAGGCGATCAGAAAACAAAAAGGTGGGGCGTTGTCAAAAGGCAAGATTTCGCCAGATGCACAATCCCCACTTGCTTATTTGAGTAGGAGTATGGCATGAGCGTTACAGACTTTCTTTTCAACGGTGCGCCTCCTGCATCTGTTACCACTTA
>Ga0068876_10004189_pt1 | contig 10195 bp, 3 predicted proteins | sample NOAtaG_6_FD_66442 | JGI IMG/M metagenome (GOLD analysis project Ga0068876, IMG submission 66442) | Freshwater lake microbial communities from Lake Erie, under a cyanobacterial bloom - NOAA_Erie_Diel5S_2200h metaG | ecosystem: Environmental > Aquatic > Freshwater > Lake | place: USA: Ohio, Lake... | reverse complement strand
CAGTGCCGAGCATGGCGGCGAAACTGTCGGCCAGTTGGCTGGAGCTGAACGGCGAAAACAATCCCATCAACTTGTGCCACACCATGTCGCCGCGGATCTTGCCGGCGTGGTTCTCAAACAACTGCTTGAAAGTGAAGTGCTGCAGCACGCCTAGCGCCGCGTTGACGCCGGCGTCCGCGCACATGCGGCGCGTCTCCTCGATGATAACTACGAGCAATTCCGCTCGCGCGGGATAACCGTCCTTGCCCTTGGGGTCGGTTGTGTCCCGCGCGTCGTACTGGCGCAGGATGTGCGCCGTGGCCTGTTCCAGCGCGTCGCAGTGCTGCGGATAAAGCTTGAAGAACTGGTCAAACAGCTGCATCTGACCCTGCCAGTTCCGTCGGATTGCTGCGCTGCGCGGCGACAAAACGCGCGCAATTGGCGAGTCGTGTTTTGTGGCGTCTGCGCTGCGGGCGGTGCTGGTGAAGAGCTTAGCCGCACCCGGCGGAATAACGAAGTTTCCAGTCGGCCGCATTTCGGCGTTGTCCGTCTTTAGCCCGTAAAACTCGAGGTACGCGGCCAGTGTCGGGACGTTTCCGGGTCGCTGACTGCAGATCTTGGTCTGCAAATCATATATGCTTGCACGCGTAGGACGCACAGCCGCGTTGTTTTGCGCCGCGCTAAGGCACTGCTCAAAGTTCAGGAAGTGTTGCGCGCCATGCATCAACACGTCACTCAGCACTTCCAGAGTCTTGCATTGCTTCATCACGTTCTGCGCGAGAAGCGGAAACGGCGACGTCGCGACGTACTCCTCCGCAGTGGCATTTGGCTGCGGACTGGGCAGAACGCGGAACCGGTCCAAGTCGCCGCGCTCGATGCTGATCTTGGCCACGCTCGCCGCCATAAAGTGGCCCGACGTTGGGATGCCCATAAACATAGGGTAGATTATCTCAGTTGGCCGGCGGCAGTTGTTGTTGCGGCCGACCAGTTGGCGCAGCTCCGATTCAGACAATAGCTTGCGCAGCTCTGCCGGAATTTGCTCAACCAGTCTGGCGAGCGTCGCGGCGTCGTCAGTCTTCGCAATGAGGAGCGCAAGCTCGGGGTCTAGCTGGGGCAACGCAAAGCCTGGCAGCTTGTCGGGCTGGTTGGAGGCTTGCGTTGACGAGACGCAGACCGTGTGCAAGCCTACGTTGTGCCCCCAGCACGGTCCCTGATACACTTCAATGAGCGTTTTGTAGACCGGGTAGGGCTCCAGCAGCGCCGCCAGCTGGCGGCCGCACTCAAAAGTCTCGGACGTTAGGGCGTCCGCCATCAACAGCGCGGCTTCGCGGCGCACATCGACGGGGACGTTCTTCGCCCACTCGTGCAAGAGGTCCCACTGCTTGGACATTCGCAGCGCGCGCGCCACCTCAGCGCCTGGAACCTTTTGGCGGTCAGGACTCACAGCGGTCAGGTAAAACAAACGCGCAAACGCCCGCATCTGTTGCTCGACCGCAGAAGTGAACACGCTCTTGATGCCGAGGATGTCAGACCCGTCTGTTGTCCGCAGCTTGACGGCAACTTCTCGCAGACCGAGCTGCTCAAGGGCGTCGGCGGCAGTTTGCATCGCTGCGGGCGCCGGATTGACAGGCAATGAATTCTCAATCTCCTGGATGCGCTCGCGCAGCACACGCGAGTTGGGCGCACCGCTGCGCATTTTCTCCTGCAGCAGGTCGTAAATCCCGGCGCACGTCTGCTCCGTCGACGTTATCTGGCGGAGTCCGGCTTCAAGGCCAGACCCCACATGGAACCCGGCCATTTCGAGGCAGCCAATGCGCGTCAAAGACTCGTGAACCTTGCGAGTGACCTGAGTGTTGTGGTTGACGAAGTAGCCGACTTGAATCGGCAACTGCAGCTCGCCGCGAACAAACGAGATCTCGTTGATCAGACGACGCATAAAGTCGTCCATTTCGGCCGCACTAAGTTCGCCTTCGGGCAGAGAACTCAGCATCGTCAACAACTCTGTGAACCGGTCCGCGCGGCTGTTCCCGATGACGTAGTGCGGTCGCTTCCCGCCGCTGACCACGGCCGCGTCGAGCTGCATCGTGAAAGCGCCGACGTTGTCAGCGGTGGCGTGCATGAAGACAGGAAACGGCGCCGACGATTCTTTCGCGGCTAGCACAAGTTTGTGCGCGAGCACAAGACCGCAGTCGTCGAGGACGCAAACGCCGCCAAGACCGCCGTTTTTCGCTGCGAGCGCCGCAGACATGGCTGTAGACACGCGTATGCGTGTCTCTGCAGTGTTCGCTGTCTGCTCCAGGTATCTGCTGCCAGAATAGGTAAGCGTCATCAAGGGGGCTTGTTTTGCCGGAATGCCGGTGGCGGTTCGACTGTCTTTCGCAGTCTCTCCGACGAGCCGGCTGGCTTGCGCCGTGGTCTCGGTGACCACAGTCAGCGGCACCCCGATGGCTTTCAAATTGCCGTGCGAATGCATGACAGTGGTCGTTTTGCCTGCGCCGGGCGCGCCAGCGACCCCCACAAAGGGCGCGCAAAAGTAGTCTTGCGCGCGCAGCTTGGTAGCGAGCTTGATCAGCCCGACTAGCCAGTCCGGCGCGTCCTTCGCTTCTTTGAACAGTGCGATCAAACCGGCGGCCGCAGTCTGGCCGCCAACTGGCAGCCCGGCGCGGGGGTCGCGCTGAACTTCTAGCGCGTCGATCAAAGCGCCGTACATGTCGCGCAAACTGCGGTTGTCCACGTGCGATATCATCAGCGCCATCGCCACCTGCGACTCCGCGTAATGCGGTTTGCCGGAAGTGTCGAGGCTAACAACGTGCGCGTCACGGCGAAACTCGATAGTTGTGCTCGACGCCGTGCGCAAGTCCACTTGTTCCAGCACGGCGCGTGCCTTTTTCTCGCTGACTTCGTGGTCGGCCATGTATTGCGCGACCTGCTCGTCGGTAACGCGCGCGCGGCACATGCCGCAAAGGAGGGCGCCGTAATTCGCGCCCGCGCCGATCGCGCTTGCGGCCACGAGCCGAAAAGCCGCGTCGGGGTTGTCGCTTGTAAGCCCCCGTGCGCTGTCAAACACCTCCGCAGGTTTGGCGGCGGCCGAAAACACGCGCGCCACCTTGCGCGAGTTGTTTTTGAGCGCCTCTTGCCGCTCTTTGTCGCTGGGCTTGGCGCCGCTGTTGGCGCCGACAATCGGCATTGCGCTGTTTGTGAGCACGCCGCCAATCATTGGCATCAGCGCCTTGACGCAAGCCACGGTGCTCACCTCGAGTTTCCATGCTTCGTCGGCGATTTCGGCGCGGAGAGTCTCTTCGCTGACGTTAGTCTTCCTCGCCAGCGCGGCGCAACTGTCGGCAGTCTTTTGGGTGCGCCGCACGAGCTCGCGCTGTCTGCAAAAGCCCAGAAGCTTCATTTCAAAGGCGTTTAGCTCTTGCAGACAGGCCGACGAATACGGGTCCAGCGCCGCGCCAGGGTATTTGCTGCGCAGTTCGCGCGCTCGCGCGGCACGGTACGCCGCAAACGGCAGCGCATTCGCAAACTTGCCGGCGCTAACCTTGCGCATCACTCCGAAACGCGCCCACTTCGGCGGAACCCCCTGCGGACAACACGGCACCAAGAGTCCCCCCATCAGACCCTGCACGTCTGGGCGCGCGCCCCCGTGCATAATCTCCTCTTCTAGATCAGCCAAAGGAGTCCGCGCCCCAGGGCGCAGCTGTGCCGCAAAATAGTTTTCCAGACCGGCAGGAGGCTGTGCGTCGAGCGGCGCCTTCCACCACTCAGTCGGTGGTTGCTGCGGCTCGGCCGGCGGTTGCTGCGGCTTGACCGGTTGCTGCGCGCGCTTGATAGCGACGCGAGCTATTTGGGCTTCCAGTGACAGCGGTTTACTCGCCACGGTCGCGTAAGACGGCAGCGCGGGCTTCTGCGCCGCCTGCGGCTGCGAAACTTTGCGCTTTTGCGCATCGTCTGACGGAGACTTTGAGTCCCGAGCAGGGCGATGGAATCCCCGCCGGCCACCTGCCGGTGCAGCCTGTGCCGCCTGCAGCGCGGCATCCACAACTTCAAGCCGGTTCAGAGCCGACTTGTGGGCCCAATACGCGGCATCTTGCGCACGCTTGACTTGGCTGTCTTTAGCAACCTTGCCAGCTGCGCGAGCTGCATTCAACGCCGCCTCCGTCTTCTTCCATGTGGCATACAATTTTTGCTCATTTTCGTGAGCACGAGCCCGTTCACCAACGAGACTGTCTAAGCTCATCGCAGCGAGACTTTGCCGCAGCGCATCCAACTCCTGCTGCGCGTTCAGCTCAGCTTGCGTTTTCTTCGCTTCTCGCGCCTCCTGAGCCTTCATTTCCAGCGCTTCCTGCTCCTTCAGCGCCTTCTGCGCAAGCGCAAGCGTTTCGGCGGCGCAAATGGTCGCTTTCTGCGCTTTTTCTAGCTCTTCGCGCGACGCCGCCTTCAAATTCTGCGGCGCCTTCCGCATGGACCTGAGCGCACGGGCCTGCGCCTCGGCCGCCTTGGTGTGCGCCTCGCTCGCGCGCGCCACCTCCTCATTTAGTTTTGCCATTGCTGGCGAAAATGCCGGCTGGAACTGTGAAGGCACAGTCCCAACCGGCAAGCCCTCTGTACCTTGCGGCACAGAGGGCGGGGCCGAGCCCGCCACATGGGGCGGACCCGGCCGTGCCGCCGAAGAAGCGCGCGAACGCGCAGCATCCTTCGGCGGCAAAACCCCTGCGTCACCTGACACAGGGGGGTGCACTTTGGCAGTGCGGGTATCCTGATCCTTTGTTTTTGCAGACATGCTTGAGCTGTTAGTAGAAGAAAGGGGAATAACAAAACGCGGTTCAGTTTTGTCTGGTCCACCTCTCCCGCCCGTTGTCCGTTGTCCATTCATGTCCGTCGTCCGTTGTCCGTCGTCTGTTGGCTGACTGCGTTGAGCCTCGCAGTTGCCGTTCCCGAGTCTTCCGTGGGAATCCGTTGCCCTTTGATATTCGCTGGTGGCATCCAATTTGTTGTTGTTGTGGCTCATGGTGGTGTTGCTAGATTGTTTCTAATCAGTCCCGTGTACTTCATCTGCGTTGTGAAGCACCCGTTTACTACGGCTTGTTGGGGGGTCCCGCGCAGCGCCGCCGGGAGACTGAAAAGAGGTAGGCTTAACTGCCCTGACTCTTGGGGAGAGTCATTCCCTGCTAAAGCGAACTGTTGTCGCCAGCCCCAGGTCGCAAACCCGGGGTTCACAGATAGTCCCGCCATTCTTGTGAGGAAATGACGGGCCGGCCGAAGCCGAGCCGAACGCAAATGCGCCCGGCCACGCACCACAACACACAGCCCGGGGTCGATGGGCCTTCCATGTGTGTTTATCGGCGCGCAAATATCGGTTGCCACAGCAAAACGCGACCCACAAAAAACGCGATTCATTTTTGTCAAAAAATTGCTGTTTATTTTACTCGCCTTTAACAATCGTCGGCGCGATCGCTGCCGCACTGTCGCGCGCAGTCGCCGCCGCTTCGGCCTGCGCTTCTTCCGACTTGAAGTAAACCGTGCTCTTCACCAGTCCGCCAGTTTCGGGGTTGGTCCCGACCAGTTGCGTAGCCAGACAGTCGTCGGGGATGTCGGCAACGGCCGCGGCGTTCTCAATCGCCTCGCGCTCGTCACGGAGTGCAGTTACGGCGCTGTCTAGCTCAGCCGGGACGGCGTCGCCAGTGCGCGCGCTCTCGGCAGCGAGCACAGCTTTCTCCTTTTGGGTGAGCGGACGGTCCGCGCCGGCGTCGCGCAAAGCTTCGCAAAACTGCGAAAACTCCGCCACTTTTGCCGGATCAGCGACTTCAACGCCCTCGCGCGCTTTGCGAACTTTGCTGATCTGCTGCAGCATGGCCTGCCCCATCTCGGCCTCGCGCTGGTGGAAAGCAATAATGCTCTTGAAAACCTCCCACCCTTCGCCAGCGAACTCAGTGCGGTCGATGTTGTCTTTGGTGGGGCCGTACACGATGGGGACGCCGACTTGTCCCGTGTGGATGGGCAGCCGTTCGCTGCCGAGCTTGAGCCGCGCCGTCTTCGCGCTGTCTTCCGAGTCAAACACGCCGGGGTAAATGATCATCATGTCTTGCAGGTACGACCGCACGGGATACAGGGCTTCGGCGGCTTGACACAGCGCTTCGTGATTCGAACGGGCGTATGCGGAGAACCAGTAGAACGTGTCGTACGGCAGCCGCTTGTTGTACGCCGCCGAGATTTCGGCGTACTGCCGGGCCTTAGTCTGGAGCTCAACCCCCTTAGTTAGGGCCAATTTCGCTTGATCCAGCTGTTTCACCGTGATTCCGACCGCGTCCAGCGCGGCGGTTTTCGCTTTGCCGGTCAGCGCGTCGAGCGCGCTCATTTGTTGCGTCAACTTTTCCGACAACGCGCCGACTTCTTGCTGGAAAGCGGCGACGGCGGCGGCGCACTCGTTCTGCTTGTCGGGCGCCGCCAACTCGCGCACGCGCGCAGTGTGTTTCTTCAGCCGGGTGCGGGCTTCTTCGGTGGGGGCTTTCTTGCGCATCTCAGCGACGTGCAAATTCGGGTTGTACTCAAAGAAGTGGTTGAGGAACTTCAGCACGGTGGCCTTGGCTTCGGTAGCGTCCTTGTACATCTTGGCGTCGCGGACAAAATGCTCTTCCGTCATGCAAAACAAGTACGCAACCACCGACGTCAGCGCCAGCATCTGCTCGTAGTCGCGCTGCAAATTCATCAAGGCGAAGTTGAAAAACCGCTTTTCGGTCGGGGCCGCGCCGGCGAACGGGTTGATTTTCTCGTCGGCTTCGCGCTTGGCGGCGAGCAGCTGCTCCAGCGTGTACTCATGGCCGCCGCCACCGGCGATTTCGTCCAAGATCGCCTGGGTCGCTGCCGAAACTTTCGACGTGTGGCTGGCCATGACTATATAATTGTCTCGCAAGACGATTCGGAATACATGGCGACGCGCGAAGCGGCGCGGCAACTCAGCAGCAAAGTGCATGCGTTAGTTAAGGCGTGCGATCAGCTGCAGTTAGTTGAGTCGGGGCGGCAACTGCAGGAAGCCTGGATGTGTTATCCGGTGCCGCCGCTAATTAACCCGTTTGCGGTGCAAAATTTGCTGCGAACGGTTGAAGATGCGTCGGCGGCAGTCGAGGTCGCGAGCAGCAATTTACCTGCAAAATCGCGCGCAGCAGACCCTTTGCGGCAGTTGGCGGCACTGGCGCTGGCGCTGCCGCTGCCGCCAGTGCAGAGCACTGCGAGACCACCCGAAACCGTGTGCGACGACTGCGGCGGAGTGCTGCACATTGTCCAGCGCGACCACCGCGACGCGGTCTGCCTTGCTTGCGGCCGCGAACAAGCGGTCATCGTGTGGACCGACGACGAGTGCGTTGAACATGCGCCGCGTGTGGACAACCCAAGTCATGAAAAAAGCGTGGCGCTGTATTTGCGCCGGCTGCAGGGACACGGAAGGGACTCGTTCGCGCTCGAACCCGCTGACCGCGACGCCTTGCTGGAGTGCGCCCGCCGGTCCCGCATTAACGGGCGCAACATCAGCGCCCGGTGGATGCGCTTAGCGCTGCAAGAAACGAAATTAACCGCGTTTAACGACCGTATTCCGGCCATTATGCAAGAACTTTTCCGCATCGAAGTTCCGCAGTTAAGCATCGAAGAAGAGCGCGACATCGCCGGCAAAATCAACACCGATATTCGCGACTATTTGGCGATGAAACTCGAGAGCAGTTCGGGGCGGCGACAGAATGCGTTGCCGTGCGCGTACCTGGCGTACCGCCACCTCGACGCCATGTTGCCGCCCGGCGATCCGCGCCGTATTTTGCTGAATTTTGTGCATCTGCAAGAGCGGCGCACGTTCGAAAATCACGAAGCGGACTACTGGGAATTGTGTCGCAAATACGGGCGGCCGTTCTACAACATCGGGCCGCCGGTGCCGGGGCCTTTTGTGGTGCGGCCGCGAGCGATAATACGCTAACTCGCAAAGCGCATAAAAACGGGGAAAATGGGCGCAAAATGGGCCAAAATAGCGGGTATTTTGAACCGCGGAAACGCGCGCCGAACGCGGTTATGACGTCTTTTTTGCGGACGGAAAAGCTCCGGCAAAGTGGCGCTAAATATTTTTTTCGCAGCAAAATTTAATCCCGATATACCCACGACCGACCACCAACATGGCGAACGCGGCCGTGTTTATGTTGATTGCGAACGACGGTCGCGCTGATCAGATGATCATGGCGACGTCGCTGCTGCATGCGCGCATCGATGACGTGCGCGGCATCCGCATGGACATGGGTCATGACGACATCAATCCGACGCTGGCGGACATTGAGCGTACGCACTTGCTGTTCATGAACGCGACGTTCAAGCCGTTTGCGGCGTTTGGGTTTGAGTATCAGCGAGTGCAGCCGACGGGCTCAATTGCGTACGGGAGCACGCTGAAGTACTCGATCCCGCAGGCCGGCGACTTCTTCGCGGACATGGGCGTCCTCTTCACGATGAGCGATGTGACGCACACCGGCACGGTCGCGACCACCGCCACAACAGACGGCGTCACGACAAGCGGGCAAAAGTATGCAGCGACGGCTACGGTGCGGCCGTTTGTGGCTTACGCTGAATATCCGGGCGAGCGCATCATCGCTTCGGCAAAGTTCACTGTCAACAGCAACACGCTGCACGAGTATGATCATCATGCGTCGGCATTCTGGCGCAAGTTCAAGCTGCCGGCGACCAAAGAGCTGGCGTACAAACGCATGGTGGGGCAAGAAGTCGCAGCCGAGGCGCTCTCCGGCACGCTCAATGAGGCTGGAGGCGTGAGCGCCCCAACAACTCTGCCCGTTCTGCTGACGGGCTCGAACACGCGAACCACGCCGCACCGTTTCGGTCAACTGGTTTACAACGGTCTTCAAACTCCGAAAACCACGCACACAGGTGTTTCGTTCTGGCACAAGTGCCAGTTCTGGTTCAACAAAGACCCCCGGCTGATGGTGCCCTCGGTGTCGATCCCCTACGGCCAACGGTTTGTCGAGCTTACGCTTTGCGCGCAAAACCAACTTGTGCGCGCTGTTGGCGGCGTCAGCACTGCGGTCACGGGAACCACCGCCGGCGACACCACTCATCTGACTCGAGCATTCACGGCAGTCGCGACAAGCACAGATGGAGGCTGGGCGGCGGGCGAAATTACGACGCTGGCGGCGACAAACATGTTCGCCGTTTCTGCGGGCATCGGGACTGCGGCGACTGAGGCGCTGACCGGCGGCGCCCCCTCGACCGCCGACCTCTACGTCAACAACGTTTACGTGCTGCCGGACATCCACGACATCTACATCCACCGGATCGGCTTCAACCTCATTCGCGTGACCCGCTCTCACAGCGTGAGCGTGACAGCCAGCTCGACGCCCGAGCAGCAGCTGCACCAGCTGAAGTGGCCGATCGAAGCCATCTACTTCGGCGTGCAAGCTACGGCCGTTGCCGACGACCTCCAGTTTTGGTGGCGTATGGGCAACCCGGATCATGAGCTCACCGCTGTTTGGTCGACGGCGGGCGACGAGGACAATGCCACCGCAGCGGAAGCGATCAACATTTCGACTTCTATTCCTTTCCACTTCCCCACTCAGGGCACACGCACCATGACAGCCGTCACTATCTCGCTGCACGGCACCAAGGTGTACGACGCCATGGACCCCACGTTCTTCAGCGACTACATGCCAGCCACCTTCGGCGGCTCCAACGTCAGCTGCAGCGACGACCGGAACTCGCACGCCGTGTTCTTCGGCTTCTATCCCGGTACGTACCAGCCCAGCGGCCACGTTAACATCTCCCGCGCGCGCGAGCTGTACTTCAAGTGGTTCCAGTCGGCAGTTGACGGCACATTCTACGCTGTCGCCGACGCCATTAACTTCCTGCTCATCAGCGACGGTAACGCCATCCTGCGCTACACCACGTAAGCGCACCCAGCCGCAAACCCGCAAAAAAACCGTTTGCGCCGGAACGATGCGTAATCGGCATTAAAAAATTTTCACAGCATATTTTTTCGGTCCAATATACCGTTTGCAACATCCAACATGGCGAACGCGGCCGTGTTCATGCTGATCGCCAACGACGGGCGCGCCGATCAAATGATCATGGCGACGTCGCTGCTGCACGCGCGCATCGACGACGTCCGCGGCATCCGGATGGACATGGGCCATGACGACATCAATCCGACGCTGGCGGACATTGAGCGTACGCACTTGCT
>Ga0068876_10004187_pt1 | contig 10196 bp, 3 predicted proteins | sample NOAtaG_6_FD_66442 | JGI IMG/M metagenome (GOLD analysis project Ga0068876, IMG submission 66442) | Freshwater lake microbial communities from Lake Erie, under a cyanobacterial bloom - NOAA_Erie_Diel5S_2200h metaG | ecosystem: Environmental > Aquatic > Freshwater > Lake | place: USA: Ohio, Lake... | reverse complement strand
GCCCGCGTCGCCCCCACAGCCGGCACCCACGCCGCCGCCGCAGCCCGAGCCGCCGGTCGGTGAGGATCCGTTGCCGGGCTTGCCGCCGCGGGCCGTGCGCAGGGTCAGCCATCCCAGGCCCGCACCGGCCGCCAGGATGCCGGCCATGATCCAGACTCCGATCGGGATGCCGTCGCCGTCCACCACCCCCGAGCAACCCATCGCCGCGCCCGAGAGGCCGACGAGCCCGAGCCCTCCCAGGCAGGTCCGACGCAGCGCGCGCTTGGGCAGGAGCCAGCTCGCCGACACGTCCACGCGCTGCCAGCGTGCCGTGGGGGCGAAGCGGATGGCCGGTTCCGGCCACAGGTCGGCCGGGGGCTCGACCCCGAAGCATCGGCGGTAGCTCGCCCGGGTCGCCTCGTAGTCGGCCAGGAAGCGATCGTCCTCGGACCGGCCACCCCGGGTGGGGCCATGATGCAGGGGGCGTTGGAGCACCTGCGCGCAGAGGTCGTCCCAATAGGATCGGCTGTAGATCAGGTGCAGGTGCCAGGCCTGGTCGACCGCGTCGGATGGTGTGACCGGGTGTCCGGCCCGCACCGCGAGGTACAGGAATCGCCGGTACTCCTCGACCACCCGCCGGGCATGGGCCGGCCTCCAGCCGTTTTCCCGGGCCAGCCGTCCGGTGAAGGTCAGCGCATCGCCGGTCGTGTCGAAATCGAAGCCGAGCAGGCGGCTCCAGAGCGGGTCGTGGTCAGCGGGGGTCATGGCGGCGTGGGGTGTCGTCTCCAGTGGGTCGACCGGTACCGATCCGGCACCTGTGGTCCATGGAAACGGTGGCGGACGCCCCCTGTCAAACCTCCGCGATCGGGCGGTGTGCGTCCCGGGAGCCGTCGCCACCCACCCGGGTTTGCCGGGTTGCCAGCCGGACCGGTTGGGATTCCATTGGTCGGACCATGTCCTTGACCCGATGGATCCTCCGGACCACCGCCGCCGTCACGGCGACGCTGCTGCCGCTGCTGGCCCGTGCCGAAGACCCCCGTGGAGCCGGCTCCCGCGGCGGCGCCTCGATCCGGCCCGAGGATCTCCTGGAACACACCCGCGTGCTGGCCGGCGACGCCTTCGAGGGGCGCGGTCCCGGCACCCCGGGCGAGGCCAGGACCGTCGAGTACCTCATCCAGCAGTTCCGCCGCGCCGGCCTGAAGCCGGGGATGCCCGACGGGTCCTGGACGCAGGACGTCCCCATCGTCGGCGTGAAGTCGTCGGTCGGCGTCACCCTGGGGGGCGAGACCCTGGTCGGGCCGCAGGATTTCGTCGCGTGGAGTCCCCGGCCCGACGGCGGGATCTCCTTGGCGGACACCGACGTGGTCTTCGTCGGCTACGGGATCGACGCCCCGGAGTACGGTTGGAACGATTTCCGGGACGTGGACGTGCGGGGCAAGACGATCGTCATCCTCGTCAACGACCCGCCGATCCCCGACCCGGTCCATCCGGAGCGGCTCGACCCGAAGTGGTTCGGCGGCCAGGCCATGACCTACTACGGGCGCTGGACCTACAAGTTCGAGGAGGCCGGTCGCCGGGGTGCGGCCGCGGCGCTGATCATCCACGAGACCGCCCCGGCGGCGTATCCGTGGTTCGTGGTCATCAATTCCTGGGGGCGTGAGCGCTTCGACCTCGCCTCCGACCGCTCGCCCAGGAGCGCCATCGCCGGCTGGATGCACCTCGACCGGGCCCGGAAGCTCTTCGCCGCCAACGGCACCACCTACGAGGCCATGAAGGAGGCGGCGCGGAAGCCCGGGTTCCGGCCGGTGACCCTGAAACAGAAGGCCTCCTTCACGGCGCGCAACGAGTCCCGCCCGGTGGCCTCCCGGAACGTGCTCGGGGTGGTCCGGGGGCGTGATCCGAAGCTCCGCGACGAGTGGGTCGTGGTGACCGCCCACTGGGATCACCTGGGCCGGAACGCGAACCTCGAGGGCGACCAGATCTTCAACGGGGCCGCCGACAACGCCATCGGCACGGCCGGTCTGCTCGAGCTGGCCGAGGCCTTCGGGACGGCCGCCCGGGCACCCAGGCGCTCGATGCTATTCCTGTCGGTGACGGCCGAGGAGCAGGGCCTCCTGGGTGCGGCGCATTACGTGGCCCGGCCCGTGTACCCGCTGGCCCGGACGGTCGCCAACCTGAACATCGACGGCATGAACCCCTGGGGCCGGACCCGCGACCTCCGGCAGATCGGCCGGGGCGCCTCGACCGTCGACCGGGTGGTCGACGCGGTCGCCCGGTCGCGGGGCCGCGTGGTGCTGCCCGACGCCCATCCCGAGCGCGGCGGCTTCTACCGCAGCGACCACTTCGAGTTCATGAAGGGCGGTGTGCCCGGGCTCTACCTGAAGGCCGGCGACGAGTACCTCGGCAAACCCGCCGGGTACGGCGAGGCGAAGGTCAACGAGTACATCGAGCGCGATTACCACAAGGTCAGCGACGAGGTGAAGCCCGACTGGGACCTCACCGGCGCGGCCGAGGACCTGCGCCTGTACCACGACATCCTCCGCCGCCTGGCCGAGGACCGCCGCACCCCGCAGTGGAATGCCGGCAGCGAATTCAAGGCCGCCCGGGAAGCCTCGCTCAAGGCCGCCGGCCGCTGAGCCCCGTGGCGCCCCGTGGTGTCCGGGGGGTGCCTGCCTCAGTCGGCCGACCCCGGGGTGGTTCCGGGATCCCCGGGAGCGAGGGTCGGCGGCGCCGGAACCGTCGCCGCCGCGGAGTGTTTCCCGGGACGGTGTCGCAGGAATCCCCCGCTGGCGAAGTTCCTCCAGGCCTGCCCGAGCCAGCCGAGCACCGAAACGGCGAGCCAAAGGGCCCACAGGAGCATGGCCAGGCGGTACCACCAGATCGACACCGAGAGGCACTCGCAGACGGGCAGGGCGTTGCCCACGGTGCGCGCCTGGAACCATCGCAGCAGGGTGCTGGTCGAGTCGTTGCCGAGGATGAACATGCGCGGGTTGCCGAGCAGGCCGGCGCTGACGGCGTAGATCAGGATGCCCACCGCGGCCGCGGTCAGGACCACCAGGGCGACCTGGGCCGCGTCGTAGGCCAGCCAGTGCAGTCCCTGGAAGGCCGGTTGGCCGCGCCATCGCAGCACGAAGAACCAACCGATCACCACGGCCGCCGCCGGCAGCGGCACCTGGGTCAGGCCGATGAGCAGCAGCATCCAGTGCACGGAGCCCAGGGGCGTGCCGGGGAGCCGCCCCAGCGCGAGGGCCGCCAGGAGCGAGGTCGCCAGGATGCCCCAGAAGCGCACGGCCGGGCCGCGCCGCGGCCCGGAGGCCCAGAGCACCCAGCGGTCTTCGCCCACCGCGATGGAGCTCTGGAGGTTGGCCCCCTCGACCGGCAGCCGCACGCGGCCGTTGTCGGCCCGGAATCCCAGCGGGAGGTTCTCCTTCCAGGCCACGGTGAGCGTCTGTTCGCCGGGACGCAGCGGCACCACCAGGCCGGCGCCTTCGCGGCGGACCGGGATCTCCCGGTGAAGGTGGGTCAGGGTGGTGATCTCGGCGCCCTCGGGCAGCTCGAGGCGGAAGTCCTCCCCGAGGCTGCAGCGGATCGTCAGGTCCAGCGTCGAGAGGCGTTGGCGTTGGCCGAGGGTCGCCTCGTGGACGGCCCGGTTCACGGTCATGGTCGCCCCGGCGACCGCCTCCGGCCGCCGGATCGTCAGGCGGACCGACTCGCCCGGCCACGGCCGCCAGACCGGCTCCAGCATCGGGTCGCCCGCCTCGAAGACCGGGGCCAGGCCGGACAGCTCCACGTTCCACACGGGCGAGGTCGCCAGGTGCCAGCGTTCCACCCAGGGGTCGCCTGCCCGGGTGGCCAGCGCGACGGTCTCGACCGCCGCCAGCCCGCTCTCCCAGTCGAAGGTTTCCTCCTGCGCCCCGAGCCGCACCTCCAGCCCGCCGTCCTGCACGGTGCGACCCTGGGTCAGCACGTTTTCGCCGGGCAGGAGCGGGATGCGCAGGGAAACCGCCCGCCCGACGGGTGAGAGCCGTCGGACGACGGTGTGCACCCGCCACCGCAGTCCCAGCTCGATCCGGCGCTCGACGGCCACGATCGGCTGGAGTTCCTGCCGCTCGTAGCTCGATGCGGCCGCCGCCGAGGCCCGCTGCTTGGGCGAGAAGAACACCTGCGCCTCGGGCACGCCGTCGGGCCGCACGCCGACCACGGTCCAGTCCGGCGCGTCGATGGTCACCTGCCGGGGTTTCAGCAGGTAGGTCCACTCCCAGTCGCCGGTGGACGGCAGCAGCCCCTCGAGCCGCACGGTGTGCACGCCCGCGGGAACCACCATCCACAGGTGGCCGTCGTCCCGTCGCAACGCGGCGGTCCACCGGCCATCCATGACCACCGAGATGGGCGAGAAGGACGGCAGCCGTCCCGGCAGCGGCACGGCCGTCTGCGTCGCGCAGTGGATCTCCGTGTCCATCCGCAACCTTTGGCCGTCGAGGCGAAGGGCGACCCGTGCGATGTTCGCGGCGTTGGGAAACGCATCGGAGGTCTCCAGCAGGCGGCGCCTCAGGGTCTCCAGGGTCGCGGCGTCGGGGATCGCCATGCCGGTGGACGGGGTGCTGATGGCTGCCGGTTCTCCGGGAGCGGCATCGGCGCGCGCCGTGGGTGCGACGGCTGCGGACGCGGCCAGGGCAAGCACGAGCGCCGCCATCGATGCCGTGCCGGGGAGCGTCTCCGGAGTCGCCGAGGGCGGAGCGGCGCCGCCGCCGCCTCGGACTCCCCGCAACAGCAGGCCTGCCAGTGCCAGCAGAAGCGTCGTCCGCAGCACGGTCAACAGGCGTCCCAGCCATTGCGGGATGAGCACCGGGTGCAGCCGCTGGGTTCCCTGCACCGGGCCGTTCCAGCCGAAGCTCACCGAGCGCCAGGTCCATTCGGGAAGCCCCGGCCCGGTCTGGATGCGGGCGTTGTCGTCCTGCGCGAGGTTGCCCAGCACCTTGGCGGTCGACGCCTTCGGTTCCGGGGCGTCGGTCGGCGCGTGGGCCGCCTGGGACAACCCGTAGCGCTGGAGCATCTCCGCGGACATCCCCGGTTTTCCGGGGGATGGTGCCGAGGGTTCGGCAGCCACGGCGGCCCGGGCCGCCGGAGCCGGCTGGTGGACCTCGGTGGTGGGCTCGAGCTGGGGGTACAAGGCCTGCTGCACCTGGCGCGTGATGAAGGGGACGAGGCCGAGCAGGAGCACCCCGACGGCCAGGGCCTGCCCGACGGCGACCCATCGCCGCCCGACGCCGTGGGGCAACCGTGGCCGGAGCGCCAGGGGCACCAGCAGCACCAGCCAGGGATACCGGGGGGCCCCGGGCTCGTGGTAGGCCAGCCCGAAGGCCGCGAAGGCCAGGAGCGCCGTCGGCCATCCCCGGATCCGGAACACCGCCAGCGTGAAGACCAGCAGCAGGAAGAGATCGAGCAGCGTCCAGGCCGTGAGCCAGTCGCCCTGGACCCAGTCGGCGCCGAAGAGGGCCAGCAGCCGCCATCCCGGCGGCAGGTGCAGGGTGACCCGCACGGACTCGGCGTCGGAGCGCCATCCGGTCGCGGGCAGCGAGGCCGGATCCCCGAGCCGCCCGGTGGCCTCGACGTCGACCGAGCGGGACCGCAGCTCGACGCCCACGGCCCGGTTCGAGGGGTTCCGGGTGATCAACTGGCCCTCGCCCCGGCTGGTGACCGACCCGAGTTCCTGGCCCTCGGCGGCATCGAGGCGCCACACCTGCTGCATGTGGCCCACCAGATGGTCCCTGAAGGTGAGTCCCCGCCCATCCTCGTCGAGCCAGAGCGTCCGCTCGATGCTCAGGCCGCCGGGTTTTTGCGCCCCCATGCCGCGCAGGCGCTCGACCAGCCGCACCGGGGCGACCATGTCCCAGCGGTGGACCGGCAGGTCCTTCCAGGCCGCCGGGAAGCGGTTCTGCGACGGGTCGATGGCCGGCGGCCCGGTGAACTCGAGCACCCGGAACTCGGGCCTCGCCCGGAAGGCCACCAGTTGCTCGGGCGCGGCCGGCCGTGTTCCCGGTGCGAAGGTGATCGTGCCGGGATGGTCGTTGCGGAAGCTCTCGAGGGAGATCGTCCAGGTGCCGGCCCGCACCTGCGCCTTGGCACGGCCCGCCGCGTCGATGCTCACCGGGATCGGCGACCGGAGCGAGGCCAGCCTCCAGCCCTCGGGCAGGAGGTGTCCGAGATCCTCCTCGCGGCTCCTGCCGGCGACGGTCAACTCCACCTGCTGGCGCCACCACATCGGGATGCCGTCCTCCAGGAGGCTCGAGACCCGCACCTCCAGGAAATTGCGCTCGGTCGTCTCGGCCGTGGCGTCGCGCCGCAGCCAGAGCAGCCCCTGCGCGTCCCACACCGGATTCTCGACCGCCTTGCCGTCGCGGACCAGCGACAGGATGCCGAGCGAGGCGGGGATCCGCAGGTTCTGGGGGATCTCCCGCCAGAAGTAGCGGCCCTCGATCCGCAGGTCCCCGGCCTCGACCCGGACCGACGGCATCCCCTCGCGCGCCACCACCACCGCCGGCCGGCCGCCGAGCAGCACCTCCTGGGGCCAGGTGTCGGGGCTTCCCGGCAGGGTGATCCAGGTCGGGTGGAATGCGGTGAGCATCAGGGCGAAGCGCCCTCCCAAGTTGGTCACCTGCAGCTCAAGCCGGCTCGGCCAGTGGCAGCGGTGGACCTTCGGGTCGGAGTAGGGTGTCGGGCAGAAGCGGTGCGTGTCGTCCCAGGTCGCCCAAGACTCCCAGGCCTGGAGGGCGGGCGGGATGGACCGGGCCTCGTGGGCGCCGGCGCTGAGACCGGCGACGAGGGCGGCCAGCAGGGACAACAACGTCAGCAGGGGGGCGGGATGCCGGGAAATCCGGCCGGTCGGGGAGTTCATGGCGGTGCACGTATGACACGGTTCCGGGCCAACAGCCTCATCGATAACCCTTGGCCCGGCATCGAGAAAACCAATTCGGTCGGCAGCCTGCCCGGGTTGACGGATGGACCGGGCGGTGGCAGTAGGCAGGACGTCGGACGCCCAGACACCCGATCCCAGAACGCTCCCGCCATGCCCGCATCCTCCCGCCTTCCCGGTTCCCAACCATCGCCTGCGCTCCCGGACTCCATCGAGTGGGGTTTCCAGCGCATGGACGAGGACATCGGCTGGCTCGCCGACGCCCTCGCCGAGGTCCTGGCCGGCCTGGGCGAGGCCGAACTGGCCCGATGGGTCCCGTGGCGCTCCGCCGCGGTGGACCTTCCCGGGCCCGGGGCCGAGCCGCCACCCCGGTTGGGACTGGCCCTGGCCCTGGCCTTCCAGCTCCTCAACACCGTCGAGGAGCGCGTCTCGGAGACCTTGCGCGACCGGCGTGAACTCTCGGGGTCGCCCGAGGCGGAACGCGGGCTCTGGACCGACCAGCTGCGGGAACTGGTGCGCGCCGGCGCCTCCCCGGGTTCCATCCTCGAGGCGCTCCGGGATGTCGAGGTGGAGCCGGTCTTCACGGCGCATCCCACCGAGGCCAAGCGCTCGTCGGTCCTCGAGCAGCACCGACGCCTCATGCAGCTCCTCCAGGCGGCTGCCGACCCCGCCGGCCGCCGCGCGCTCACCGACGAGCTCACGGCCCTGTTGGAGCGCCTGTGGCGGACCGGGGAGATCCTGCTCGAGAAACCCACCGTCGCCGATGAACGCCGCAACGTGCTCAACTACCTCCGGGATGTGCTGCCCGGCGTGGTGCCGGAGCTGGACCGCCGCCTGCGTCAGGCCTGGGAGCGTGCCGGTCTGGACCCGGGGGCGCTCGAGACCGGGCCGTCGGTTCCCTCGTTGCGTTTCGGCACCTGGGTGGGCGGTGACCGCGACGGCCACCCTGGGGTCACGGCCGAGGTGACCGCCGAGACGCTCGAGCGGCTCCGGGCCAATGCCCTGGTGGTCCTGCACCGCCAGCTGGGCGCGCTGGCCGAGCGGTTGCCGCTCTCCGAATGGGTCCAACCCGCCCCGGAGAGCCTGCGCGCCCTGCGCCAGCGCACGCTGGACCTCCTGGGCGATGCCGCCCGGCCGCTCCTGAGGACGCACCCGGGCGAACCGTGGCGGCAGACCGTCGAGCTCCTGGCGGCAAGGCTCCCGGTCGAGGTCCAGCCGGGCCAGCTGGCGCGGGTGTGCGACGAGCCGGGGCGCTACCGCCATCCGGCCGAGCTCGACGCCGACCTGATGACCCTCCAGGCCACCCTGGTCGAGGCCGGAGCCTCGCGCCTGGCCGACCATGACGTGGGGCCGGTGCGCCGGGTGCTCGCGACGGTGGGCTTCCACCTCGCCCATCTCGACATCCGCCAGAACTCCGCCTTCCACGACCGGGCGCTGCGACAACTGCTCTGCGCGGCCGGACTCGACGCCTCGCAATGGGAGGAGTGGACCGAGACCGAGCGACTGAGGCTGCTGGAACGGGAGATAAGGTCGCCGCGCCCCTTCCTGCATCCGTCGGCCTCGGCCGGGCCGGAGGCCGACGCCGTCCTGGCCACCTACCGGGTGCTTGCCGGCCACCTGGCCGCCCATGGCGTGGACGGCCTCGGGGCGCTCATCGTGAGCATGACCCGGCGGCTTTCCGACCTGTTGGCCGTCTATGTGCTCGCCCGCGAGGCGGGCCTGCTGCGGCTGTATCCCGAGGGCATGGTGTGCCTCCTGCCGGTGGTGCCGCTGCTCGAGACGGTCGAGGACCTGGAGCGCGGGCCGGAGATGCTCCGGGCGTTCCTGGAGTTCCCGGTGACCCGTGCGAGCCTGGCGCACCATGCCGCCCGGGCCGGCCGGCCGGGCCGCCTCCGCCAGCAGGTCATGGTCGGGTACTCCGACTCCAACAAGGACGCCGGCATCGTGGCCAGCCAGTGGGCCCTCCAGCGGGGTCAGGCCCGGCTCGCCCGGGTCGGTGAGCAGGCGGGTGTCGAGGTGCAGTTCTTCCACGGCCGCGGCGGGACCATCAGCCGGGGAGCCGGACCGACCCACCGGTTCCTCGAGGCCCTGCCGCCGGGGTCGCTGTGCGGCTCGATCCGGCTGACCGAGCAGGGCGAGACCATCGCCCAGAAATACGGGAACCCCGGCACCGCCCGCTACAATCTCGAGCTGCTGCTGGCCGGCGTCACCGCCACCACGTGGAACCACCGCCGGGGCGGACGATTCCCGGAGGATCTGGTGCCGGTGATGGAGCGCCTGGCGGCCGGGTCGAGCCGTGAGTACCGCTCCCTGCTGGAGAGCGAGGGATTCCTGGCGTTTCACCGTCAGGCCACGCCGCTCGACGCCCTTGAGAACACCCGCATCGGTTCCCGCCCGTCGCGGCGCACCGGGCAGGCGAGCCTGGCAGACCTGCGCGCCATCCCATGGGTGTTCTCCTGGACCCAGGCGCGGTTCTACCTCACGGGCTGGTACGGGGCCGGCAGCGCCCTCGAGGCCCTGCCGGAGGCCGACTTGGCCGTCCTCGCGGCCCATGTCCGCACGGTGCCCTTCCTCCGCTACCTCATCACCAACATCGAGACCTCGCTGGCCAGCAGCGACCTGGAGGTGATGCGGGAATACGCCGGCCTGGTGGAGGACGGGGCCCTCAGGGAGCGCCTGTGGGCCCGGATCGAGTCCGAGTGGCACCGGACCCAGCGGAACCTCGCCCGGGTGCTCGGTGCCGAGTTCACCCGCCACCGCCCCAGGCTCGGCCGGACGCTGGCCCTCCGGGTGGAGCCGTTGCGCCTGCTTCACCGGCAGCAGATCGCGCTGCTCCGGCGCTGGCGTTCCCTCCACGGGGCCGGGGACGTCGAGGGCGCCCAGGCCTGCCTCCCGGACCTCCTGCTCACGGTCAACGCCATCGCCAGCGGGTTGCGGACCACGGGTTGAGACCCCGGGGCTGCCGGTCTGGCGATCAAGGTGCCGTGGGTCCGCTTCCATGGGAGGAAGGTCGCGGGTGGGCCCCGTCGCCAGGCTGGGATCGTCGCCGGCCCCGGCCTCGGCGCCGCCCCCAGCGGTGCGTGCCGGCATGGGTTTCCGAGGCGCTGGGTGGGCGGCAGAGGTGATGGACCGAGGGTTGTCCGCATCGGAGATGGATCGGTTGCATGAGGTTCCTTTGTCGGGGATGCGGAGCCCACCCGGGATCACCGGGACGGCCCGCCGACCAGATCCTCGGCCATCCCCGGCCGCCCTACCATGCGGCCGGTTGCCCCGATGAGGTCCCGGGTCGGACCCGAGGTCGTGT
>Ga0068876_10004183_pt1 | contig 10200 bp, 7 predicted proteins | sample NOAtaG_6_FD_66442 | JGI IMG/M metagenome (GOLD analysis project Ga0068876, IMG submission 66442) | Freshwater lake microbial communities from Lake Erie, under a cyanobacterial bloom - NOAA_Erie_Diel5S_2200h metaG | ecosystem: Environmental > Aquatic > Freshwater > Lake | place: USA: Ohio, Lake... | reverse complement strand
GGATTCAACTCGGTTATTTCGGAACAAGCTCCAACCTGAATGGTACCCGGTATTGGGGAATTGCCTTGGATGGCGTGAGCCATCGTTCCAACCAACCCATGGTCCCGGGACAAGCGGCCCTGATTGTGGTGAAAATTGAATTCGGAGTGAGCGGCGGAACAGTTTCAGCCTGGGTCAACCCCGCCCAAATCGCAGGAAACGAACCCACCCCCGACCTGGTAGTGAATACGACCAACGTGATGGAATATGTGGCCGTGGCCACCACCTTGGGAAATTCACCCTTGCAGGGGGCACTGGATGAAATCCGCATCGCGTCGTCCTACGCTTGTGTGACGCCCGATACCCTCATCGCGGTGAATACGCCTCCCTTTGCCGCATTCACGCCAACTCCACCCAATGGGACCATGCCCTTAGCCGTCTCATTCGATGGATCGGCATCTTCCGACGTGGATGGCCCCTTGGTGCCTCCCTTCTATTGGGATTTCGGAGACGGAGTCCGTGATACGACCTCTACCCCTGTCACTGCTCATACCTACAATTTCTTGGGAATTTTTACACCCACCCTGCGCGTTCAGGATTCCGGGGGCCTCACCCACACAGCATATGGAAGGATCACTGTCAGCAATGTCCAAGGCACCTACCCCTGTTATTCCTACCTGGAAGCCCTCAGCCGCCCATCGTGCGCCAACCCGTACGGAAGTTTCAGGGTCCAAGGCATCAACAACCCCACCTTGGTTTTGACCAATTCCGTGGGACAACCGATGTCGACTTCAAACGGAACCACGACCTTTGACAGTCTTCTTTCCGGGCCCTATACTTTGCTCGTGAGCGATGCGGTGGGCTGCAGGGACACTTTCGAGCTACAAATTTCAGCAGACAGCAGTTGGTGCCCTGGTTGGAATCCCCCAGCCTGCTTGAATTTGGGCATCAACCTCGACGGAACAAGCTATTACGACCGACAAAGGATTTTCAAGAACTTTTTCTCCACGGCCAGCCAATGGATAACGTTCAATGCATCAGGACCGAGCCCATGGGACACCCAAATGGCTTCAGAAATGCCCGTTGACAGTGCAGGTTACCCGTTGGAAATCCCGTTCAATAGCAGCATCGGGCCCCAAAAAGCAAGGGTCATGATTTCCGCCATTGGCCACATGCTTCCAGGCGATTATGTGGTGCTCTACGACGGCACAGGCACGCTACAGGTTCTCAGCGTGAACACCACCCTGTCCATTCCCGGAAGGATAGAATTCACAATCCCAGCCAATTACGACAACAACATCTGGATGGACCTTTCTGCATCACAGTCTGTCGACCCCATCCGCAACATCCGCATCCTGAGGGTTCAGCATGAGTCCAATTACGCTGAAGCGCCCTATTACGAGGCCTTCATGCAAAAACTGCAGCCGTTTTCCACCATCCGTTTCATGGACGTCATGGCCACCAACTCCAATTTCCCTCCATTGAATTGGAACGACCGCAAGCCCAAATTTTTCTATACCCAAAGCACCGGGGTTGGGATGTCCTACGAACATATCGTGGGAATCGCCAATGAAGCACAAAAAAACATTTGGATCAATATCCCCCACACAGCCTCCGAAAGCTACATGCGGGAAATGGCGAAGTTTTTCCGTGACAGTCTCGCATGCGGACTGGAAATCTACGTGGAATACTCCAACGAGGTATGGAACTGGATGTTTCCGCAAGCCCATGAGGTGGCCCAAAATGAACCACAGAACATTGCCTACCCACGCCGTTATGCCGAGCGATGCCGCAAAGCCTTCCGCATTTGGACCGAAGAATTCGCCGGGCAAGAAAGAAGGCTTCACCGGGTGCTGAATACCCAATCTGCCTACCCGACCTATGGCATGCATCTTTTGGCCCACTTGGAACCTTCAGAATACGATTACCTCAGCCCAGCTTGGTATTTCAGTTACAACGGTTCGGCATGCTCTGCAGGATTCGATTCCACCACCACCCCAGTACAAATCATCCAATGTTCCCGAGACCACTGGCTCAGTACGCTCGCCACTCAAAGGAAGGATTACCTGAATGCCGCCCTTTTTGGAAAAAAAATCGTGAATTACGAAGGCGGACAACACATGACGGATTTTGGTATGATGCCCTACACACCCGCAGTTTGGGCGGCGCAAACCCACCCTGACATCTACAACCTTTACAACCAGGTCATCGATACCTTGAAACGACTTGGCACCGACTTGGCCATCGCCTACAACCTGGCGCGCATCAACGAAACGATATGGGGGTCATTCGGACATTTGGACGACATTGACCTTTCCCCTGACAGCAGCAATGCCCCCAAATGGATGGCCCTGCTTCACAACACATGCCCCTACATACCGCCGCAACCTTTGGACACGACAATCTCGGTTTTGGGTGGAAGTTTGGCGGCAACACCAGGAATGGATGGATACCAATGGTACGACTGTACCTCCGGTCTGCCCTTGCAAGGAGAAACGCAACAGACCTTCACACCATCCGCTTCGGGCTCCTATCAGGTGCAAATCAAACGTGGAGCCTGCATCGGAAGGAGCGGCTGCATGGTCGTAACTGGCACCTTGAATACCCTTGAACCCACATTGATTGTTTACCCCAACCCAGCCCAACATTCCCTGAATTGCATTTTCCCTTGGGAAGGCAATGCCACCCTCAGCAACCTCCAAGGACAAACCTGTTGGGAAGGGCCTGTCGGCCGAAGCGAAACGCTGGACATCCAATCGCTCCCGAACGGTGTTTACTTTTTAGGATTTGAGGGCCTGAATGTGAAAATCCTCATCCATCGATAACCTCCCATCAAAAACCAACATGGAACAACCAGCAGCCATGAAACCCAAGCGACCTACAGCCATTTTGGCTGCAACGATGCTGTACCTGTCCAGTGCCCTGCACATTTCTTTGGCCATTTACCACCTGATGATGCCCATTGAAGACCGGAGCGAATTCGGGGGGCTGCGCACCTTGAGCGATGTTGCATTTTCGATCCTGACAATCCTGTTTTGCATCGGTATTGGTGCGACGGCCCATCAACTCGGAAGGTCCAAAAATTGGCCATACCTACTGAATGCCCTGTTGCTGATTTTGTTGATGCCGGTCATGGCCATCAGCGGACTCCCACAAGTCATTTGGAGGGAATTTTCGCTGAACAAAGAAATCCTGCCTGTCCTGGTATTGGGAGCTGTGGTGCTTGATTTCATTTTGAAATGGAAGGCACAACGAAAACAAATCATTTGATTCCTTGGACCTTCCACCTTTTGGCAATCAAAATCCAAACCCGATGAAACATCCTATGGAAAATTTGGAGCATTACATTGAAATCAACCGGAGATCATGGAACAACCGGGTTTTGGCGCATGTGGCTTCCGAATTTTATGATCAAAAGGGGTTTTTGGAAGGCAAAAACACCCTGAAAGAAATCGAGTTGGACCTTTTGGGCGATGTGCGGGGCTTGTCGGTGCTACATCTGCAATGCCACTTTGGGCAGGACACCCTCTCTTTGTGCAGGATGGGAGCACGAGTCACGGGGGTAGACATTTCGGACAAGGCCATAGAAGTGGCAAACGAAACCGGCGAGGCAATCGGATGTGAAGCAAAATTCATTTGCTGTGACCTGTACAGCCTGCCCAACCACCTTCAAGGGCAATTCGACCTTGTATTCAGCAGCTACGGAACGATTGGTTGGCTACCCGATTTGGATGGTTGGGCCGGTTTGGTGGCCCGGTACCTGAAACCAGGCGGCAAGTTCGTGTTCGCCGAATTCCATCCCGTGGTTTGGATGATGGACGATGGATTCACGTCAATTTCCTACGATTACTTCAACACAGGCCCCATTTTGGAGAGTGAAACAGGCACCTATGCCGACCGAAAGGCAGACATCCAACAAGATTACGTGATGTGGAACCATGGCTTGGGTGAAGTGATGGGAAGCCTGAAGAAGCATGGATTGAATCTGGATGATTTCAAAGAATTTGACTATTCCCCGTACAATTGCTTCCAAGGAATGGTAGAGTTCGAGCCTGGAAAATTCCGCATCGGCCATTTGAAAAAGAAAATCCCCATGGTATACGGATTTGTTGCCTGCAAACCCATTTTAACCTGAGGAATTGCAGGCAGTACAATCGCCCCCGGCAGAATCCCCTGAGGATTGTTAAATTTGGGTATTGAAAACATCGAACCTCGAAAATTAAACCCATAACAACCAGGAAACCAGTCCATGCCCAAACCGAAAATTCGATTCTCGACCTCTGACATCAACCGACTGAATTCGGAAATTTCACTCAACATCGGGTTCAGGATTTCTGGGAAGCCCGACTGCGAAAACCTTTCCGAAATCCTGGTAAAGGAACGGCTAGGGCAAATTTCGGCATCCACCTTGTACCGGCTGTTTTTCATGCCCGAAAGCCATTCGCCCTACAAAAGCACACTGGATATTTTGTGCCGACTAGCAGGATATTCCTGCGCTTTGGGTTTTTTGGAAGGTCAGGGCGACACGTTGATGCTTCCCAGGCAGTCGGGCATCGATGCTCCTTTGGCACTCCCTAAAGGTTTGATTTTCCATTGCATTGAAAACAAGGCATGGACGCCCTTGCATGGATATTTTGACGATGCTGTCTCGATGGACCAACAGACACAGGTCAACATTGGCCTCACCCTTTTCGACGATCTGACCCGTTGCAGGGACCCAAAATCTTTTTACAAATATTTCCATCGACATCCATTCGTGCGGGAGTATCTGTTAGAAATCCTGCACGATCCCTATTTCCGTTTGAATGGTTTCGATGCTGCCTACCGTCTTTACCTTTCACCAGTGGCACGCCCCCGGAATGCAAAGGACTATCAGGACTGGATTTTTGGCAACTCTGTGCTCCTGCGGTACCACTATCTCCGAGGCTCGCTTTCCGAAGCCAAAGAACTGGGGCAGACGCTCTACAAGAAGTCCATTTTCGAAGATTCGGCGCACAAAAACATCCATATCTTCCCTTACAGCAGGTACATGGCTTACCATTTGTGGCATTTGAGCATGGAGGGGGCATCTAGATCAAGATTGGCCCGGGAGGCAGAACGCATCTTGGAAACCTGTCACGAATTGAAAGCTCGATTGGACACCATGGGAAGGTACATTTTATTCCATACCGTGGCTGAAGCCTTCGTTCATACGCCATTGGAGTTGACTTTCCATAAAAGGTTGATGGTCCACTTTGAGGATGATTTCAAAGGATTGCCGGCTGGTCTGATGGACAGAAACCTGAAATTCAGCTTGCGTTACTTCGACTGCAACGGAATTGTTTGGCGACGCAAAATCGCAGGTTGATAGAGCCACAAACTTGAACCAAGTTGCTCTGCAAAAGGTGCCGACATTTCCTCTAAATTCAAGACTTCAGGCATGATGTGAAATTGTAGCTCAAGACTACATTGACGCAATGCACCCGATTCGGGATATTTACCATCCATCTTCAACCGATTACGATATGTTTGGATTCAAAGGACTTTTTGGTTTTTCATTTTCTTGGAAGCGCCTTTTGGGCATCTCGGGCTTGAAAAACAGCATCGCTCGGCGCACGGGTGTACCTACAACCATGGGAGGAGTGGAGCGTAAATTAGGACGTGGAATTTTGGGCCTGTTGTTTGGAAGAAGGAGGTGAACGGCCGCTAAAAGGACCATTTTCCACCACCAAACCGTTCGTTTCAATTCAGACATGAAAATTGACTTTCCTTCCCATTTTGGGCAAATCAAAAACCTACTTTCAGATTACCTGATTGAGCCCGAAGGGGGCTTGGATGCCGTTTATCAGGAATTGCATGCATATTCATCGGGATTGCCATCCAACATCCCCTATGGCAAAGTCTGGAATTTCCGTGCCCCCTATCAGACCTTCCTCAAGTCCACCGGACCGGAATTGACCACTTTGGCGGTAGACCTTCCCGCCTTTTTCAAGTCCCCGTCCGGTGTCCAAGAAACCCTCATGGTCTGCGCCATGGACTCCTTGCCCCCCTTGCCGGAAAGCACATTTTGGGATGGAAGAGGATGCAAACATGGAGAAGATGTGGGTTTGTGGGTGCCTTTCAGCCTCATCGATGATTGGGATACGCCCGGCGGCTCTCTGCGCAGCAACGCCGCCTTTTTCCGGGAGCTTTTGTCCCGATACAACTTGTACATCACCGACATATTCAAGGTGTTCTTCAGGATCGGAAGTGCCGGCCGTTACGTGGTGAGCAACCAAATCCCGGAATACACAGGATTGGCCCACAGCCATCACCCCAATGTACATGCCCATATTTTGGCCGAAGAAATCAAAGTCATGGATCCAGTGGGCATCGTGACCCTCGGAAACAATGCCAGGAATGCCCTGATCGGGGTGAATGAGCGGAACCATGGGCACCATCAAACGGTTAGGGGTTGGGGCAATGACCTGCAGTCCTACCGATGGGCCGGCAAAGTCCCCGTCATCGCCCTGCCACATATTTCCGGCGCTGCCAATGGAGCCAAATCAAGCATTTTGAACAATCCAAAATACAGCGGCATCGAGGCCAACTTCCAAAACCAAAAACTGGCCAAAATCGTGTTGTCCAATTTGTGAGAACCCAACCAAGCACGGATATTCTTGCATATTTCGTAGGTTCGCAAAAAAGAGTTTTGGGCAGCAGGTACAACAACATCGAAGATCGGCACCTCGCAAGGCTGATGGACACCTTCCCACAGGTATCGGACCTGAGGGAAAAGGCCCAAAAGCGTTTGCCCAACGTGGCTTGGCAATACTTGGAAACGGGTACAGGACAGGACGAGGTCATGAAACGCAACCGGGAATCGTTGGACCGCATCACCTTCGTACCCAGATTTTTGAAAGGCAATCTCGATTTGGATCTTTCCACCACTCTGTTGGGAAAGACGTACGCCGCTCCTTTCGGCATCGCACCCATGGGGCTTTGCGGCTTGATTTGGCCAGGGACCGAACGCATCCTTGCACAAGCGGCACGCGGACTCAACATCCCCTACACCCTGAGTACCGTCGCCACACAAACCCCAGAAGCCATCGGACCGCATGTGGGCGAAATGGGATGGTTTCAATTGTACCCTCCCAAGGACCCCGAAGTCCGGAAAGCCATGCTGAAACGCGCCGCAGATGCCGGTTTCCATACCTTGGTCATCACTGCCGACGTACCATCGCCGGGCCGTAGGGAGGAATCGCGCAAAGCAGGGCTCTCCGTGCCGCCCAACATCAACCTGAAAATGATTTGGGAAGGCGCCACCCACCCGGCTTGGAGTCTTCAAATCTTAAGAACCGGTCTTCCCCGCCTTAGATTCGTTGAGTCCTTCAGCCCCAAAAAAGACTTGAAATCGGCTGCATTGTACACCCGCTTCGAGTTCCGCGGCGATTTGGATTGGGACTATGTCAGGGCTGTCCGACAATTGTGGAAAGGACCTGTGCTTTTGAAGGGATTGCAACATCCCGAAGACGTGACCCAGGCAATTGCGGAAGGAATTGACGGCATCATCATTTCCAACCACGGAGGCAGGCAATTCGATGGGGCACCGGGTGCTATCGACATGCTGCGTGATTTAGTGTCCCAAACCAGGCCCAGCATACCGGTGATTTTCGACAGCGGCATCCGGTCCGGGTTGGATATTTTGAGAGCCCTGCATTGTGGAGCCGATTTCGTGCTAATTGGCAGGCCCTACCTGTATGGAGTGGCGGCATTGGGCGAAAAGGGCGGCGAACACGTGAACAATATTTTCGTGGAAGACCTCACCAACAACATGAAGCAACTCGGCATCACAAAGCCAAGCATGGTGCGGGACTATTGATGAGGATTTTCTACACCCATCTCAGGGCGCCAAAACGCCCATGTGGTCAATCCCAAGTTATTTCAACTAGCCATTGCAATCCCTCCCAAGAAGGATGATTGGGCCCCAGTTCTTAAATTCGCGGAATTACAACCCCAAGTATGCGCCCGAACCTCCCCTACAAAATACTCCCCCTGTTGCTTTTTTCCCTTCTTTGGAACCTCAAAAGCATCGCCCAAGACTCCCCAGGGCCCATCCAAACCGATCGCCCAGGTTTGGGTGAATCCTCCCAAATCGTGCCCCTGAAATGCATCAACATCGAAATCGGGGGCAATCTGGAGTTTGATTCCGAACCAACCGCCAAGTCTTACAACATGTCTTGGAACAATTCGACCCTGCGCCTCGGGCTGTTCCAGAATTTCGAGCTTCGAATCGCAGGCAACTTGGAACAATCCATCCAACGGGTCGGGGGCATCACCACCAAAACCAAAATCGGCGTCACACCTTGGTCGTTGGGGTTCAAGGCAAGGGTCTCCGAACAAAACAAATGGATTCCCCGAACCGCACTGCTGGGTAACATTTCCATTCCGTTTCCTTCCGCTTCCTTCTTGAAAACCAGCCACATCGCACCCTCCATTTTGGCTCCCATGGAGTGGGATTTATCAAACAGATGGCTGTTGACGGTAAACACGGGCATTTTTTGGAATGGAGAGGATGCAGCCCCGGACTACTTTTCCTCATTGGGATTCGATTGCTCCGTCTTGGACAACTTAATCGTTTTCGTGGAGGGGTATATGAACTGGGATGGACGGCAGGATTTTCAGCCTGCTCTCAATGGTGGCGTCGTGTGGCAAGTCATGCCCAACCTCCAATTTGACTTATCTGCGGGCCTCGGGCTGAAGCAAGAAATGGCCGATGGATTCGTGAATGGCGGGGTTTCGTTCCGATTGCCCCGTTGAATTTCCGGAATCAAGGTCCGAGAATCCCAAAAACAACTTGAACTAACTTGGGAGGAATTGTTATCGCCCAAGATTCATTAAATTCAAACCGAGGCCCAAATCCTGCTTAATGCGTTTGTAAATGGCAGCCAGAACAAGCCTACAACCCAGAACCCATTGCGATGAAGTTCACCTACGATTTCTTGCCCCAAGGCGCTAAAATCAACGTCCAAGACGGTTTTTTCGAATTTTCAAGTTTCGGCCAAACCAAAAAATGGCCTGCAGACCGTACCCTGATTTTAGACACCGGCAACAAATTGATGCCGGGTATCGTGGACCACCACCAACCGGATTCAGACGTGAAGGAAAGTTGCGTCACCACCTTGGTGGTTCAAGATGCGGAAAAATATCTGGGTCATCTCAAAAACCAATCGGAGGTATTCCTCATCACGCACTATGTCCCGGACTTGGACGCTACCGCTTCGGTGTACTTTGCCCAAAAATACCTTTCGGGTGAAGGCATCACCGACACCGACAAAATCATTGCCGATTATGTGTTGGAGGTTGACTCGGGCAAGTTGAGCATTGACCCCGAGAGTCCGCTGGGAATTGCCTCCATTTGGTTGGCAGTGACCGACGAAAAATCGGATAAAAAACCGTGGGAACGGGACAATGCAGCGATTTTATCCAAAGGTGCCGACCTTTTCAGGGAGGTGGAGGCAACCTTAAAGAAGGTTCCCTCTCCTTGGAATCCCCAGTTCGGAAGGGAACTAGGCGGATTTGAAGCGGAAAAGGAAAAAGTCCAGTATGACCTCCAAGCCTACACGCGTGACATCAAAGAGCGGTCGAAAACCTACACCATCGAACTGCCCAATCCCTTGCTGGGTGGCTTGGATGAGTTGGATTTGGTGTTCACCTCCAAACCGGAGAGTTTTTTATGGAAATATTGGGTGAGGGGTGACCGGAAAAACAGCTTTTTGGGCAAGGGATTCATCGTCACCTGCGCACATTGGGACAAAAAATCCATCATCAGTGTCGACCCCAACACACCCTATCACCTGAAGGGATTGGGCTTGCTCATCGACCGTTCGGAAATGGACACCATACTCGGTGAAAGCAATCGGGAAGACTTGGAGTTGGGTGCGCCCAACGAAACAGGAGACCGCCCCGGAAAACGGGACGGGTTTCACCGAAACGACCCATGGTACGACGGCCGAGGATTCCACAACTTCACCATCATCGACGCACCCCGTGTTGGCACCCGACTCATGGAGAGCGAAATCGAACAATTGGTTCTGGCCACAGAAACTTGGGGCCTTTACGGCAAACTGCTCGATTCCAAAGCAAATCAAGGGGATGTGACATGGGATGAAATCATGGCCATGCCCCTGCCCTATCTGGATCCAGTCGATCCTCTGGACACCCTTGTACTGCCAGATTCATTCACTTTTGGTGATTTGAGCG
>Ga0068876_10004180_pt1 | contig 10206 bp, 6 predicted proteins | sample NOAtaG_6_FD_66442 | JGI IMG/M metagenome (GOLD analysis project Ga0068876, IMG submission 66442) | Freshwater lake microbial communities from Lake Erie, under a cyanobacterial bloom - NOAA_Erie_Diel5S_2200h metaG | ecosystem: Environmental > Aquatic > Freshwater > Lake | place: USA: Ohio, Lake... | reverse complement strand
ACCTTTCCAAAAGCATTGACATTATGGATATTCTCACTTATTTTAGGGATAACTCTATGTATTGAGATATATTTCAAAGGCCTATTGATCTCACCTAAAAGCCTAATACTTAGCTTTATTTTTATAATCATTGTAATCATTTCGGCCACATTTTCGCAGCATCAAGATTTAGTTTGGAATGGTCAGTACTATCAACACAATGGCGCTTTCACTTACATTTCATTTGTAATTTTATTTCTTACTTCCACTTCAATAAATATGAATAAGATACAATTAATCGAATTGATTGTAGGTACCATAACCCTCATGAGCATTATTACGCTGTTTCAATATTGGAATGTATTCCTTTGGGAACAGGATGAGATGAGGATGCATTGGAAAAGAGTATATGGCACAATTGGGAATGCTAATTGGCTGTCCGGTGCGATGCTATTATGTATACCGCTCGCAATGTTTCTAGAAACCAATAACAAACAGAATTATTTCTGGCGAATTGTAATCGCAATTAATTCAGCAGCATTGTTTGCCACAGGTACAAGAGGAGCTTACTTAGGATTTGTTTTAATATTATTTGTTTGGATAATAGTCTGTATTTTTCATAAACAAAAAAGTGTACTATTTTCTGCAATATTTCCAATAATCATTGGTTTTTCTGTAGCTAATATCAAGAATTTTTATCCTCTTAAAAGGTTAAACTCAACCTTCCAGGAACTTAATAAAGGAGCAGAAGGAAATTTATCTGCTGGCGAAAGTCGTTTATTCATTTATAAAACTTCATTACCTCTGATTCAAGAATACGCATTAATTGGTTCCGGACCTGACACCTTTGGGCGCGTGTATCCACAAGAAAAAATCCAACAACTTCTTATTAACGAAGATCCTGAATTTTATAATCCTATTAAACACCTAAATATTGCTCATAACGAGTATATACAGTTAGCCGTCACACTTGGAATAGGTGCGTTAATAATTTTTCTGTTATTTTTATTTATAAGTATTGAAGGAATATTAAATATTAAGCATCATCTTCAATTAAATTTTTACATTGGATTATCCGTCTTATCTTATGCTGTTCTTCTTTTATTTTCAGATAGTAGCATTGGAGTGGCAACATTATTTTGGGTTATACTTGGATTAAAAGAGCATCAAGTACAGGAAATGGGCCTACAAAATCCAAAAGAAATCTGTTAAATTTTTATTCTTCCTTAAAAACCCTATTATCTGTTTTGGAAGATTTAAAAATCATGTTTAAATGGCACGTAACTTTGTTAACCTGAAAACATTTCAAAAAAAAATATTGATTGATTGGAATATGAATACTAAATAATATAATTTTGTTGCTTTAATATTCAACCAACTATTAGTCATTATGAGAATAGGTTCAACTCTAGGAATCGTATCTTCTTTACTAGGAATCTCGGCATTATTTTTAACTCTTGTAAGCTTTTCTGTGGTTTCTACCGAAGGAATTCCTGTTAATGAATCGCATGATTTAAGTATCTATGATTGCCTGAGCAATGCCAGAATAGGATTGGAAGCGCAAGAAGCCTTCGAAAAGATTTTCAACTATTTATTATTATTTTCTATTGCCATTGGTGGATTTTCCTTTTGGTCTAATTCAAAACCCTATGCTGCCATTCTTACATTAATAATTTCCATAATACATTTAGCAGCATCTGTAATATTATATGTTTTAGGACCGAAAGCTTTGAACAACTTAAGTGGACTAGCCAATTTTCATGTTGGAATAGGAATGTATGTATTAATATTAGCAGGAATTCTAGGTGTAAGTTCTGCTATTTTAGCCTTACTCAAGAAATAATATCACTCTTTGTTGTTTCTTTTGGAACCATCATAGATGGCGTACATTCTATAACTGCATTCCAATTCACCGTTATAGACTTTTATCTTACGATCGGGTTTCAATCCAACAGATTTTAAGCCTTCTTCACTTGAAGAAATGAGCCAACACTTCCAGCCCATCATTTCATGTTTCATCCAACTGCCAATTTTCTCGTACAATTCTTCAATATCTTCTCCCATTCTTTGACCGTATGGAGGATTAGAAATCATAACACCAATATCTTCAGGTCGCTCTACCTGATTAATCTCTTGAACAGAAGTTTCAACAAATCTTCCAATAGCTAATCCACGCAGATTTCTTCTGGTTTTAATGATCATTTCATCACTATTGTCGGAACCAATTATACGACAAGGTAATTTATCAACCTTTTTCTTCGCACGTCCATATATTTCAAGCCAAAGTATTTCGTCATAATTTGCAAAATTCTTAAACGCGTAATGTTGCCTTTCTATATTGGATGGGATATCGCAAGCTAAAAGGGCTGCTTCAATCAATAATGTTCCAGAACCACAAAAAGGATCTAAAAAAGTTGATTTTCTATCCCAGCCAGAAAGCCTTATTAAACTTGCAGCCACGACTTCATTTAGCGGTGCCTCTCCAACAGCCTGACGGTAACCCCTTTGAAATAATGGTAACCCGCTGGTATTCAAAGATATCGTCACTGCATTTTCATTGATATAAATATCAATTACAATTTGAGGATTCTTGGTATTAACATTAGGCCGTTCTGCTGTTTTTTTTCTAAAGGTATCAACAATAGCATCTTTTACCAAAAGAAATGGATATTGAGAATGGCGAAATATCGTTGAAAAAACAGCTCCTTTTACTGAAAAAGTTTTATCCAAAGAAAAATAAGCGCACCAGTCAATTGCTAAACATTTTGAATAAAGGTCATCCTCCTTTTTGACATTAAACTGAGCAATTTGAACCAAAATAGAAAGAGCACAACGGACATGTAAGTTTAAAAAATAGATATCTTCCCATTTACCTCTAATTTGCACAGCACGATTAAGCAAAATCCCATCTGAATAACCAAGTTCTTTTAATTCTTCCAATAAGACCTGTTCAAATCCATAAAATGTTTTTAACGTGATAGTGAGGACGTCATTATCTTTAAATTTATTAACTGGATTATTCATAAATGCGTTGAATTACTTTTATTTTTGTACAAAAGAACGAAATTGAAACCAATATTCCGCCTAATCATGCTATGCTTAGCAATATTTGCTATGAATCACGCTATCGGGCAAGGAAAAGTTGGATTGGTTCTTAGTGGTGGTGGTGCGTCCGGACTATCTCACATTGGCGTTATCAAAGCACTTGAAGAAAATGGAATACCAATAGATTACATAACAGGCACCTCAGCCGGTTCGCTTGTCGGAGCATTGTATTGTTCTGGATTTAGCCCTGAAGAAATCGAGCAGTATGTGCTAAGTGAGGAATTTCAATTAATGACGACGGGAAAGTTAAAAGCTAACCAAAGATTCTTGTACAAAGAACGAGAAAACAATGGTAGTCTTTTTAATATATCCTTTTCTTTAGATACCACACTTTCAAAATCTCTCCCAACGAAATTTATTACTTCTTCATTTCTGGATTTTGAAATGCTTAAAATTCTCGGTATTACTGGAGCATCTTACAATAACGACTTTGACAGTTTATTTGTTCCTTTTCGGTGCGTCTCTTCAGACATCACCAATAAAAAAAGTGTCGTATTCTCAAATGGACACCTTAACCAAGCGGTTCGTGCTTCAATGACTTATCCTTTTTACCTCGATCCTATTCGTGTGAACTCCCTACTCATGTTTGATGGAGGTTTATATAACAACTTCCCCGCAGATGTAATGTACAATGACTTTAATCCAGATTTCATAATAGGAAGCAATGTATCATATAATGCACCACCACCGACAGAGGACGATCTCATAAGTCAACTGACAAATATGTTGGTTTCGCATTCTGATTTTAGTCTTCCATGTGAACAAGGAATTCTAATTGAACCTGAAGGAATAATTGGAACTTTTGCCTTTGATAACGCACAAAAAGCTATAGATGCAGGTTACCTGGCCACTTTGAAAAAAATGGATTCCATTAAATTTCATATATCAAATAGAATAAACAAGGAAGAATTAGAAAATAAACGATTAGCCTTTAGACAAAGAATCATTCCGATGAATATTTCCTCTATCACCAATAATGTTAGTAAAAAAAGAGACTTGGCCTATGCACGTAAATCAATGATCAAAAGCAGAAAAAGTGAAATTGTCGATGCTGAAACAATCGAAAAAAGATTTTACAGACTTTATGCCACGACACAATTAGATTTTATTTATCCGCTGCTAACTTTGAAAAAAGACAATAGCTATAATTTAAATTTAGAAGTTAGAAAGGCCAAAGATTTCAGGCTGGATGTCGGCGGTCATTTTTCATCCCGTGCCGTTAACACTGGATTCATTGGATTAACCTACAGAAGAATTGGGACAACAGCTTCATCCATTCACGCTTCCTCCTATTTTGGTAAATTTTATGGCTCAGCTAAACTTTTATACGACATTGAATTCCCCTCAACTTTTCCTATTTCGACATCTGTATATTTCGTAATGAACAGATGGGATTATTTCAGAAGTTTTGCAACATTCTTCGAGGATGTAAAACCTTCATTTCTAGTTCAAAATGAGATGTATTATGGAATTAAATTTAATCATCCAATTGGAAATACAACTAAAAGTATTCTAGACTTTAGGCTGTTCAACTTAGAAGATGATTATTACCAAACTGAAAATTTCACGAACAAGGATACTTCGGATCTAACTTTGCTAGATGGGTATTCCATTAGTTGGGAATTTGTCCAAAACTCACTGAACCGGAAACAATTTGCATCAACCGGTCATTACTTCAAATTCAAGGTTCGCTACGTAGATGGATTTGAGCGATCTATTCCTGGTTCAACTTCTATTACTGACGAAATAAAAACAAATACCCACGAATGGATAAATCTTAACGCAGAGTTTCAAACTTTTCTATTTAACTCCGATAATTTCCATTTTGGTATTCATGGTAAAGGTGTATTTAATAGCCAATCGCTATTTTCTAATTATACAGCATCCTTACTTGCGATGACCTCGTTCTCCCCTATTCCAGATGCTGAAACTTATTTTCTGCCGGAATACCGTTCTCCGCAATATTTAGGTGGAGGTTTAAACAGCGTGTTTACAGTTAAAAAGCATTTCGATTTAAGGATAGATGGCTATTACTATCAACCGTTCGTGATCTTGCAAAAAAATAGTGATGGGACACCTAGTTATTCAAAACCTTTTAAAGGTTCATCATTCATGGCATCAGCGTCATTTATTTACCATTCGATCGTTGGTCCGATTAGAGCAACCGTTAATTATTTCCCCCAACAAAGTAAGCCATTTGCCTTTCAAGTGAGTTATGGTTTTATTCTTTTTAATGAAAGGGCCATACGTTAAAATCACTTCTTATCTTTGCAACAATATACTATTATGGAAAAAATAATTTGTGGCATTCAACAAATGGGAATCGGTGTTCCCAACGTTGGAGAAATTTGGAAATGGTACAGGAAGTTTTTCGGTGTAAATGTAAGGGTTTTCGAAGAAGCCGCAGAGGCTCCTTTAATGACAAGGTATACCGGTGGTGTTGTTCATTCAAGAACGGCCACATTGGCTTTAAGTATGGAAGGTGGCGGTGGATTTGAAATCTGGCAATTCACAAGCAGACCAACTAATAAAGCTGAATTTGAAATTCAGCCTGGTGACTATGGCTTGTATTGTTGTAAAATAAAATCGCGCAATGTAGAAGAGAGTTATGATTTTTTTAAATCAAATGGTGCAAATATCATAAGCAATCTTTTAACTGATCCAAACGGAAAAAAAACATTTTTTGTCAAAGATCCCAATGATAACCTTTTCCAAATAATTGAGGGACGCGGATATTTTAGTAATACCAAATTTGAATCGCGTTGCGGTGGAGTAAGTGGCAGCATAATAGGTGTAAGCGATATTGACAAAGCATTGCCACTATATCAAGACATTTTAGGTTACAGTACAATAGAATATGATGTAATAGATGAATTTGCGGATTATACTAATCTAGCGGAAGGTAAGGGGAAATACCGACGTGTTTTATTAACTCATCCTGAACATAGAAGAGGTCCATTTGCAAGGCTACTAGGACCGACAGAAATTGAGCTTATTCAATCCATAGATCGAAATGATTGTAAGCAAATATTTGATAAAAGGTTTTGGGGAGATTGGGGTTTCATACATTTATGCTTTGATGTACAAGGTATGGATGCATTAAAAAAAGAATGTGAGGATAAAGGCTTTTCATTTACTGTTGATAGCAATAATACATTTGATATGGGAGAAGCTGGAGGAAGATTTTCTTATATTGAAGACCCTGATGGCACTTGGATTGAATTTGTAGAAACACATAAAGTTCCCATAATGAAAAAATGGGGATGGTATATCAACTTAAAAAATAAAAAACCGGGAAAACATTTGCCGAACTGGATGCTAAAAGCAATGGGAATGAACAAAGTGAAGGACTAATATGTTGCATTTAATGACTAGTTTTTATAAAAGGAATTCCCAAGTTTTATAATTATATTTGTTAAACAAAAGAACTTATGATTCGATTTATTTATGCCATTTTTGGTTTGTTGCTTTCAACAATGATTTTTCAATCATGTAATGATAAACTTGACCTAATCGGCGATTTCAAAGAAACTGCCGTTGTTTATGGCTTATTGGATCAGTCGGATTCGGTTCATTATATAAGAATAAATCGAGCATTCATCGGTCCCGGAAATTCTCTTGAATTCGCGCAAATTGCAGATTCAAATTATTTCAATCAAGTTGAAGCTACTGTTTCAGAATTTGTCAATGGAAATTTAGTTCGAGAGTGGATTTTAGAGGACACCATCGTTGAAAATAAGGAAACTAATGGTGTTTTTTATGCGCCTGAGCAGAAACTGTATTACTTTGTTACCAGAAAATGCAATGCGAATGGTTCCCAACAAATGAATTCTTCAAATCCTTCAGATTTGTTGAACTCTTTGAATGAAAATGCCACCTATAAAATACATATAGCTATAAATGGAGGGAAAATTAATGTGGACGGAGAAACTGAGCTTGTTAAAGATATTACCTCACCAAGTGTAGACCCAGTTACGTTCCGTTTTGATTTTATTGAAAATGATGGCTCATATGCCGCCAATAGTTTAAAAGCGAATGTTGGAAATGCGAATGTTTTAAATACAACCTTAGAAATTAAGTTTCAAGAATTTGGTAACGATACCATCACCAAATCTTTTCAATGGAAATTAGGTGAAGCTGAAGTCACGCCAAACGGATTCAAAGTTTTCACGATGCCAGGAGAAAACTTTTTTAACCTTATTAGAGATAATTGCAGTAATGACCCATCAATTTTTAAAAGACGTTTCTCTTCTATAAAAACTATAATCACAGGTGGTTCCGAAGACTTATACAATTATATTACAGTAAGTCAACCCAGTTCAACGCTTGCGCAGAATAAACCCTTTTACACAAACTTAACTGTTTCAGAGGGCAGTCGTGTAGTAGGAATTTTTTCATCAAGGTACACTTACAGTGTTGATAAACCCTACATCAATCCTTTCAACAACAGCTTAAGAATGTTAACTGTTGAATCCGTAGTAGAATTATGCCAAGGTCCTATAACAGGAGATTTGTTTTTCTGCAGCCAACATCCTGCGGATATAGGAACAAATTACTATTGTAACTAAAAAATTATTTCAAGATTTTTTCTTCGTAGTTTTAGCAAATGGCTGAAAGGAAAACTTTATTTGTTAATGTAATACTTCCAATTCCAATCCACAAGGAATTCACTTATCGTGTTCCCTTTGAATTAAATAATGAAATTGTAATTGGAGGAAGAGTTATTGTGCCATTTGGAAAATCTAAACTAATTACCGGAATTATAACAACAATAAGTGAGATTGCCCCTTCTGACTATACTGCAAAATACCTTGAGTATGTGTTAGACGCTAAGCCAATTATAACACCTCAGCAATATGCATTATGGAAATGGATGGCTTCGTATTACATGGCGCCTATTGGAGATGTAATGAACGCAGCATTGCCATCTAATTTCAAACTTGCCAGTGAGACAAAAATAGTACTTCATCCAGATTTTATTAATGAAAATTGCGATTTAGATGAAAAAGAAGCAAGTATCGTTGATAGCTTAATCATTAGAGAATCAATAGATTTAAAAGAAATATCTGAAATTATTGGGATAAAAACAGTTCATCCTTTCATAAAACGAATGCTCGAAAAAAGAATTGTTTTACCACTTGAGGAACTTAATGATAAATTCACACCAAAAGTTGCAACGTATATTTTTCTAGAAAATAAGCTTTTGGATGAAGAGTTGCTGAATGAATGTATTAATCGATTTGAGTCTTCAAGAAAAACAGAAAAGCTCATTACTGCCTTATTGTTAATCCTAAAGGAAGGAAATTATACCAATGGTCATATGGATCCCGTTTCTAAAAAGAAATTGGTAGAGTCCGGAGTTTCATCATCATCACTTGCTACTTTAGAAAGACTTGAAGTGATTTTTCAAAAAAAAGTAGCTGTTTCGCGATTCAAAGATTTTGAAAAAAGTGTAAAAGAATTCAAAATGCTTTCTCCTGATCAATCAGCTTCTCTGAATGAAATAAATGAAAAATTTGAGGACAAGACAACAGTATTACTACATGGTGTTACTGGATCAGGAAAAACTGAAATATACGTTCAACTCATACAGGAACAATTAGATAAGGGCAAGCAGGTTTTGTTCTTACTTCCTGAAATAGCATTGACAACGCAATTAATTCAAAGGCTTTCCAACTATTTCGGAGATTTGATAGGTGTTTATCACTCTAAATTCAATCAAAATGAGCGAGTTGAAATATGGAATCACGTATTAAATAATGATCCCAATAAATTTAGGATAGTTCTAGGTGCACGTTCCGCAGTATTTCTGCCGTTTAGGGATTTGGGATTAATTATTGTCGATGAAGAACACGAAAGCAGTTTCAAGCAATTTGATCCATCTCCGCGATATAACGCTCGGGATGTTGCCATGGTTGTTGCCCATTACTATAATGCCAAAGTTTTATTAGGTTCGGCTACACCCGCCTTAGAAACTTATAATAACGCAAAATCAGGAAAATATGGTCTTGTAGAATTAAAAGCACGATTTGGAAATATCGCTTTACCTGAAATCCTTTGTGCTGATATGAAAAAGGAAAGAAGGCAAAAATCTTTACATGCTCACTTTTCATCCTTACTTATTGAGCATATTCAACAAGCATTGGCTGCTCATGAACAAATTATTCTCTTTCAAAACAGAAGAGGATTCACTCCTCTGTGGAGCTGCGAAATATGCAGTTGGACCCCGAAATGCCAATCTTGCGATGTTTCTTTGACTTATCATAAACATAGTAATCAATTGAAATGTCATTACTGTGGTTATAGTACCGCTCCCATTGGCACTTGTAAATCATGCGGTTCCAATAGACTGAAAATGATTGGTTTTGGCACAGAGAAAATTGAAGACGAACTGAGTTTAATTTTTCCAGCAATTACTATCCAAAGATTAGACTTGGATAGTACCAGGTCAAAAAATGCCTATGAACAAATTTTAATGGACTTTGAACAGCGAAAAATAGACGTTCTCATTGGAACCCAGATGGTCAGTAAAGGATTGGATTTTGACAATGTAAGCTTAGTTGGAGTTCTTGACGCGGACATGCTTTTAAACAGACCTGATTTCAGAGCATTCGAAAGATCCTATCAATTAATGTCCCAAGTAGCAGGTCGAGCAGGTAGAAAAACAAAGCGAGGAAAGGTAATAATTCAAACGGGAGATCCTGACCATTGGATAATAGAAAAAGTTATAGGACACGATTACCAAGGATTTTACGAAAATGAAATTGTAGAACGTAAAAACTTTTTTTATCCACCATACTTTAAAGTAATATCCTTTACTTTAAAGCACAAAGAAGAATTAATTGTTGAAAATGGTGCTCAGCACTTTGCTGCATCACTTCGAACATTATTTAAAGAACGGGTAATTGGGCCTGAATTTCCAGTAATTAAGCGCATTCAAAACAACTATTTAAAATGTATTGTTTTGAAAATTGAAAAGGAAGCACCTGATAAAAAAATAAAGGAACGCCTTCAGCAACTTGTCGATGCCTTTTACAGCGTTCCTTCTAACAAATCGATTCGAATGGTAATAGATGTGGATCCCGCTTAACCTAGGTATGATTTTAACATCCGGCTTCGGGA
>Ga0068876_10004179_pt1 | contig 10207 bp, 3 predicted proteins | sample NOAtaG_6_FD_66442 | JGI IMG/M metagenome (GOLD analysis project Ga0068876, IMG submission 66442) | Freshwater lake microbial communities from Lake Erie, under a cyanobacterial bloom - NOAA_Erie_Diel5S_2200h metaG | ecosystem: Environmental > Aquatic > Freshwater > Lake | place: USA: Ohio, Lake... | reverse complement strand
CGCTTCTGGCGGCGTCCAGACTGGCCAGGACCGGAGATCGACAGAAGAGCCGCCAGGAAGATAAGGGGGATGGTGAGGCGAATTAGCTGGTGCATTTGGATTCTCCTGGTGGTGGTTGATGGTGACAGAACTGGTGAGACCGGTGGGACCGGTGGGACCAGTGGGCCCCGTAAGACCAGCGGGACTTATAGCCAGTATCACCAAAAAAGTCATCTTCGATAATACTCAGTAAATTTCCCGATTACAAAATATCGTCACAATTTCAATCCAGCATAACAGGGCCCAATCCATGATCGAACCCATCGATCCTCCAGGGCAATCGCATTTTAAAATTCAGGTTCCCTGATTTACAGGCCCGACAGGACTGATACTAACTATTGGTCATATCTGACCCATCAATCCCACCTGTCCCACTGGTCCCACCTGTCCCACTAGTCCCACCGGTCCTTTCTACCCTGCCCGGCCTGTCAGTTAAGTTCATAACGCGATTACCCTGATCAGTCCAAATCAGTCCTGTCACTCTCGCCCCTCTCTCATAGACATATCAACTATGGTCAATTATTATTCCCCCTATGTCTATCATCGCTCCACAACAAAGTGAAAGACCATGGACATTGGCTCTCGACGTCGGGACTTCGTCGGTACGTGCTGAACTCTACGACGCCGGAGCGCGTGTTCTCGAAGGGATCGAGGGGCGGACTCGCTACCAGATGACCGCGACTCCCGATGGCGGGGTTGAGATCGATGCCGACGAGCTGATCTCGATCATCGGTCAGACGATCGATCAGTGCCTGGCCCAGGCGCGCCAGGCGATCCCTACACTGGGTCCGGGAGACATCGCCGCGGTTGGCTACAGCAACTTCTGGCACGCCGTGCTCGGAGTCGATTCCGCAGGCAATGCGGTTACGCCGCTCTACAACTGGAGCGACACGCGCAGCGTTCTCTTTGCGCGGCAATACGGCGCGTATCTCGGTCGTGAGCACGTTCATCAGCAGACCGGGGTCGTCCCGCACGCGAGCTACTATCCAGCCAAGATACTCTGGCTCCGGGCAAGCAACCCTGACCTCTTCCGGAGAGTGGCGCGTTTCGTGTCGATCGGTGAGTACTTCTACGCCAAAGTATTTGGGCGTTTCCTCTGTGGCGTCTCGATGGCCTCGGGCACGGGAGTCTTCAATCCCAACCGGCTCGACTGGAACGACGAGATCCTCACGGCGATCGGCATCGATCGGGGCTATCTCTCGCCCCTCGCTCCCGATGGTGCGGGCTTGCAGGGAATGCAGTCAGCCTATGCGGAGCGCTGGCCACTGCTGCGCGATGCGGTCTGGTTGCCAGCAGCTGGCGATGGAGCCTGCAGCAATATTGGATCGGGCTGTTTCTCGGACCGGCTGATCGCGATCAATGTCGGCACCTCCGGGGCGATGCGGGTCTGCTGGCCGGCGGCGGAGACGCCGATCCCGGCCGGGCTCTGGTGCTACCGGGCGAATCATCGCTTTGCACTGATCGGCGGGGCGCTCTCGAATGGCGGGGACACCTATGCGTGGTGTCTGCAGACGCTCCAGCTACCGGGTCAACAGGAGCTGGAGGACGGCCTGGTGGCGCTGCCGCCAGCCGGACACGGGCTGACGGTGTTGCCCTTCTTTTCCGGCGAACGAAGCACTGGCTGGCACGACGCCGCGCGGGCCTCGTTTCTGGGCGTGAGTCTGAGCACCCGACCGCTCGATCTGCTGCAGGCCGCGCTCGAAGCGGTCTGCTACCGATTCGCGGCGATCCACGAACGGTTTGTGGCGATCATGGGCGAAGGGACACGAATCATCGCCTCAGGTGGCGCGATCATCGGCTCCCCGGTCTGGACGCAGATGATGGCCGACGTGATCGGAGTTCCGGTTCTCGCCTCCGGAGTTCGGGAAGCGTCGAGTCGTGGCGCAGCGATGCTGGCCATGGAGGCTTTTGGCGAGCGGGCAGGCTTTGATCGCTTCGAGACTCCGACGGGAGCAGTGGTCACCCCGTCGGCGGAACGGCACGAGATTTATCGCCAGGCGCGCGCGCGACATGAACATTTTTATCGGCTGTTGGTCGAGTCTGAGTAGAATTTTGAGGAGCATCGAATAATGAATCCATTGGTGGAAGTAGAAAAGCTGGGACAGAGTATCTGGTATGACAACATCCGTCGTCTGCTGATCGACAACGGCGAGATCGCCGGGATGATCAGCAATGACGACCTGCGCGGCATCACCTCGAATCCGACGATCTTCGAGAAGGCGATCGCCGGCAATGACGATTATGACGAGTCCTTGAAGGGCTACATTGCGGCGGGGCTGAGCACCAACGATATGTACGAGGCGCTGGCCATCGACGACATCCAGCGGACGGCCGATCTCTTTCGACCGGTCTATGACCGCACCGCAAAGCTCGATGGATACGTCAGCCTCGAGGTCTCGCCGCTGCTCGCGCACCAGACCGATGAGACGGTCGCCGAGGCGAAGCGACTCTGGGGCCGGCTCAACCGGCCGAATGTCATGATCAAGATTCCGGCCACGCCGGCGGGAATCCCGGCCATTCGTCAGGCGATCGCCGCCGGGATCAATGTCAATGTGACCATGATCTTCGCGCTCGAGAACTACGAGCAGGTCGCAGAAGCCTTCATCAGCGGACTCGAGGATCGGGTCGCCGCCGGCCTGCCGGTCGATCACGTCGCCTCGGTCGCGAGCGTCTTTGTCTCGCGAATCGACAGTGTGGTCGACAAGAAGCTCGAGGCGCTGATCGCGGCGGCCACCGATGAGGCGACCAAGTCCCGGCTGAGCGCCCTGCTCGGCCAGACCGCGATCGCCAACGCCAAGGTGCAGTACCAGCGCTTCAAAGATCTTTTTGACAGTGAGCGCTTCCAGAAGCTGGCGGCCCGCGGGGCCATGGTTCAACGTCCACTCTGGGCGAGCACCGGAACGAAGAATCCAAACTACAGCGATGTCCTGTACATCGATCAGCTGATTGCGCCGCGGACGGTCAACACGATCCCGCCGGCCACCTATGCCGCCTTCCGTGATCACGGCACGGTCCGCCTGACGATCGAGGAGAACCTCGACGGGGCGCAGGCGGCTCTGGCGGGTATTGCGGCGGTCGGGATCGACCTCGCGGCGGTCTGCCAGCAGCTGCAGGATGATGGGGTGAAGGCCTTCGCTGACTCCTTCGTCAGTCTCATGCAGAGCATCACTGAGAAGGAAGCGGCGCTCAGCAAGAGTATCCTGCAGCGTTCGGAGGGCCAACTGGGCCCTTTTGAGGACGCCGTCCTGGCGAATGTGAAGCGTGCCGGGACGGAGCGGTGGATCGAGCGGATCTGGAACCGCGATGCTTCACTCTGGAAGAGCGAGGAGGCCCACCAGAAGATCATCCGCAACTCACTTGGCTGGGTTGGCGTAACCGAGACGACTCTCGCCGCCGTCGACGATCTGCTCGCCTTTGCGGCACGGATCCGGAACGAGGGGCTGAAGCATGTCGTGCTGCTCGGAATGGGTGGCAGCAGCCTCTGCCCGGAGGTCTTTCGAAGAACTTTCGGCAAGCAGCCCGGGTTTCCGGAGCTGCACGTACTCGACAGCACCGATCCGGCGACCGTCCGGGCGATCGAGGCAAGCGTCGATCTGCCGAAGACCCTCTTTGTCGTCGCCAGCAAGTCGGGATCGACGATCGAACCGCTGATGTTCTATCGTTACTTCTACCACCGCATGAATGAGGTGACGGGTGGAAAGGCTGGCGACCATTTCGTGGCGATTACCGATCCGGGGACGCAGATGGAGCAGAGCGCCCGGGACGACGGTTTCCGGAGGATCTTCCTCAACCCGTCCGACATCGGTGGCCGCTACTCGGCGCTCTCCTTCTTTGGCGCGGTGCCGGCGGCGCTGATGGGTCTCGACCTGCGCACCCTGCTTGAACGGGCCGACCAGGCCCGGGTCAACTGCTCTCCGGCAACTCCGGTCACTGAGAATCCCGGACTGCAGCTTGGAGCGGCCATGGGAGCGATCGGGGCGACTGGCTGCAACAAACTGACCCTCTCCACCTCTCCGGAGATCGACTCCCTTGGTCTGTGGATCGAGCAGCTCGTGGCCGAGAGCACCGGCAAGGATGATCTGCAGATCGTTCCCGTGGTTGGTGAACCGCTTGGCGAGCCGGAGATCTATGGCAAGGACCGACTCTTCGTCCACATCAGCGTTGGGCCGATCGACGAGGCCACCGATGCGCGATTGAAGGCGCTCCGCGAGGCTGGCCATCCGGTCATCCGTCGCATTCTGCAGGACACCCTCGACCTCGGCGAAGAGTTCTACCTCTGGGAGATCGCGACAGCCGTGGCCGGCGCGATCCTCGAGATCAATCCCTTCGACCAGCCGAATGTCCAGGAGAGCAAGGACAACACCCGCGCGCTCCTCGGCCAGTACGAAGCGCAGGGGAGCTTCGCCTCATCCACGGTGACCATCGCCAGCGGCGCCGGGCTGCGTGTCGATGCGACGGCGGAGACTGGTGAAGAGCTCGGCAGCGGTTCGATCGAGCAGGTGATCAAAGCCCATCTCGCGCGTCTCCGCCCGGCCGATTACGTGGCCATCCTGGGATATATCCAGGAGACGGGGGAGCACGATGCGCTGCTGCAGGAGCTGCGCCTGACCATCGGTCGCCAGTTCAAGGTGGCGACGACCACCGGTTACGGCCCACGCTTCCTCCACTCGACCGGTCAGATGCACAAGGGTGGCGATGACACGGGGCTCTTCATCCAGCTCACCGCCGATGACAATCCGGATCTGCCCCTCCCCGGAGTTCCCTACTCCTTTGGAATCCTCAAGCAGGCCCAGGCGATCGGCGATTTCCAGTCGCTCGCCAGTCGGCACCGGCGGGCAATCCGCGTCCACCTTGGCGCAGATATCGCGAATGGGCTCCGCCGCCTGCTGGCGATCATCCAAGGCCAAGGATAGTGGGGATAAGGGGCTAAAAGGCCTCGTGACCCCGCGTGAACGCCACGCGGGGTCAAAAGCGAGAGGGCCGGGAGTCAGTATCTTCTACTGACTGCCGGCCCTCTGTCATTGACCAACCGCTGGTTGATCCGGTTTAGAAGGTGTAACGAAGACCCATCAGGATCCGGCGGTTTCCACCATTGGTCGCCCACTGGTTGAGGAAGTTCGCACCGGAGTTGATCGCCGAGTTCGGCGTCCCGAAGTTACGGGTGTTGGTCGCGTTGAAGAACTCCGCCCGGAACTGGAGGTTGTTCTTCTCACCGATCCGGGTGTTCTTGAAGATACCCAGATCGACGTTGGCGATGCCGTCACCACGCAGCGTGTTGCGTCCAACGTTGCCAACCCGCACGCCCGAGGCCGGGAGGGCCGAGAAGAGGCGCGCGCCGCCGGCCTGGATCAACTCGATCACGTTCATGCTCGAGGTATCGAGCGTCGTGTTCAGATTCGGACGGATCGCGTTGCCAACCAGCGAGTCGATTCCCTGCAGAGCACCCGTCGGATCGGCGCCATTGAGCACCGTGAACGGGGTACCGGTCTGCAGCGTCACGAAACCGTTGACCTGCCAGCCACCCAGGACACGTCCAGCGAGGCCATCCTGCTTCTTGAAGAGCGGGAGCTCGTAGACGAAGTTGGTCGTGAAGCGGTGCGGACGATCATAGCTCGACCGCGCCCGATCCGCGTCACGGTTGAACGAATCCTGCGGAACGGCGACTTCACCCTGCGGCTGCGGATTGAAGATCTCCGAGGCCGTATCGATGAAGGCGCTCCAGGTGTAGTGCATACCGAAGCTGAAGTTGTTGGTCAGGCGCTTCTCGAGGCTGGTCTGCAGCGAGTGATAGATCGACTCGGCGCAGTTGCAACGGAGGCGGATGATTCCGCGCGTCGGATCCTGGCGACGGAGCGGCTCCGTCCGGCTCGCCCGCGGAAGGGCCGGGTTGCCATCAACCGTCTGGAAGAGCGCGGTGCCCTTCGTTCCGATATAGCCAACCTTGACAACCCAGTCTTTGGCCAGCTCACGCTGAACCTCGAGACTGTACTGATCCGCATAGGGCGAACGGAAGTCCTCACCAACGATGGTGCGGGTAATCTGCAGCGGGTCGCCGGTAAAGGTCGCGCTCTGCAGGTTGGAGTAGGCGTTGGTCAGCGCCGGATTGAGCGCCGCCACAAACGGGAAGGCACTGGCGATGTTCAGATTGATGTTGATGAATCCATAGTCGTTCGTCCGCGAATAACCGCCACGGACAACCGTCTTGTCACCACCAGTCAGCTTGCCAATCAGCCCGTCAGCGCTCGTGCGCGGATTCCAGTTGAAACCAAGGCGCGGCTGGAAGTTGTTCAGATCACGCTTGGGAACCGGCGTAAAGGCAAAGCGCTGGTCGTTGCCATTGGCGGCGACGATCGACTGGCTCAGCGGAACCAGCGAATCGATCGAGTTGCCCGGGGTCTCGTAGCGCAGACCATAGCTGAGGGTGAAGTTCGAAGTCACCTTCCACTCGTCCTGGGCATAGAAGAAGTAGTCGTACCAGTTGTAATACTGGATCTCCTGTCCACCCCGCACCGGCTTGTTGACGGCCGAGGCGATCGCCACGTCATTGACGTAGTCGGAGAGAGTCGCATAGGCCAGGCGGCCGCGGATCGTCGGCAGGAAGAAGCTCTTCACCTGGATCCGGCGGATGTCGAACCCGAACTTCATCGAGTGCGCCCCACGGGTGTAGGAGAGGTTATCGAGAATCTGGTAGGTGTTGTTGTAACGGAACTGCGGCAGATTGACCGCCAGTCCGATGGCCGTCCGCGATCCCGCGGCGTTGAAACCGATCAGGCCAAGCTCGTTGATCTCGATCGACGGAATCGACTCTGACTCCGGATTCTGGGCATTGGTCACCGAGCCAAAGCGCTGGTAAGCGACCCGGAACTCGTTGACGAGCGAGTTGCTCAGAATGCTCGAAACACCGACGTTGGCCGACTGGTTGCGGGTCGTGACCACGTTGGCCAGACCAACCGGCGTCGCCTGCCCGGTTCCGCTGCTGCTCTCATTGTTGAAGAAGTAGCGGGCGTTGAGGCTGTGCTTGTCGTTGAAACGATGGTCGACGCGGGTCGACCACTGATCGTTGTCGAACTTGATCGAGTTGGCGCCGGTCAGTGAACCAAGCGGCACCTGGAATGCGTTGCCATTGACGGTGAAGCTCGCCGTCCGGTTGTTGGCGGCCGTCGCGGCCGGCAGGAACTTGAGCAGGGCGGCGACCTGCGGACGGCTGCCAGCCTGCTGCTGGAGGATCGAACGTCCGGCCTCGGTCGGGACACCGTTGATCGTGAATCCGGCGCCGAGCTGGCGGTCGGTCCAGCGCTGGTACGAACCAAAGAAGAAGGTCCGATCCTTGATCACTGGTCCGCCGAGCGTTCCCCCAAACTGGTTCTCGTTCCGTCGCGGCGCATCGGCAAAGCGGGCGGCCTTGTCGAGGTTGCTGCGGGAGTTGAAGACCTCGTTGTTGTTGAACCAGAAGGCCGAGCCATGGAACTCATTGCTGCCCGACTTGGTGACGATATTGACCACCGCGCCGGCGGCGCGACCAAACTCAGCCGCGAACTGGTTGGTGACGAGGCGGAACTCCTGGACCACGTCAGGATTGTTGAGCGGCTGCTGCGATCCGGAGACGCTCGGATCGTTGGCATCCTGCCCGTCAAGCATAAAGTTGTTCGAACGGAGCCGCATTCCATTGACCGAGAAGTTGACGCCATTGGCGAAACCGGTCTGACCGCTGCCGAGCTGGCTGACTCCGGCGGCTGAAAGGGCGATGTTGAGAACGTTCCGGTTTGGCGCGAGCGGCAGCTCGGAGATGCGCTTGCTGTCAAACCGCGTGCTCACCTCGGCATTGCTCGTGTTGAGCAGCGAGGCGTTCTCGGCAATCGTCACGACTTCCTGAACGCCGGCCGGCTTCAGTTCGGCGTTGACCACCGCCTGCTGGTTGAGCAGCAGCTCAATCCCTGTGCGCAGATACTTCGAGAATCCCTGGGCCTCGACGGCGACCTCATAATTGCCAATCGCGAGGTTGAGGAAACGGTACCGGCCATCGGCATCGGTCGTGGCCGTTCGGGATTCATTGGTCCCAACATTTTTCACCGTGACAGTCGCATTGGCGACCACGGCCTGGTTCGCATCGGTCACCGCGCCGACGATCGAACCGGAGGTCGCCTGGCCATACGTCGCAACATTGAAGGCGACGAGCAGGGCGACGGTCAGTAATACTATCGATCTTCTAAACATTGTCTAACTTCCCTCCATCTTGTGGCTTCCATATTCGCTGAGAAAGGGTCTTCTGCGTCCTGGATCATTTGCCAGGTGATATGGTTATCTGTTTGCTGTCTGGTTCCGTTGTCTGAATATTTTATTGCTGATCAGGTCTATGTTTCAAAGCGTTAAAATTCAACGCAACCATCTTTTATTTTCTGTCTACACATTTCACATCCATTAAAGCAAACACTATGCCACCTGCCTGGCAATCCGTAACCCACTGTATTGACAGGGGATAACAGAAACACCCGCTAACCTTTCCGTCCAATTAAGATATAAATTCGGAATTCTGTTCACTTTTTTGGAAATCGAAGAACCGGAGCCTGGCCAGAAATGGCCAGCCGGCGGGAAAGAAGCGGAGACACGGGCGGGATCGGGGTGCGACATTTTGACCTGGTGTGTCGCATTAATAGACAAAGGCGAAGAGACCAGTCTCTTCGCCTTTGTGAGAGTGACCCAGGCAGGTCGATTAGGCCGTGGTTCCCGGCGCCTTGCCCGATTTGTCGGCCAGCGCCGCGTGAGCCGCCGCGAGGAGCGCGATCGGCACCCGGTAGGGCGAGCAGCTGACATAGTTCATTCCGGCATTGTGGCAGAAGATGACCGAGGCCGGATCTCCGCCGTGTTCACCGCAGATACCGATCTTGATCGACGGCCGGGTCGAGCGACCCTTGTTGATGCCCATCTTGACCAGCTCGCCAACTCCGTCCTGATCGAGTGTCTGGAACGGATCATCGGGGAGGATCTTGTTCTCGACATAGTAGGGGAGGAAACGACCCGAGTCGTCACGGCTCAGCCCCATAGTCGTCTGGGTCAGATCGTTGGTGCCAAAGCTGAAGAACTCGGCAACCTCGGCGATCCGGTCAGCGGTGACCGCGGCCCGCGGCAACTCGATCATCGTCCCAACCAGGTACTCGACCGAATCCCCCTTCTCGGCGAAGACCTCGCTGGCGACGCGCCGGACAACCTCTTCCTGCGCCTTCAGCTCGGTCACATTCCCGACGAGCGGAATCATGATCTCCGGCTTGACGACCACGCCCTCGCTCTTCACCTGGACGGCGGCCTCAAGGATCGCCCGGGCCTGCATCTCGGTGATCTCCGGGAAGACGATGCCGAGACGGCAGCCACGATGGCCAAGCATCGGGTTGAACTCGTGGAGCTGCTCCACCCGCGCCTTGACCTCCTTGAAGGGCATGCCAATCTTCTTCGCCAGCTCCTTCATGTCCTTCTCGCCGTGCGGGAGGAACTCGTGGAGCGGCGGATCGAGGGTGCGGATCGTCACCGGGTAGCCGTTCATCGCCCGGAAGATCCCGACAAAGTCACCCCGCTGGAGCTCGAGGAGCGAGGCGAGCGCCCCCTTGTAGAAGCTGGCCGGACGGGCAAACTTCTTCTCGAGCGCCTTGACCAGCTTCTTCGCGTCAGCCTTCTTATCCTTCGAGGCCTTGGCCAGGTCGGCCTTCGCGGCATTGAGCTGCTTCTCGATCGTCTTATACTCGGACGAGGAGAGGATCATCTGGCGAACGCTGTCGATGCGGCTCTCCTCAAAGAACATGTGCTCGGTACGGCAGAGGCCGATGCCCTCGGCGCCGAAACCGCGCGCGACCGTCGCGTCCTTCGGGGTGTCGGCGTTGGCCCGGACACCGATAGTGCGGATCTCGTCGACCCACTCCATGAGGCTCTTGAAGTGGCCACTGATCTCCGGCAGGATGAGCGGAACCTGGCCGAAGATGATCCGGCCCGTCGAACCATCGAGAGTGATCCACTCACCCTTCTTGATGACGCGATCACCAACCGTAAAATGCTGATTGGGGTAGTCGACGACCACTTCACCGGCGCCGGCGACGCAGCACTTGCCCATGCCGCGGGCAACGACCGCGGCGTGCGAGGTCATCCCGCCGCGCGAGGTCAGAATCGCCTGCGCGGCGACCAT
>Ga0068876_10004174_pt1 | contig 10211 bp, 9 predicted proteins | sample NOAtaG_6_FD_66442 | JGI IMG/M metagenome (GOLD analysis project Ga0068876, IMG submission 66442) | Freshwater lake microbial communities from Lake Erie, under a cyanobacterial bloom - NOAA_Erie_Diel5S_2200h metaG | ecosystem: Environmental > Aquatic > Freshwater > Lake | place: USA: Ohio, Lake... | reverse complement strand
GATGCTTCTGTGTGTGTCGGGCGCGATCCAGGGCTGCGCCTCCGCCACAGGGCCTGCTCCAGCAGACTTGTCGTTCGATGTGCTCAAAAACCTCGCTTACATCGGCATCAGCGAAGATGGCAGCGCCATGAAGCTCCGGGACGGGCGTTGGGAGGGGGAGCCACCCGAACCCGGTTCGGCAGCGGTTCCCACGCTGGATTTCTCGGGCGAACGGGTCGCGCGCGGGGATCTCGACGGCGACGGGCTCGCGGAGGCGGTGGTGGTGCTCGACAGCTGGACCGGCGGGAGCGGCGTGTTCTCGTACATCGCCGTGGTGTCTGGACGTACGGGCAAAGCACTCAACACCGCCACGCAGTTGCTGGGAGACCGCGTGCAGGTGCGCGAGTTGCGCGTCGACGATGGCAGGGTCGTGGTCGATCTGCGGGGCCCGGGCCCCGATGACCCGTCATGCTGCCCCTCGATGAGCATCCGGCAGGTGTGGACGCTCGGTGATGGCAAATTGCAGGAACGGGCCGCCGAGCGCAGATCCGCTCGCACAACGGTGCGGGAACTCGAGGGCAGTCATTGGGAACTCGCCCGCTGGAGCGCGGACGAACCCGCAGCTCCGGCGCCCGTCGTCAGCCTGTCCTATGCAGAGGGCCGTTTTTCAGGCCACGCCGGCTGCAACCGCTACGGTGCTGCCGTGCGTGATGCGGAGGCGGCGGGTAGCCTCGTCGTGAGCCCGGGCATGGCTACTCGCATGGCCTGCGAAGAACCCCGCATGGGCATCGAAAACCGCTTCCTGCGCACGCTCCCCACGGTGCAGGCGTTCCGCTTCTCGTCGGGCATGCTGATGCTCACATACCGGCGCGAGGACGGCAGCGGCGCCGAATTGTGGTTCAGGCCCGTCGCGGCACCCTGAGGCGGCGGACGAACACCGCGAGCTGATCGACGCGGGCTTCGCGCTGAACGAGGGCGCCTGGGGCAAGCTTGATCCGCAAGGCAACAAGATGATGCTGAGCATCCAGGCCGGCGAGCAAGCGAGCCAGAACTATCGGCGGCTGCGCCGTGCCTTCGCAGGCCTGATGCCCATCTGCAGGCCCAGCGCCTTCAACACCCTGAGAACTGTCGCGAGTTCGGGGTTGCCCTTCTCCGAGAGCGCGCGGTAGAGAGCCTCCCGCGCAAGCCCGGTTTCCCGCGAGATCTTCATCATGCCGTGCGCGCGGGCAACCTCGCCCAGCGCAACACGCAGACGGCTCCCGTCGCCGGGGTCCCCGTCCAGCGCCTCCGAGAGATACACAGCAAGCTCCGCAGTGGAGACCGGGGTTCGGGCGGTGCCGGCGGCACGGGCAGCGGAGGGGTCGGGGATCGGTTCAGCCGATGACACGGTTGGGGCTCTCGCAGAGTATCCATTGCACCCGGGCGGGATCGCTCAGGTAGTTTTCGTCGGGTTGGATCAAGCGCCGGTAGTCGGGCTCGCTGAAGAGCGCCTGCATGGCCGCGGGCGAGGCATAGCGCGCCACTGCTACCCCGTCCCACGGTGGCTCTTGCCCATTCAGATAGGAGGACGGCGCCGCGGGATACTGTGTGTAGCCGTCCAGATGGCGCGCGATCGCGGGTGTGCCGGCAATCAGCCGCGCATGCACCTCTCGCCAGTGGCGGTGGTATTCCTCAGGGCTTAGGCCATCACGGCGCTTCACAGGGCAAATCAGGGTGATCACGGCTCCTCCTCAGGGCCTGAAGCGGCGTCCGGCGGTGTAGCCGCCATCGACCGGAAAATCGCCACCGGTACAGCCCGATGACTCGTCGGATGCGAGGAAGAGCGTCATGCGCGCGATCTCCTCGTAGCGGTGGAAGCCCTGCGCCCACGGCGGGGGTTTCAGGATCTGCTCGACGTGCTGGCGCATCATCTCGTCGTGATCCATGCCGGGTGGCAGGAAGGGCGAGCTCATCTCGATGTTGCCGGAGTCGGGTATCAGGCAATTCACGCGGATCGCATCTCGACCCAGTTCCATGGCCGCGGTCCGCGTGATGCCTCGCAGAGCGAACTTGGTGGAGGCGTAGGCAACGAGGCCCATGTCCTGCGCGAGCACGCCATCGGTGGAGCCGATGTTCACGATGCTGCCGTAGCCCAGCGTCCGCATGGACGGCAACACGGCCTGTATGCCGAGCACCGGCCCGAGTTGGTTCACGCGGAACAAGCGCTCCAGTGATGCTTCCGTCACCTCGTCGATGGAGGCGATGTCGAGCAGGGCAGCGTTGTTGACGAGCACCGCGGGCTCGCCGAGACGCTCCCGTACCGCGCCCACGAGTGCCGTCCAGTCCTCACGGCACGCGACATCGCAGCGTTGGAACAGCGCAGCCTCGCCCAGCTCTGCGGCAAGGGCGAGGCCCTGCTCCTCGCGCAGGTCGGCGATCGCCACCCGCGCACCTTCCGCGACGAAGAGCCGCGCGATCGCCGCACCGGTGCCACGCGCGCCACCCGTGATGATCGCGACCTTGTCGTGCAGCCGTCCGGCCATGTGCCGTGCTCCCGCCGGCTATCAGTAGCGGTACTCGAGGTCGATGCCCCAGGTCTGCGGGTCGCCGAAAGCCGCCACGCGGTTGGCGTGGATGCTGTTGAAGCTGCCGAAGGTGTCGACGTAGTACTCCTCGTCGAAAATGTTCTTCACCCAGGCCGCCGCGCTGAAGTTTCCCTTGCCCATCCAGTCCTCGCCGGCGAGTTGCAGCCGCGCGCCGCCCACGCCGTAGGAATCCATGGAAATGCCCACGAGCCTGCGCACGCCGGTGACGGAATCGTCCTGCCAGTTGTAATCGAAGGAGAAGGTGAGATCGCCGAGCGGCAACTGCGCCACCTGCCATTCGATGGTGCCGGAGAACATGTTCTTCGGCGAGTTGGGCAGGGCGTAGAGGTTGGCGTCGTCGCCCTCCACCTGCTTGATCTCGGAATCGAGATAGCCGTAAGAGAGATCCACGCGCAGCGTGTCGGTGAGGAGGAAGCTCAGCTCCGTCTCCAAACCCATGATCTCGGCGGTGCCCGCGTTCTGCGTCTGCGTGACGATAGGGCTCGGCTGGTTTGGCAGCAGGATGTCGAGCTGCATGTCGTCATAGTCCGAGTAGAAGATCGCGCCGTTCCAGCGCAGGCGCTTGTCGAGGAGCTCGGTCTTCCAGCCCATCTCGTAGGAGACCAGCGTTTCCTCGTCGTAGCTCTGGGTGAAATCAGCCTGGCGCAGGTTGAATCCACCGGCCTTGTAACCCGATGCGATCTTGGCGTAGAGGTTTGTGTCTTCGCTCAGGTCGTACTGCACGGTGACGGCGGGCGTGAAGTTCGACCAGTCGTCGTCGACGGGCGCGACGATGTTGTTGTCACCCTCGCGCTTGTCCTCGGTGTAGCGGCCGCCCAGCACGAACTTCCAGGGCGATGCCTGCTCTGGCCGCCAGCCGACCTGCGCGTAGGCAGCGATGGTCTCGTTGTCGGCGTCGACGTCGCGCGGCAGCAGGAAGTTGATGAACGTGACCTCGTCACCCGAGGTCTCGTTGCCGCTTTCCTCGAAGTAGTACAGGCCTGCGATGTACTCCCACTGCCCATCGTCGCTGCTGCCTGCGAGTTGCAGCTCCTGCGAGAACTGGTCCTGATCGGCGTTGAAACGGTTGTTGCGGAAAACGGGAATGAAGTCATTGCCCGAATAGTCCTGGTAGGCGTCCTCCTCGACTTCACGGTAGGCAGTGATGGCTTTCACCGTCCCGATTGCAGTCTCGTAGGAGGCGGTGAGCGTGTGACCGGAGGTCTCGGCCTTGCTGTCCTCGTAGGGCAGCAGGAGTTTGGCGTGGCTCTGGCGCCCGTTCTGCGGTGTCAGCACGCCGGTGAAATTCGTGCTCACCTCGAGCAGGTGGTAGTAGTTGCCGGTGAAGTCGTTCTGCGAGGTGTCGTAGCCGTAGTCGATGGTGAGGTCTTCCATGGGGCGCCAGCGGAGATCCGCGCGGAAGGAATCACGGTCATAGGCGTGGAAGTCATCGCCACTGCCGTCGTTGTCGATCCAGCCGTCGCGCTTGTGCTTCTGGTAGGTGACGCGCGCTGCTGCTGTTTCCCCCAGCGGCAGGTTCACCGATGTGCGGGATTTGAACAGGCCGTACTCGCCACCGCTCAGCAACTGGCTGAACTCGAGGTCCTCGGACGGACGCTTGGTGACGATGTTCACGGCACCACCCGTGGTGTTGCGGCCGAAGAGGGTGCCCTGCGGGCCGCGGAGCACCTCGACGCGCTCGATGTCGGCGGTGTCTGCCACCAGGCCGACCGAGCGGGCCATGTAGACGCCATCGAGATACATGCCCACCGGCGAGTCGAGCACGATCTGGCTGTCGACGTTGCCCACGCCGCGGATGTAGGTGCGGATGGTGGTGGCGCTGATGCCGAAGGACATCATCTTCATGTTCGGAATCGAGGAAGCGATGTCGGCGACGTTCGATACGCCCAGGCGCTCGAGGGCCTGCGAGTTCAGCGCCACGACAGAGATCGGCGTGTCCTGCAGGCTTTTCTCCGTGCGCTCGGCGGTGACGATGACCTCTTCGAGGGCGACGGGCTCGGCGCGGGCATGGAAGGCGCCTGCCGCCATGATCAGCGCGGCAAGGGGCAAACGGCGGAAACAGACAGTGCGTGCGTGCATATGGACGCCCTCCGGGGCACTTATGGTCGTTGTGCCCGGATTGCACACGATGCGGCGCTGCCGGGGCAATAATCCAAACAAGGGCTGCGCGACCCTGTAATCCATGCATCACTGACTGGAATGCGTTCCAACACCGCCGGAGCTTCACTCGTTTGGAGTATTCCGGGGGCTGATCGCGCAAACCTATAGTCCCTTGCACCCACCCCGGAGTGTTCCGATGAGTTCCCCGATCGTCGTCTGCGACACCGTCGATTCTTTCCACACTTTTTCCCCCACGGAACCCTGGTGGACCGAGACCGTGTGGTTCGGCGCCTGGATCCCCGAGGCCGCCATCACCATCTATTTCTACAACTGGTTCCGCCCGGTACTCGGCATTTACGGTGGTGGCTGCCTCGTCTGGGACGCCAAGGGGTATCTGCCCTGGGACGCGCCCGTCTACCGCTACGACGTGAACGCGCCCATTACCTCGCCCGTGGACCTGCGCGACATGTCACTGCCGGGCGGAAACTGGCTGAAAAGCGTGGAAACGGGCCTGGTCTACGACATGGGCTACGAGAGCCCCGGCGTGCGGCTCGACATGCGTTTCACCGGCTTGCTGCCGGCCGAAGAAACCTCCGCGCACGGCACCTCGGCGTTCTTCGCCGGCCACATCGATCAGCCCGGCCACTACACCGGCACGCTGGAACTCGACGGCAAGCGCTGGAACATCGACTGCCACGGCATACGCGACCGCTCCTGGGGCCCGCGGATCATCGGCGACGACATCCGGCTCGGGTATTGCCACGGCCAGTCGGCGGATTTCGCCTTCCTCGCCTATTCCAAGCCAGGCGGGGAACAGGAGCCCGTGTTCAAGGGCTACGTGATGCAGGACGGCATCAAGTCGATGGTGAAAGAGGGCCACCGCCGCGTGTGTTACCACGGTGGCGAATTGCGCTGGATCGAGGTGCAGTTGCTGGACGAACTCGGGCGCAGCGTCGAGATACGCGGTCGCCCGATCAACCGCTTCGTCTACCTGCCCTACGCCAACCTCGTGTGCTGGCTGTTCCTGATGGAGTGGGAAGGCCCCACCGGCGTACTCTACGGCGAGGAGCAGGATGCCTGGAGCACGGCGCTCTGGCGCAACCGCCGCGAAATCCCCGCTGCCTGAGGAGACCGCGCGCCGAAGCGCGCGGGCAAGACCATGAAGACGCTCTCGCTCGTCAAATTCCGTGATGGCCTCCCGCGCGAGGAGGCCTGGCGCGCCTGGTCCGAGCACACGCGCCGATGGGACAGCAAGGACCACCCGGAAATCCGCATGACCCGGCTCACGCTCTTCGGCGAGGGCGGCGACGCAGGCAACGGCGGCTGGGACGGCATGGGCCTCACCGAATGGAGCAGCGCCGAGGCCTTCCACGCCGCCGCCGCGTGGTACCAGACACCGGAGAGCGCGGCACACGCCGCGGACCTTGGCAGCTTCATGGACCTCGAGCGGATGCTGACCGTGGTGATCGCCGACGAGTGCGCCATACCCGGGCCACCGCTGACAGGTACGGCGGGCTGATGGCACTGCGCAGCGTCAGCTTCGAGCAACTGCTGCTCGAACTGTTCAGGGCCGTGGAGGCCGGCGGCAGTTGGACGCCCTTCTTCGCCAGCCTCACCCGCGCCATGAACCTCGAGGCCTGCACACTCATCCTGCGCATGCCATCCACCGGGGATCTGGGCGAACTCCATTCCTACCAGACTGATATCGCCTTCGAAGACATCTACCGGAGCATCGAGTACCGCGACGATCCGTTCCGCGCCATTCCGGCCGGCGTGGCCTGTTCACTTGAGGACGTGATCAGCCCCGAGGCGCTCAAGGCGAGTTCTTTCTTCAAGCGCCTGCTCGAACCCGACGGTACCACCGACATCCTCGCGCTGAACGTCGTCGCCAACGATGGGCAAACCACCTACATACGGCTGTCGCGACGCCAGCCCGAGAACCCGTTCGGCGTACTCGAAAAATCGCTGCTGACCCGGCTGCTGCCCTATCTGGAGAGCGCCTTCCGCCTGCACGAGCAGCGGCGCAGGCTGCTGCTCGAGCGCAGCGCCCACATCGGTGCGCTGGACCAGCTTGCCTTCGGGCTGGTGATCATCGACGAGGCGGGGCGCATCGTGCGCGTCAACGAAACCGCACAGCGCCTGCTCGCGTCCTCGTCCCTGCTGCGGGCGGACCACGGCAGGCTCTGCGGCGGCGGCAGCGGCGCACGCGTCGAGAACGCGGTTGCGGCCATGCACCATGCAGGCGAAGGGGAGCGGCAGTTCCTGCGCCTCACCAGCCCGCAGGCGGGCGAATACATCCAGATGCTGCTGCGCCCCATCTCGCCTGCCGGGAAGCCGGAGGCGCGGGAGCCCTGCGGTGTAGCCGTATTCCTGAACGACGAGGTGCGCAACCGCGACATCTACCTCGGGCGCTTCGGACAGCTCTACGGCCTCTCGCCCGCAGAGATCGCGCTGATAGACGAGTTGCTGCAGGGCTCGTCCATCGCGATCGCCGCAGACAAGCTCGGCATTTCTGAAAACACCGCGCGCACGCAGCTGCGCTCGGTCTTCAGCAAGACGAACGTGCATCGTCAGGCCGAGCTGATCCGGCTCGTCCTGACCAGCCTCGCCATCATCGCCTGAGCCTGTAACACGGGGGAAAACACCATGCCTGCGGATCTCGAAGCGAAGCTGCGCGCATGGGTGGAGAGTGAGCTCGGCGTGCCCGTCACGGAACTCGCGCTGATCCCGGGTGGTGCCTCGCGTCGCAGTTACAAGGTGAATCGCGCGGGCGCGGCGCCCGTGTTCCTGCGCGTGGATTCCGGCGAGGGGCCGCTCTCGGGTACGCAATTCACGCTGGCGCGGGAGTGGTCCTTCCTGAAACCGATTTCGGATCGCGGCTATCCGGCTCCGGGCGTCATCGCGTTTTCGGCGGAACTGGACGCGATCCTGATGGAGCACATCGAGGGGCAGACGAGTTATCAGGCGAGCCTGCCCGCGGCCGAGCAACGCGCGATGGAGCGGGCGCTCATCGATTGCGTGGTGGATCTGCAGCGCATCCCGCCCGGCGAACTCGGCGTGTCGGAATATGCAGGGATCGGGACGGTCGGCGAGGCCGTGAGCAGCATCCTCGCCGTGTGGCAGCAGCTCTACACCGACACGGTGAGTTTCAAGGACCCGGCGGTGGACTATGCGCTGGAGTGGCTGAAACACAACGTGCCGGACGCGAATGATCCCGCAGTGCTGGTCCATGGCGACGTGGGGCCGGGAAACTTCCTGTTCCGGCCGAACGGCGAGATTGCCGCACTGATCGACTGGGAACTGGTACGCGTCGGGCATCCGCTGGAGGATCTTGCCTGCATCCTGTGCCGGGCGCTCGGTGTCTCCTTCGGCGCGCCGGAGCAACTGGTGGCGGATTTCGCTGAGAGCAGTGGCAAGGCGGTGGACCGCCGCGCGCTCGACTACGCCGTGGTGCTGGTCATCGGGGAATGGTGTGTGGGCATCCACCGGGCGCTATCGCGGCCGAACGTGCAACTCGACATGGCGATGCTCTACATCTGGGGCCACGCCAACCGCTACGAGATGCTGCGCAAACTCGCGGGGCTCGCCGGGCGGGAGATGCCCGCCGAGCCGGCATTGGACGATTCCGCCTTCGAACTCGACTTCCTCGGCACGTACATCGAGGAGTCGCTCTCGTCGGTGCTGCTGCCGGCCACCAAAGAAGTCTTTGTGAGCCATCGCGTGAACCGCCTGCTGCAATTGCAGAAGATCCAGCACTCGCTCCTGCGCTACGGCCGCGCCCGCTACGAGAGCGAGGACATCGAACGCGCTGGCGCGCTCCTTGGCCAGCGCTTCGGGAGCCACGCCGAGGCCATGTCGGCACTGATTGCACGCGCACCGGCCGCGGCCCGCGAGGGCGACGCCGCGTTCCTCGACTTCCTCCTCTGGCGCAGCGCGCGCGAGCGCGCCCTGCTGCGTTACGCCATGGGCGAAATGGCCGGACGCAGCATCCGGTACTGAGCATGTCGCAGGATTCGTCTGACGGCCTCATCTCCTGAGGCTGCAGCTCCCTACACTGCATTCCGCAGGCAGGGCACCGTCCGCTTGTGGAAGGCCCCCGGGCACATCAGGGCACCGCCACAGCGACGGCAGCTCGGGCAAAAAAATGAACCCATCGATCAATGTCATTGACATCGACAGATAACGTTGCCATCATTCAACGTCACTGTCGTCCAATGGGGTCATTCATGCTCAACCCACCTCTGGAGACCTTCAGGGATTTCAGTGGTTCGTCAGAGGATCTGGCCCGCCTTGCAACACGCATCTGCGCCGAGCTTGGGCTTGGCGCGGGAACCGACACGGATGAGCTCTCGACAAGGTTGGTACGGGATTACGCCCAGCGCGACATCCTGTCCCGCCCCGAGCGCCTGGGCAAGGAAGCCATCTACACCTGGCGTCACCTGGTCGAACTGGTGGCGGCACGTGCCCTGGTGGCAGACGGCTGGCCGCTCGCCAAGGTCACGCAGCACTTCGCGCTCACGCCGCTCGAAGACCTGTTACTGCTGGTCCCGGGCCAGGGAAGGCCCAACCCGGCGCTGATGGCTGCAAAGCGCATCCGGGAAAGCACCCTCGCGGGCGGCCAGGCGAGCGAGCCAGCCGCCCCACCGCTGCAGCGACTGGCCTCGCAGCGCCAACGGCGCGCGGACCTGATGTTCTCCATGAAACAGCTCACCGGAGAGAACACGCCGCCCCGGGCCACGCAGATAACACGCATCGCGCTGGACGAGGACATACACCTGCTGATCGAGACGGATCGGCTACGCAATCTGGGCCTTGATGGTGCCGACGCCGTGGGGCGCGCCATCACGGCCTCGATCATCGACTGGATCACTGCCAAGGGAGGCAAACAACCATGAGCGATACCATCAGCCTCGACGTCACGCCGCTGCGTGACGCTCTTCTCGAAGGCCACAACAACGCCTGCCTGGCGCTGGTGCGCGTGAAGGCGCCCGCAGCGCCCGCACTGCAGACGCGTCGCAAGGCGCTCAACCTGGCACTGGTCATCGACCGCTCCGGCTCCATGTCGGGCCGGCCGCTCGAGGAAGCCAAGCGCTGCGTGGGCATGATCATCGATCGCCTCGGCCCGCAGGACAGGGCAGCGATCGTCACCTACGACAGCGAGGTGGAAACCATCGTGCCTGCACAGCGGGTCACTGACCCGGCCGTTTTCCATCGGGCCATCGCGCAGGTGCAATCCCGCGGCATGACGGCGCTCTTCGGCGGCTGGCTGGCGGGCGCCGAGCAGGCAGCGCTGGGCGTCAACGAGGATGCCATCAGCCGCGTGATGCTGCTCTCCGACGGCTGCGCCAACGAAGGGCCGAACGCCATCGAGGACATCGGCCCGCACGTCGCCACCATGGCAGCCTCGGGCGTGAGCACCTCCACCTGCGGCCTCGGCAACGGCTTCAACGAAGACCTCATGATGGGCATGGCCAAGGCGGGCCAGGGGCAGGGCTACTACGGCGACACCGCCGAGGACCTGCTCGACCCCTTCACCACGGAGTTCGA
>Ga0068876_10004170_pt1 | contig 10213 bp, 12 predicted proteins | sample NOAtaG_6_FD_66442 | JGI IMG/M metagenome (GOLD analysis project Ga0068876, IMG submission 66442) | Freshwater lake microbial communities from Lake Erie, under a cyanobacterial bloom - NOAA_Erie_Diel5S_2200h metaG | ecosystem: Environmental > Aquatic > Freshwater > Lake | place: USA: Ohio, Lake... | reverse complement strand
GACCGGATCCTCACCACCCAGGGCGCCGAGGCGGCCTATCTGGCGAATGCCCGATGGACCCAGGCCGCCTCGGTCCTCTTCGACCAGGCCCTCATTGGCGCCTTCGCCGCGAGCCGCGGGCCGGCCCGCCTGGTGATCGCCGGGGAACCCGGACGACCCGTCTTCGGCCTGCGGGTGGACGTGTCCCGCTTCGAAGCGAACTACGACAGCGGTCCACGCGCCGCGCCGGAAATCCATGTCGACGTCCATGTCGTGGTCACACGTCTGAAGGACCAGAAGGTGATGCAGGAGCAATCGTTCTCCATCCGCCAGAGGGCGGCCGAGAACCGGGGCGCCGCGATCGCCAACGCCTTCCAGGCCGCGGTCGCCGAGGCCATCGTCACCATCGTGAAGACCACCGACGCCGGGGTGTCCGCAGCCGCTGCAGGCTAGATTCCCCGGATCCGCCTCGCCGCCGTCACGGTGTTGGCGAGGAGGCAGGCGACGGTCATGGGCCCGACCCCGTTGGGGACGGGCGTGATGGCCCCGGCGACCTTCCGGGCGGAGCGGAAGTCGACGTCCCCGACCAGCTTGGTCCTGCCCTCCGCCGCCTTGGCCGGATCATCGAAGGGCACCCGGTTGATGCCGACGTCGATCACGGTGGCGCCAGGCCGGATCCAATCCCCCGGGATCATCCGCGGGCGTCCCACCGCCGCCACCAGGATGTCCGCCTCGCGACAGACAGAAGCCAGGTCTCGGGTCCGGGAGTGGGCGATGGTGACGGTGCAGTCCGCTTGCAGGAGCAGCTGTGCCACGGGCCGACCTACCAGTATGGAGCGCCCCACGACGACAGCTCTCAGTCCCGAAAGGTCCTCGCCCAGGGTCTGGCGGAGCAGGATCATGCAGCCCACAGGCGTGCACGGGGCGAGGGCTGGCAGGCCCTGCGAAAGACGACCGGCGTTGATGACGTGCAGGCCGTCGACATCCTTGTCCGGATCGATGGCCTCGATCACCGACTTTTCATCCAGCCCGGGGGGCAGAGGCATCTGGACAAGGATCCCATGGATGGCGGGATCCGCGTTCAGCTGGCGCACCAGATCGATCAGGGCGTCCTGAGTGGTCTCGGCCGGCAACTTGTGTGTGACCGAGTGCATGCCCGCGGCCTGCGACTGTTCGCCCTTGGAACGGACATAGACCTGTGAGGCCGGATCCTCGCCGACGAGCACCACGGCCAAGCCGGGCGTGAGGCCATGCCTGGCCTTCAGATCCGCCACCTCCGCCGCCACGCGAGCCCGGAGGTTGTCGGCTTCGGCGCGTCCATCGATCAGCCTCGCCTCGCTCATTCATCCCTCCGTGAGCCCAGGACCGTTCGCCTACTATGCGCTGCGCCGCCGTGCAAACCCCGCAGCCACTCCGCGACAGCCCAGGCGTGCGACTCCCGGTGGAGGGTCCGGATCGCTTCAAGGGGTGTGCGCCAGACAAGCCGGTGATCCGGCTCGGTCAGACGTTCCGGCGCCTCAGCCAGGATTCGCACCTCGTGGAAGACCCCGCGGACATTGAAGGCTCGCCCGTCGTTGATCACCACCCGGTCCGAGGAGACGCCAATCCGGCGACAAGGCCGGACCAGGAGCCCGGTCTCTTCCTCGAATTCGCGCACGAGGGCGGCCTCAGGCGCCTCATCCGTTTCGATTCCCCCTCCCGGCAAGGCGAGCCAGAGTCTCTTAGCGGGGTCTCCGATTTCGACGAGTGCGATCCGCCGGCCGCGGCGCGCGATACCGAAGACAGAGGGCCGATCAGGCCAGCCGACACCCGCCTCGGGCAGTCCGAACTGAGGATCCCCCATCAGTCCTTACCGTAGAACGATGTCCAAATGTCCGCCCTCCCCGCCAACGCGTCCTCGACGGTCATCTCTGGCCAGCCCACCCTTGAACCGAGAGAGGCCTTCCAAGCCAGAGCGACGAAGTCCCTGAGGGCGCCAGCTCCGGCGCCCAGCCGCGCGCTGGCGAAGGCGGCGCCCCGCGGATCGCCGGGTGCGAGGCCGCCGGCCTGTTCCAGGCGGTAGAGACCGGGGACTTCCTTCCAGGCCACGCCCAGGTAGGCCGCAATACGAGCCTCCAGCCCGCCCCCATCCGTCCCGGGGGGCGGCATGGCGCTTCGCACGTCGGTCAGCCGCACGCCCGCCGCGACCAGTTCGCCCTCGAACCGGGAATGGATCCGTTCGCGGGTGAACCCCTCCGGGTTGGGGCCCTCCGCCCAGCCATTGTAATGGTGGGTCACATGCAGGGGTTGGGAGCCATCGGCGACATAGTGCGAGAGCCGGCCGATGGTCTGGAGGACAAGGGCTTCCCGCCGCCGAAGGTCAGCCCGGAACCAGGCCTTGCGATCGGGTTTGCGCTCGGTTCTCACGGCATGGTCGAGGACCCGCCACATGGCGAGGTCCTTGGTGAGTTGCTGCTGGGTCTCCAGGATCGCGTAGTAGAGCCAGCCCGCCTTCCAGGCGTTTGTCCCCGCAGCGCGAAGCGCCGTCTCGTAGGCCTCGCGGTCAGGGGGCATGGCCTCAAGGCGCGGCCCGCCCATCACGGTTCCGTCGTCATAGACATCCAGGAAGTGGCCGGAATCCAGGGATATGCTGTGCGCCCGCCCAGACCCCTTCGACCTGTCGGGTTCCCGGGAGAGTTCGCCCACATCGGCGACGGCGGAGGGGCTGCGAAGGAAGGCCGGAAGGTCTGGCGGCAGAGCTTCCATGGCCGCAATACCCACCATCCGGTGACCCGCTGCGCCCCACGCCTGCGCGGGCTCGGGGGCGGCGAAGGTCAGCGTCAGGAGGGCGAAGACAGGGGCAAGGCGTCGACTCACCGAGCCACCCCCAGGCTGGGCAGGCCCAGGAGCGCCTCGCAACGGGCGATCCATCCTGAAACGGCGGGTCGGAACTGAAGGGACAGTCCAGCTTCCGGCGCAAACCGGGTGTAGGGGACCAGGGCCATGTCCGCCAGACTGAACGCCTCGCCGACCAGCCAGTCGCGGTCCTTCAGGGCGGCCTCCAGGTGATCCAGCGCCCCGTCGGCTCGCCGGACCAGGTCCGGATCCAGGCTTTCTGGCGCCTTGCCGAGGTAGCGGACCTGGAACCGGGCCACCGCCACATAGGGCTCATGGCTGTACTGCTCCCAGAACATCCACTCCAGCATGCGGGAGTCCAGGTAGGGATCGCCGGGGATGAGGTCGGACCCCCGACCAAGATGCAGGAGGATGGCGTTGGACTGGGCGAGAGGCCGCCCGTCGTCGAGGATCACCAGAGGGACCTGCCCCGCGGGATTCAACGCCAGGAAGGCGGGGGTGCGGGTCTCTCCCTGCAGTACGCCGGTCTCGACCCAGTCATAGGCAAGACCCAGGTGGTCGGCCGTCCACTTCACCTTCAGGCAGTTGCCTGAAATTGAGTCGCCGAAGATCTTCATGACTGGACTCCTGGCCACCGCCGGTTGCCCCGGTGGGCGCTCATCGTTAAAAGGCGGCGGACGACAGATCAACGACGAAGGGGGAGACGTCATGCGACGCCGCCTCGCCGCCCTGGCCGCCATCACCGCCTGCCTCACTGCCGCGCCGGCCTCGGCGAGCCCTCAGGCGTCTGCCGATCCGATCGGCGATCTTCTTCTGGGCGCCCTCACTGGCGCTGTTCCCGGTTCGCCCCAATTCCGGCTCAAGGCCTCGCTCTATCATGTCGGCGCCCGCGGTGTCGGCGTGCTGGACTCCCTCGGCTGCCGCGTGGTGGCCATGCGTACGGCGGCCATCGACACGAAGGTCATTCCTCGCCGCACAGTCCTGTTCATCCAGGAGACGGTGGGCCTGAAGATGCCGGATGGGCGTGTCCATGACGGATTCTGGTACGCCTCGGATACCGGCGGCGCGATCAAGGGTAACCGGATCGATCTGTTCACCGGATCAGGTTCGGCCTCCATGAAGCCGATCATGGGGCTGAACATGTCCCACCTGACAGTCAGCAATGTGGGGCAGTTCCAGGGCTGCCCGCCAGCCTGATCAGCTTTCGACGAAGGCCCGCTCCAGCACGTAGTCACCGGGCTGCGACAGGGAGCCCTCTTCGAAGCCGCGCGCCTCAAGAAGCGGCTTAAGGTCGGCGAGGACCGAGGGGCCCCCGCAGAGCATCAGCCTGTCGACCGCTGGGTCGAGATCGGGAAGTCCCAGGTCGCGACACATCTGTCCGGACGCGATGAGGTCGGTGATCCGTCCCTGGGTGGGGAAGGGCTCCCGGGTCACCGTAGGATAGTACTTCAGCTTGGGCGCGACGATCTCCCCCAGGATCTCGTCATTCGGAAGCTCGCTTTCGAACAGCTCCCGGTAGTTGAGGTCGGCCACCTGCCGCACCGTGTGCGTCACCACCACGGTCTCGAAGTGGTCGTAGACGTCCGGGTCCCGCGCAAGGGAAAGCCAGGGTGCGAGGCCGGTGCCCGTCCCCAACATGTAGAGGCGCCGGCCAGGCTTGAGGCCGTCGACCACCAGGGTGCCCGTCGGCTTGCGCCCGACCAACACGGTCTGTCCGACCTCGATGTTGCAGAGCCGGGAGGTGAGCGGGCCGTTCGGCGCCTTGATCGAGTAGAACTCCAGCTCCTCATGCCAGGAGGGACTGGCGATGGAATAGGCCCGCACCAGCGGCTTTGCCTCCACCATCAGGCCGACCATGACGAACTGTCCGCTCTGGAAGCGGAAGGACGGGTCCCGGGTGGTCCGGAAGGAGAAGAGCCTGTCGGTCCAGTGCTGGACCCAGGTCACGGTCTCTTCGGCAAAGGCCCCCGATTTCTTGGCGGGCGCGGCGGCGGTCTCGGTCACGTGCACAATCCGGACTGGGAGGGAGGTCAGATATCGCCGCCGAGGTCGTTCACCGCCCCCGGCGTGCGCGCGACGTGTATCCCGCACTCGGTCTTTTCGGAACCCACCCAGCGACCTGCACGAACGTCCTGTCCCGCCTCCACCGGCTGGGTGCAGGGCCAGCATCCGACGGAGGGATAGCCATGCTCGACCAGGGGATGGGGTGGCAGGTCATGACGGTCCATATAGGCGTCCAGGGCCGCCTTGTCCCAGTTGGCCAGGGGATTGAACTTGATGCGCCCGTCGGCGCGCTCCACCACCGGCAGGGCCAGCCGGTCGCCGCCATGGAAGCGCTTGCGACCGGTGATCCAGGCCTCGAAGCCCTCCAGGCCCCGGTCCAGGGGCAGGACCTTACGGACCTCGCAGCAGCCGTCGGTACTCGTGCGCCAGAGATCCCCCTTGGGATCGGCTGTCGCCAGATCGGCGAAGGCCGGCCTGAGGTCCCGTACGCCGGTCAGGCCGAGCCGCCCCGCCAGGTTGCGTCTGTAGTCGAGGGTCTGGGCGAAGAGCATGCCCGTGTCCAGGAAGAGGACCGGCAGGTCCGGGCGAACCTGCGCCGTCATGTGGAGGAGCACGGCGGACTCGGCGCCAAAGGACGACACCAGGGCGAGGCCCTCGGGAAAGAGCTCGGTCGCCCGGGCCAGGATGACCTCCGGCTCGGCATGTCTCAGCTCGGAGTTGAGCCGGCTCTCCAGGTCAGGAAGTTCTGCGGGATCGTAGGCCATTTTACTCTCCCTGACGTTCGACGAAGGCCGGCGCCCGGGCGTCGGCGGCCCTCTGGTAGACATGGCTGTGCCGACCGGCAGCCTCCGCCCAGATCGCTGCGGTGGAGCCATCCGCGGGCACAAAGGCGTCGAAACCGCAGCGGACCATGAACCCCGCCTGGTCCCGGAGGACATCGCCGAGCGCCCGGATCTCGCCGCTGAACCCCAGGCGAGTCCGCAGGAGTCGCGCCGCGGTGAAGGGGCGGCCATCCCGGAACTTGGGAAAGGCGAGGGCCACGAGGTCGACGCCGGACAGGCGCCCCTCGAGGGTCTCGACCTCGTCCTCGGGCTCCAGACGCACCCCGAGGCGACCGGAGGGCCGCGCCACCAGGGACTCGCCCCCGGCGAGGTAGCGGGCGAGGCTGACGATGATGTCGCCGCCCGGGTCCGGCGCATCGTCCTCGATCGTCACAAAGGCGTCCTCCTCGTCCCGGAAGGCGGCGCCCGACGCCCTAATGAGCTTCGGCATAGACGGCCTCCTTGAAGGGGGCGTCGCCGGTGCGGCGAAGGGTGTCCAGGAAGCGTTCGCCCTCCCGGCGTTCGCGCAGGTAAGCGTCCACGATCGCCTCGACGGCGTCGGTCACCCGGTCGATGGGCAGGGCCGGCCCCAGCATCTTGCCGACGGCGGCGTCCTCCGCCCCGGAGCCGCCGAGGGTGAGCTGGTAGAACTCCTCGCCCTTCTTGTCGACGCCGAGGATGCCGATATGGCCCACATGGTGGTGACCGCAGGCGTTGATGCAGCCTGAGATCTTGATCTTGAACTCGCCGATGGCCTCGGCCCGATCCGGCGCCTCGAACCGCCGGGCGATGTCCTGAGCCACGCAGATAGCGCGCGCGTTGGCGAGGGCGCAGTAGTCGAGGCCCGGGCAGGCGATGATGTCGCTGATCAGGTTGATGTTGGGGGTCGCAAGGCCCGCCGCATGGAGGCCCTTCCAGACGTCGTAGACATGCTCGAGCCGGACATGGGGCAGGACGAGGTTCTGCTCGTGCGTGGAGCGGATGTCTCCCTGACCGAACCGTTCCGCCAGGTCAGCGACCAGGTCCATCTGGTCGGCGGAGATATCGCCGGGCGTCTCGCCGATCCCCTTCAGGGAGATGTCGACGATGCCGTAGCCGGGCCGGATGTGGGCCTTGACGTTGTTGCGCACGAAGCGGGCGAAGGCCGGCTCGGCGGCGCGCCGGGCCTCGAAGTCACCCGTGGAAGGATCAGAGGAAAAGTCGGGGGTCGTGAAGGCGTCGCGGATTCGCTCGATCTCGGCGGCGGGCACGTCGCCCTCCGGCCCGATCTTCTCCCATTCGGCCTCGACCTCGCGGGCGAAGGCCTCGGCGCCCAGGGCCGCCACGAGGATCTTGATCCGCGCCTTGTAGGCATTGTCCCGCCGCCCGTGGCGGTTGTAGACGCGGAGAATAGCCTCCAGGTAGGAAAACAGCCGGTTCGACGGCAGATAGGCCCGGATGGTGGGGCCCACATACGGGGTGCGGCCCATGCCGCCGCCGACGATCACCTCGAACCCGGTCTCTCCGTCGCGCCCGCGCCGCAGCAGGAGGCCGATGTCATGGACCTTCGCCGCCGTGCGGTCATGGGGCGAGGCGGTCACCGCGATCTTGAACTTGCGGGGCAGGAAGGAGAATTCCGGATGCAGGCTGGACCATTGCCGGATCGCCTCGCACCAGACCCGGGGGTCCTCCAGCTCGTCGGCCGCCGCCCCGGCGTAGGGGTCGGCGGTGACGTTGCGGATGCAGTTGCCGCTGGTCTGGATGGCGTGGAGATCCACTGCGGCCAGGGCGTCCAGAATGTCGGGAGCATCGGCCAGCTTCACCCAGTTGAACTGGATATTGGTGCGGGTTGTGAAGTGCCCGTAGCCCCGGTCGAACCGGCGGGCGATGTCGGCGAGCGCCCGCATCTGGACGGGGCTGAGCGAGCCGTAAGGGACCGCCACCCGGAGCATGTAGGCGTGCAACTGCAGGTAGAGGCCATTCATCAACCGCAGGGGCTTGAACTGGTCCTCGGTGAGCTCGCCGGCGAGGCGTCGGCGCACCTGGTCCCGGAACTCTGCTGTGCGGTCGGCCAGAACCGCGCGGTCGATGGCGTCGTAGCGATACATTCGCCCTCCTACTTGCGCCGGATCAGGTTGACGCGGCCGGAAGACCGGGCGGCCCCGTGCGCCTGCCGCAGGGCCTCGACGGCGCCGCCCCCCTCGGCCTGCTTGCCATGCAATTCGTGATTGGTGGGGCCCAGGGCCCGGATGCGTTCCCGGTAGCTGACTGGCGCCCAGAAGCCGGCGCTGTCGACCAGGTCGATCAGGTAAGGATCAATGACCACGGTGGGCTGGGCGCGGGCGGCGACCTCGGCCTCTCCCGCCCCCGCATCGTCTGCGAAGATCTCAGCGTCCGTGAGGCGCTCGACCCAGACGCCGTTCTTCCAGAACACGACTTCTCCGTCGCTGAGCCGGTTTGCGGTGAGCGCCTTCATGCCCGCTCCTCCCGCCGCTCGCAGTCGGGCGCCAGGCTGGCCAGGGCCGAGGACATGGCCTCCCCGACGACCAGGAGGGCGGGACCGGAGTCGGCCGCCGCCGCCTCGGCGAGTCCGTCCAGCCGGGTGGGGATGCGCCGCTCGTCGGGGCGGCTTGCCCGGAAGACCACCAGGGTCGGGGTCGAGGGAGCGCGGCCAGCGGCGATCAGCCGGGCGGCGATGCGTCCCGCGGTGCTGGCGCCCATGTAGATCACGACCGTGTGGTTGGCCCGGGCCAACGCCGGCCAGTCGAGGTCGGGTTCGCCCTCCCCCGCTGCATGGCCGGTGACGAAGGTGACCGCCTGGGCCGACCGCCGGTGGGTCAGGGGCGCCCCGGCGCTGGCCGAGGCGGCCAGGGCCGCGGTGACCCCGGGCACGACCTCGCAGTCGATTCCGGCCGCCCGGCAGGCCTCAAGCTCCTCACCGCCCCGACCGAAGATGAAGGGATCGCCCCCCTTGAGGCGGACCACGTTCAGGCCCTCCGAGGCGAGACCGACGAGAAGCCGGTTGATCTCATCCTGGGCGTAGGTGTGCCGCGACTTACGCTTGGCCACGGAGATCCGGCGGGCGGCGGCGGGCGCCAGGTCAAGAATGGCCGCCGGCACGAGACCGTCGTGGATCACCACGTCCGCCTCCCCCAGCACGCGGACCGCGCGGATCGTCATCAGGTCGGGATCACCGGGACCGGCGCCCGTCAGCCAGACCTTGCCGGGCGCCACGGGCTGGCGCGGACCGCCGAGAGCGCCGCCCTCCATAACGACAAGGTTGCTGCGCCGGGGTGCGGCTTTGCGGCCTGACATGACGGAAGCACACCCCTGGAAACGGGGCCTGGACCCCCAACGATCACGCACTCTGCACCGCAAGTCACAGCGGGACGGAAAGCCGAAGGCTTGCAAACTGATCTCGTTGGCTTCAATTCGCAAGCGGAGGAGTTCTGCCTCAGCGTTCAGGAAATCTCGTGAAGCGTTCACCCGACCGTCGCCGACTCCCCCCGCTCAACGCCCTGCGCGCCTTCGAGGCGGCGGCGCGCCACCTGAACTTCTCGCGGGCGGCCGATGAGCTGTCGGTCACGCCAGGAGCTGTATCGCAGCAGATCCAGAACCTGGAGGACTATGTCGGCGCCCCCTTGTTCCGGCGAACCCCGAAGGGTCTCCTCCTGACCGATGCCGCCCAGACCGCCCTGCCCGCCCTTCGCGAGGCCTTCGACGGGCTGGCCGAGGCCGCCTCCCTGCTGACCGCCGCCGTGGACGGGCGTCGCCTGACGCTGACCGCTGCGCCCTCCTTCGCCGCCAAATGGCTGGTGCCGCGCCTGGGACGGTTCGAGGCGGCCTATCCGCAGGTGGACGTCTGGCTGTCCGCTGGCCTGGACCTCGTGGACCTGACCGCCGGCGAGGTGGACATCGCCCTGCGCTACGGCGCGGGCCGGTATCCGGGGATGGAGGTGCGGCGACTGATCGGCGAGACGGTGATCCCGGTCCTCAGCCCGGAACTGCACGCCGCCAACCCGCTCAACAGGCCGGAAGACCTCGCCAATCACCTCTTGCTGCACGACGGCTCGCCGGATCCGGATGACTCCTGCCCGGACTGGACCATGTGGCTGGCCGCCCGCGGCGTCCGGGACGTGGATGGGGCGCGGGGCCCGAGGTTCAATCAGTCCAGCCTGGTCATCGAGGCGGCGGTGAACGGTCGCGGCGTCGCCCTCGCCAAGCGGACCCTGGCCCAGGACGACCTGGACGCCGGACGGCTCGTGGCGCCGCTCCAGATCGCGACAGCCGTGGACTTCGCCTATTACCTTGTCCACCCAAAGTCGAAGGGCCGACTGCCCCAGGTCAAGGCCTTCATCGGCTGGATCACGGCCGAGGCCGAAGCGCACGAGGCGGCCCTGAAGACTCTCGACAACGGCGCGGGAATCTAGCGGGCGAGCCAGTCGCGGATTTCCGCTTTCACCCGGACCAGCTCGTCAAGGACGGGGCCGGTGTCCTCGATCTCGCCGAGTTCCCAGGACTCACAAAAGTCGCCCAGGTCGAGCGCGCCGACAGCGCGACTCGACGACTTGAGCGTGTGGATGGTCTCCGCCAGC
>Ga0068876_10004167_pt1 | contig 10220 bp, 9 predicted proteins | sample NOAtaG_6_FD_66442 | JGI IMG/M metagenome (GOLD analysis project Ga0068876, IMG submission 66442) | Freshwater lake microbial communities from Lake Erie, under a cyanobacterial bloom - NOAA_Erie_Diel5S_2200h metaG | ecosystem: Environmental > Aquatic > Freshwater > Lake | place: USA: Ohio, Lake... | reverse complement strand
CAAAGGTGGGATTGCGCTCTGGGGAAATGAGAGGTCGTGGTGTGGAAAACTTCATTCAGGAAGAATTCTTCGACGCTAACGTCCGCGACGTGCGCGCTCAAGCATCAAAACCCAGTTCAGTCGTCACCATTCCTGGCACAGAGATCTCAGGCGGCGCCGAAATCCGCGTTATCCGAAGTTCGCGGCGCAAAAGAAGCATCAGCGCCTATCGCGAGCAAGGCGCAATCGTCATTTCCGTGCCTGCCAAACTCTCCAATAGCAAGGTCAGCCAAGTTATCCCCGAGATGGTCGAGAAAATTCTCTCCCGCGAGGCCCGAGAGAAGATTTCGGATAGCGAACTCTTTGATCGCGCTCACGCTCTGCTCCAGAGATACCTCCCCGAATTCATTGTTACCCCGGCCAGCGTCACCTGGAGGGCTATGAATGAACGATGGGGCTCATGCACGACTGTCGATCGTACGATTCGAATCTCTGATCGCTTGAATGGCGCCCCTGGATACGTTGTTGACTACCTCCTTGTTCACGAACTGATCCATCTTCAAGTCCCCGACCATGGCCCTGACTTTGAACTCCTCCTGGCCCGTTTTGAAGAATCTGACAAAGCAAGCGCCTATCTCGATGGTTATGAGGCTGGAGCGCGGGGATAGAGGCCCAATTTCAGGATCGTGCGGGAAATGAGCGGAAAAAGATTGCCTTTTGAGCGTGGGCTACGCGTGTCTAGGCGTGTGGCGGGGGTATCGTGAGCCTATTCGCAGACACTCCAAGCGCTGCGGGGATCGGAGGAAGCAATGGCAGAGACATATAAAGGTGAGGCCTACTGCGTAAAGTGCAAAGAGAAGCGCCAGTTCGAAGGAACTGTAAAGGTCTCCGACTCTGGTCGTCGTATGGCACAGGGCATCTGCCCCACATGCGGCACTAAAGTCAATCGCATTTTAGGCAAAGCCTAAATCGACAAGATTGTAGGCAAAGCCTAAACAACACCAGCATTAAGGGAAGCGCTCGTGCATCACGCACGGGCGCTTTTTTCATGCCCCGATAACTACTCACTGTAGCTCCCGCGCTACACAGCTTCCCATTCAAGACTCTCAGCACACACCCTCGCACCGAGCTGGAGCCCTGCGTGCACTGGGATGCACGCATCATCGCCCATGAATATTCGCCCCATCCTTAAAGCTCCCGTTTCAATCCAGAACCAACCTGCAGCCCGGAGGGTCTTCGTCGGTACGCGCTGGCGTCGTTGCGCCTTTCCAGATGATTGGGCAGGAAGTAACCCGCGCCGGATTCTCGAACTCTTTGATGGCAAGCGCTCAGTGCATCAAATCGCCCAACAAGCAGGAGTTGAAGAGAGCCTTGTCTTAGCCCTCGTCGAAGAGTTACGTAAACATGACTTTATTGATCTTGAACGTACTCCGATCTCCTACCTACGACGATACAACCCGGAGATTGGGCGAATCGATTACGTCAGCGACACCGAGAACATTTTTCAGGACTATGCGGTCGAAGCATTTTTGAACCGCATGGAGATCGAATGCGATGCTGCGACTTTGTCACCAGGCGATATCGATGCCGGACGAAGTTCGGTTATCAAGCGGAGAGAATTTTCGATACTTATCTTTGGTCATGGAAAGATTGTCAACGCACTCGTTGGAGTATTGAGCGCATCCGGATTCTCTAAGCTCGCCGTCATCAATCGCGTTGGATCAAAGCATCCGTCATTGAAAATTCAGGAATCAGATATTGCAGGTTCGTTTATCTCGCGTTCTGATATCGGACAAGTTCGCAAGAATGTTGTTGAAGAGATTCGTAAGTCATCAGCTCTGATTGCTGAACCGAAAATTCAGATCCATAAGCCTGACTTGATCATTTCAGTGGGAAATCCTGCTCCTGACGCTATACAACGATGGATGTCGGATCAGTCTCGACATCTACTCATTGATATCCCATCAAGTGCGGAGGTAAGAGTGGGCCCGATGGTGATTCCCGGTAAAACCGCATGTTTTCGCTGTATTCAACTATCCGAGAATTTCAATTCCCACGAAAATCTCATCACAGAAAACCCTGTGAGAGATGTTGGTTCTGCGTTATCCCTCTCAGTCGCGAGCGCCATCGCACTTGATCTCATCGCATTTGCTGATAGACAGGAGAGTCTTTTCCTGGCTACATCCCTGATTTATTCCATGCGCCACTATCAGCAACCAGAAATACAACGTTGGTCACAGCATCACGCCTGCGGATGCGCCTGGAATTAGAGATTTCAGGTCGCGCCGGCCCTTCAGCTCTACGAGAATGCGCCTATGACCGATGCAATCCCCCAGAAAACGAGCAAGCGGAGCGCAAAGCTGGCAAGCATCCCGCTCTCTGTAGCAGGACGAGGGGCGCTCGGATTCGGCAAACAACTCATCGGACAATCCCCTGATTTCGCTTTTGCAGACCTCCAAGAAAAAACCGCAGAACAAGTCTTTAAGGTTCTCGGCGAACTCAAGGGCGGAGCAATGAAGTTCGGTCAAGCGCTCTCGGTATTTGAAGCAGCTTTGCCAGAAGAGATCGCAAAGCCTTACCGCGAGACACTCGTCAAACTTCAGGAAGCAGCTCCTCCTCTACCTGCGCGCGTCGTTCATAAAGTTCTCGCCAAAGAATTAGGTGAAGATTGGCGCGATAACTTCTCCGAGTTCAATGACACTCCCTCGGCCTCAGCATCCATCGGACAAGTCCATAAAGCAGTATGGAAAGATGGAAGACAAGTCGCCGTCAAAGTTCAGTATCCGGGAGCAGCCGAAGCTCTGATCTCAGATCTCAATCAGATTCAACGCTTTGCAAAGATTTTCCAACTAGTTCTTCCGGGACTTGAGATGAAACCGCTCTTGGAAGAACTACGCGCACGCATCATCGAAGAGGTCGATTACCGCTACGAAGCGCAAGCACAAGAAACTTGTTGGAAAGCATTTGAGAATGACCCTGATATTGCAATCCCCAAAGTTGTTCAAGCCACTGATCGAGTGCTCGTCAGCGAATGGTTAGAAGGTACTCCACTTTCAAAAGTCATTAGCAGCGGAACCCAAGAAGAGCGTAATAACGCAGGTATTCGCCTTGCTCGATTCCATTTCACCGCACCTACTCGCGCTGGCTTACTTCATGCAGATCCTCACCCTGGAAACTTCCGAGTTCTCAGCGATGGACGATTAGGTGTGCTCGACTTTGGCGCGTGTAATCGCTTGCCAAATGGATTCCCAGAACCATTCAAGCGCTTACTCCGTAATGCACTTGAAGGGGATGCCATTGCTCTCTACAACGGTTTTAAAGAAGATGGATTCATCCTGCCTGACGTCGATGTCAACCCTGAACTGGTTCTAGATTTTCTGCTTCCACTCGTCGAACCACTGCGCACCGAACACTTTGCATATACCCGCGAATGGCTTCGCGAACAGAGCATCCGCGTTGGAGATCCTCGAAATCCGACCGCAAAAATCGGCTTCCAACTCAACCTACCGCCTGAGTACGTACTGATTCACCGCGTTACTTTGGGCACGACCGGCATCTTCTGTCAGCTACGCGCGCAAGGAAACTTCCGCGACGAGGCGTTGTCCTGGTTCCCTGAAATCACACCAACTCACCTGCAAAGCTCTTATTCAAATTAAATATTGGCGTTGTGGTAAAGCAAATGTTGAATTTGCGCGAGCAAATTCGATTTGCGTACCAACGCCAATTGAAATTACGCAGTAGCCACTAACGGTTGCGGATTGAGTCGCGGGCGACCTGGAAGACGTTTCGCAGCAATCACTTGCCCATCTTCAAAGAGTTCTCCACCCCACACACCGCATGGCTCTTGTCGTGAGAGCGCTCCTTCCAAACATTCTTTCTTCACGGGGCATCCACCGCAGAGAGACTTGGCATAGGCGACCTCTTCACTCTTTTCAGAGAAGAAAATCTCTGGACTGGAGTTATGGCAGGGCAGGGTGAATGAGCGGTCGGTGCCATAGACACCTGTCACTGCATCGAGACCGATCATGGCGTCATCGCCTTCGGACCATCCTGGTACCAATAGTTCGCTGAAGAGAACTGTCATCGTTCTCACCTTTGCCTTTCCTTGCTTTGGGATAAAGAAAAAGGGGCCTGAATCCTTGTGGATTCGAGGCCCCTGGGCTTCCTTATCGGTGTGTTATCCGATAGAGCTCCAGGTGCCGAATCCTTCGGCCTTGGCTGACTTGGTTGCAAAATAGTTGTAACCAAATGCAGGCGCGAACCAATGGCGGTGTGTACGTGAAGTACTCATCGCTGTTGAAGTGGTTCTTACCTGTGTCATAGTCGTGGAAGGGTAATACATCGCATTGTTGGCGCGCAAACTAATTAATTTATAAGCCCGCTTCAGCCAGGAATGGGCTCGCGGAACCGTGATAGCTGATGACCAAACTCTGTTGGGCACGCGTGATTCCAACGTAGAACAAGCGCCGTTCTTCATCAATGGGCTGGGCGCCCCAAGGCAGGGTCTCTGCATTCACGCCTGCGAGATAGACCTTCTTCCATTCCAGCCCTTTTGCAGCGTGAAGAGTTGCTAGGGCGACGCCGGGAAGAGTCGGCGGGTTGTTCTGTTCGGCTCGATCTTCAAGTTCACGTAGGAAAGCCCGTAGCGAAGTCAGGCCTTCGCTTTCTAGCTCGCGTGCAAGTTGCATAAATGAGCGCACATATTCGCTTTCGCCAAATGGTTTGAGAGCATCGCGCAAATCTGCGAGCCAATCTGATTCAGAGAGGACAGACGCGCTGCGAATAGTCTTAATGATTTCTCGTACTTCTGGACGATTAAAGAAACGTTCAGAATTGCGGATCTGATTCTCGATGCCTGCAGCACTCAAGGATGACTCGAGAATTTCAAGTTGAGCATTGGTGCGAGTGAGAATTGCGATATCTTGAGTAGCCATTCCATTGTTAATGTCACTTTGAATCAATTGGACAAGCGCGTCAGCCTCTTCTTTCTCTGACCTGTAACCACGTGCTTGTGGCTTTTCACCATGTTCGTTAATGGGATCTAGTTCATGTCCCAAGCTAGCGCTACGGAGAATAGTGTTCGCTGTGTTGATAATTTCTGGCGTTGAGCGATACCCCGATGTGAGTCGAATGACTTCTGCTTCAGGGTATTTATGTGTGAAGTTGAGTAAGAAAGCGGGAGTCGCACCAGCAAATGAGTAGATGGTTTGAGCAGGATCTCCGACAACACAGATATCGTTTCTCTTGCCCAGCCAGAGATCTAATAATCGTTGTTGCAAGGGCGAGACATCCTGGTATTCATCGACTGTGAAGTATCGGTATTGATCACGAATACGATCTCGAACTTCGCGCTCTTCTTCCAGCATTCCGATAGTAAGCAGCAAAACATCTTCAAAGTCGATTGCGCGTTCTTGTTTCTTTAAGGATTCGTAGGCTTCATAGACTTGTGCAATCTGTGTGGCATCTACTTTGTTGTTGGAAATTCGAATTGGACGCGAGTAATCATCGACCGCTTTGATGTATTCATCAGGCGCTAATCCGATGACTTTCGCCCATTCAATCTCGCCTGCTACATCGCGCAATACGGAGTTGCTCTTGGTGGCGCTGATGTTTGCACGATTGATGGCCTCGCCTAGAAAGCCTGTCTTGGTGGTCAAAAGTGATGGGAATCGACCACCGAGGACCTGGGGCCAGAAGAACATCAGCTGCTTGAGGGCGGCCGCGTGGAAAGTGCGGGCTGCGACGTTCGGGACGCCTAGAGCTCGTAGGCGAGTACGCATTTCTCCGGCAGCGCGCGCAGTGAATGTCAGGGCAAGTATGCGTTGAGGATCAACAACCCCAATATCAACTGCATACGCCAAGCGATGTGTGATGGCTCGAGTTTTACCAGTACCCGCGCCGGCAATAACACAGACTGGTCCACGAACTGCGGTTGCTACTGCGCGTTGTTCATCATCAAGTGCCGCAAGAATCTCTTCTGCTAGTTGCGCCACGATTCGCCGCCTTGCAGTTCGTGCTCTGCATTATTTCCGTACCACGCATTAATCATCGCGCGAGCAACTGAAATTATTGGTGGGAGAAGTAACTCTTGTGAATCGCACTTTGACTTTAATTCTTCGCGAGTGAGCCAGATAATCTCTTCAATCTCTTCGCCATCAGCTTTGACAGAATCAGGATTAGAGATGACTGCTTCATAAGCGATCATGACTGATGCCGGAAATGGCCACGGTTGAGAGCCTAGATACTTCATCTCAGTGACAACGCCACCGCACTCTTCGAGAACTTCACGACTAACACAACTTTCAAATGATTCTCCGGGCTCAACGAATCCAGCGAAGGTAGAGAAGCGTTTTGCCGGCCACACTTTCTGTCGACCTAGAAGAATTCGATCGGCGTTGTCCTTCACGAGTACAATGATTGCCGGATCTGTGCGAGGATGATGTGAAGCCGTGCAGATGTCACATTCACGTACTGCGCCTGCAAGAGTTGGATGGGTTGTGGCGCCACACTTTGCGCAGCGTTGGTGAGCTGTATGCCATTGAGTCAGCGCAAGTGCATGAACAGCAGCTCCGATCTCTAAGTCGTTGAGATACGCTCCTATTGTTCGGAGTGATCTAAATTCTTCTGGAAACTCTTGAGCATCTGTTGCGCGATGGGATACGAAGTAAGCAAGACCGTTTTCATCAAGACCTAGGAAATAGCGATCACCTTGGGCTTCTTCGGGCGAGATGAATGTGAGGGATTTTCCTTCGCAACGAAAGCGATCTGCGAGCATTTCGATGATCTTGCCCGTCTGCCAGAGCTCATCAATCTGCGCTTGATCGGAGCGCAGGTGTGCAGCGCGATCGAGTTTGGATCGTGAGAGCGGAAGATTCAGGAGCACGGGGCGACCCTACTAGCCTGCCTTCATGGCATCTACCTCAGGCTTCACGGTCACCTCGTGGAACATCCTCCACGGAATGGCTATTCCACCGCAGACGCCTGTGACAGTTCATCAAGCACTCGAGAAGTTACACGATACCTCGAAGAGCGATGTAGTTGCGTTACAAGAAGTAGATGTACAACAGAGTAGATCAGGCCACGGAAATCAAGTAGCAGAGATGGCAGAAATCATTGGTGCAAAATATTGGGCCTTTGCTCCGTCAATGTATGGAACGCCTGGCGAAAAGTGGCATGGAGTTAAGGACGCAATTGTCTTTGATAACGAATCATCTATCCCTAAAGATTCCATGTACGGAATTGGAATCGTCTCCAAAGTTCCGGTGAAGAGATGGCATCGCATTAATCTGGGTAAGGCTCCACTAGGGATGCCACTTGTTGTACCAGGCGAGAAGAGACCGAGATTAATCTATGTCTCAGATGAACCGCGATCTGCTCTTGTGGCAGAACTTGAGAATGGAATTTCAGTGACAACAACACATCTCTCATTTGTGCCACTGAAGAATATTCAGCAACTGCGAAAGATCAGTAAATGGGTGGAGCAATTATCGGGAATACACATCATGACTGGAGACTTTAATCTGCCATGGGGTTTGGGGCCGAAGCTATCGGGATGGAAAGATCTTGCAGTGGGCCCCACTTACCCATCATGGAAACCATCGATTGAATTTGATTACATCATGAGTAAAGAACTTGGCCCAGAAGATGTGGAGGCAGTCATTCATGATCACTACGGAATTAGTGATCATCGAGCAATCAGCGTGAGGCTGCGCTAAGCGACATCAACCTTTCGACTCAAACTCTCTTTATGGGTATTGAAGAAGGCCAGTAATTCGTTTCGCTTGTTGTCGGGCATAGTGAAACCTGCGGCGTAGGCTGACCAAGCTTTGAGTTGGTTGAGGTTGGTGCACCCATGAAGTCGGCTAATAAGTGATTCCCAGTCGCTCTTTGTCAGGGCTTTCCGGCTATTGGCCCGCGCTGCTTTTGTCATCTCTTCTCGACTTGGACGCTTGCCTTTCGTAGCAAAGCCAAGATTAGCTAGGCATCGACCGATGCTTGAAGTTTCGCAGTTCTCGCTGGCATTAGCGCGATTAACGGGAGATGTTCCTTCAATCTCAGTAGCAAAGCCGGTTGATTGAGGGCGAACATCATCAGAGTTTGTGTACGCCTCGGTGCGACAGATCCACTCGATACGACCATCCGGACGCTCTGTGCGTTGTAGATCTGTGAGTAAACGACCGTCGGGATACTTGAGCCAGAATGCACGGATACGGTTTTCGACGGGTTCGTAATCACTGAGATTGAAGTAGCTCATTATTGACCCACCGCCATCTGGAGTTCTTCGGCCATGACTGATGTGGGAGTCAAAGTGCCAGCACGGAACGCTTCGGTCAGAACTTCACGTCCTCCACTTGAAAAGCGAGTAGCAATATATGCATCGCGAGAATTGAAAGTAATGAAGTCAAGAACTTCACCAGTGCGTTTATAGATTGCCTTGCCATCAACGTTCTCGACTGAATCCATGACATGCTTACGGAACGATTCACGGACAGATTCGACAATCTCGAATTCGTAACTTGATTTCACCCAATCGACAAAGGCGCGCTCATTGAGGACTTCGGGAGTATTCCGCGGTTGAATGAGAGAGACCTTTGCGATCTCTTCGCCTTCGAGCGCAGCTTTGGCCGAATCAGCGCCGACTTCTTCTAGAGCTGCAGCAAATTCGCGTCGGAGGCGGTCCTTAGCTTCCTTTGCGGCATCAGCAATCAAGGTAATGGCGGAGAGTTGGAAAGCGAGCTCTCGTAGGTTCATGTGTCGGTCCTCCTGCAATGGTGCGATTTCTGTATGCAGGTGAGTACACATGCGACCACTGACAAAGTGGCTACTTATGCGGGAAAACGGCGTGTCGTAAGGGTTTTAAGCCCCAGACGTTAGCTGTCGAGGTTGGTCTTCTTCGCCTTTGACGTCAAACGTGCACGTTCATTTTGATCGAAGATTACTTTACGGATACGTACTGACGTTGGAGTAACTTCGACGCACTCATCTTCGCGGCAGTACTCGAGAGCTTGCTCGAGGTTAAGAATCTTCGGCGGAATTAACTTCTCGTTTTCATCCGAACCAGATGCGCGCATGTTGGTGAGCTTCTTCTCTCGTACAACATTGACATCCATATCTTCTGGACGCGAATTCTCGCCGATGACCATACCTTCATAAACATCTGCGCTTACTTGGACGAAGATGGTGCCGCGCTCTTGCAAACCGAAGATTGCATACGAAGTTGCCGTACCCATACGGTCCGAAACAAGTGAGCCCGTATTACGAGTACGAAGTTCACCGTTCCAGGCTTCGTATCCATCAAAGACATGGTGGAGCAGACCTGTTCCACGTGTTTCGGTGAGGAACTCAGTACGGAATCCGATAAGTCCGCGAGAAGGAACTTTGAAATCCATCCGGATCCAACCAGTACCGTGATTGACCATCTGTTCCATGCGCCCTTTGCGAAGCGCCATTAGCTGAGTGATCACACCAAGATAATCTTCTGGAGCATCAATCGTGAGACGTTCCATCGGTTCGTGAAGCTTGCCATCAACCATCTTGGTCACAACTTGAGGTTTTCCGACCGTAAGTTCAAATCCTTCGCGACGCATCATTTCAACGAGAACTGCGAGTTGAAGTTCTCCACGACCTTGAACTTCCCAGGTATCAGGACGTTCGGTTGGGAGGATGCGAAGTGAGACGTTACCGACGAGCTCAGCATCAAGGCGATTCTTGACTAGGCGGGCTGTAAGTTTCTTGCCAACGCGGCCAGCCAACGGCGAAGTATTGATACCAATTGTCATCGAGATACTTGGCTCATCTACAGTAATAAGTGGCAGCGCATGTGGATTTTCGGCATCAGCCAAGGTCTCGCCCAGTGTGATGGTTTCGATACCTGCAACAGCAATGATGTCTCCAGGGCCCGCTTCAGTTGCTGGAACGCGCTCGAGACCTTCAGTAATCATAAGTTCTGAGATCTTTACCTTTTCATGGGAACCATCGGTCTTGATCCATGTGACCATCTGGCCTTTTTTGATAACGCCTTCATGTACGCGACAGAGCGCTAGGCGACCAAGGTAGGGAGATGAGTCAAGGTTAGTGACATGTGCCTGAAGTGGAGCGCCTTCATGGAACTTGGGCGCTGGAATTGTCTTGAAGATGACATCAAAGAGAACATCGAGGTTCTCAGCGTCTGGCATTCCACCATCTTGTGGGCGATTGAGTGATGCGCGACCTGCTTTGGCAGAGGTGTAGACGATTGGAAA
>Ga0068876_10004162_pt1 | contig 10222 bp, 7 predicted proteins | sample NOAtaG_6_FD_66442 | JGI IMG/M metagenome (GOLD analysis project Ga0068876, IMG submission 66442) | Freshwater lake microbial communities from Lake Erie, under a cyanobacterial bloom - NOAA_Erie_Diel5S_2200h metaG | ecosystem: Environmental > Aquatic > Freshwater > Lake | place: USA: Ohio, Lake... | reverse complement strand
TGCAAATCCAATCAGTCAGATCTACCCTAATGCCACCGTTGATTTTTCCAATCTCAGCTCCGGCAGTGGAAATTTGAATAGTATTTGGACTTTTGAAAATGAATCGAACAACAACTTCACCAACGTCAATCACACCTTTTCCACATGGGGTGAATTTGAGGTACAATTAGTTACCTCCAATGAGTGGTGCAGTGATACGACATTTCAAACCATTTCAATTTTGCCGCCTGCTGCAATTGCCGCCTTTTCTTTTCAAGACAGCGGTTGTCCTGGAAGTCAATTCACTTTTACCAGTGAGAGCATTTTTGCGGAATCTGTTACTTGGGTTTTTCCAGATAGCACACAAGGAAGCGGAGAAAGTATCACCCATCAATTCGATGAAACTGGATCTTACAATATTACCCTTCTTGCCCATGGTTTTGATGGAGTGACGGACACCTTTACTATCGAAAACGCAGTGATCATCCATCCCTTGCCGGTGGCTCTATTTGTGATTGAAGAACAGAGCGTGTTTGCCGTTGTTGATTCCGCTGTGTTTCACAATCAATCTACTGGAGCAAATAGCTATTTATGGAATTTTGGCAACGGTAATTCCAGCACAGAATTTGAGCCAACGCCCCATTTTGATCTTGTTGGAAATTATGATATTACCTTAACAGTCACCAACGAATTTGGATGTCAAGACCAATACAAAATCAATAATGGCGTTATAGTTACCTCAGATGGATTCATCCAATTCCCAAGTGCATTTAGCCCTTTGGTACAGGGGGCAACGGATGGCAGTTATGACCGCTTTGCTTTTGATAACAATATCTTTCATCCGCATTCTAGATCAGTACAATTTTACGAATTATCCATCTTTAATAAATGGGGGGAGTTGCTTTTTAGTACTGACAATGTAAAGCAAGGTTGGGATGGATATTATCAAGGACAAATGGTAACGGAGGACACTTATGTTTTCAAAAGTAAAGGACAACTCTTTGGAGGTGTCCCTTTTGAAAAATCAGGCACTGTTACATTGCTACTCAAATAATAAGTCGTTTTCCTGTTTTTCGTAATACGCATCTGGAGGCAACGCGCCCTTTAATCGTGCCTGAACGGCCATGGCATCGCAACGCTCATTTTCTGGATGCCCATTATGTCCCTTGATCCATTTCCAGGTTACTTTATGCAATTGAACCAATGCAATGAGCTCTTGCCACAAATCTGGATTTTTGACATTTTTCCATTGTCGTTTTTTCCAACCAGAGATCCAATCTTTTAAAAATGAATCCACCACATATCGAGAGTCCGAGACCACTGTTACTTCACAAGGATGCATGGTCAGAGCCTTCAATCCGGCAATAACCGCCATTAACTCCATTCGATTATTGGTAGTCCGTCTGAATCCTCCGCTGATTTCCTTACTGTGTGCACCGCTTTTGAGCACCGTTCCAAATCCACCGGGCCCAGGGTTACCTGAAGCCGCTCCATCGGCGTATAGAAATACAATTGGCATCTTGCTCATTGAATCAATATGCCGATGTTTTTTGAAAATAACTTCACTGAAATGGCCAAGAGTATAATACCAAATGCTTTTTCAATGACTGCAATTCCGCCAGGTCCGAGCATCCTTTGTAATCTGCCAGACAACTTTAATACAATAAAAATAATGGGTACATTCAATAAAATGGCAATGATGATATTGACCAATTGAAACTCAGCTCTCAAAGAAATTAAAGTAGAAATGGTACCTGCTCCTGCTATAGTAGGAAATGCCAAGGGCACTATACTCGCCACATGATCCAATCCTTCCTTTTGCTTAAAAAGTTTAATACCCAAGACCATCTCCAAAGCGATAAAAAATAATATAAAAGAACCGGCTACCGCAAAACTGTATACATCCACTCCGAATATGCTCAATATAGACTCGCCACCAATTAAAAAAACGATCATCAACACCATTGAAACAAAAGTGGTGGTATAGGGCTGAATATTCCCCGTTTTTGTTTGAATATCAATAATAATGGGAATACTCCCGATGATATCAATCACGGCAAATAAAATCATAAAGCAAGAACCGATCTCCATCCAACTCATCATGTTGCAAAGCTATGGGCTTACTCCAGAGAAAACATGAAAACTCTCCATTAATTTATCACTAAAATTTCTTGGGTATGGGAGATAACAGATCATGTTTTACCCATCGCACAAATTGACGCGGCTTTTCAATGTTAGCGGAATGCCCACATCCCCTGAAAACCTTCAATCCCGTCTTATACATTTTTTGAATTTCAAAAGCTACTTCCACCGGTACTAATCGATCATCACTACCCCAAATCACCTTAACGGGCATTTTCCATGAATAAGTATGCTCTCCAAGGCGACTTTCGTTTTGCCTCAAGTAGTCAATCAACCTCAATTGATGGCTTCGATAAGGGATAACATAAATTTCTATGAATTTCTCGGACATCTTCCTAGGTGCCCAAAAGGAGTGGGTTAACAATGCCTTATATCGAGCATGTAAATCATGCACTGTCAATGGACATAACATCTCATTAGCATCTCTGACCCCCAAATGTCTGGCCAAGGAATCAGACTTTTCACTGCTGTAATGGATAATGGGAGAATCATACAAAGTCAAAGATTGAATCCTTTGAGGATAGCGCTCGGCCAAAATTCCCGACACGATGCCACCATAAGAATGACCCAAAATATGAAAAGACAAGAACGATGAATCTCGGTAAAAAAGGGTCAAAGCCTCCATAAACTCCATCACATGCTCTGCTTGGGTTTCTACTGAGAAATCAGTTGAGTCGGAAATCGTTTCACCGTGATATCTGAGATCTACCGCAATGACATCATACCTCCTTTTTAATGCGGGCATGATGTTACTGTATTGCATCAAAGCACTGGCAGAAAAACCATGTACCAATAATAATTTCGGCTTGCCTCTGTAGGATACAAAACCATGGAACTGACGAGTGTCTGATTTCTGATTCCTCAATAAATTGGAGCTAAAATACACCTCCTCTACCTCCTGACTCTTCAACCATGCCTTCTGTGCTCGCTCCATTTTTTGGATTTGCCCCCATGAAAAATGAGGTCTGTACCACAACAATAGAAATAACAGAAGGAAAAATCTCATGCTTCTAAATGATAAATTTTGGACATCAATCTCCATTTACCAGCAACATTATTTCCAATTCGCTGCTGATACTGATCCATCAACGCTTCCCATCTTTGCACCGCTTCGCTATTCGCATCCATCTCTGATTTTCGCTCAAAAGAAAACGATTCGTCTACCTCTAACTTCATCATCAAACGATTTTCAAACCTAAAGATTTCACAACACAAAACACCGGAATCTAAAATTTGTTTTTCAATTTCTGGCCAAACCGATTGATGGTGTGCTTCATATTCCGCAATGAGTTGCTCATCTGATTTTAAATCCAACAAGAGATAATAACAATTATTCATGATTCATTTTCTTCATTGAAAATACAAATATCACCACGAAACAGATCAAAGGCAATGACATCGCCCAATGTAAACCCCAATCATCGCTCAACTTTCCCATCAACGGGGGAAGGATGGCACCTCCAACGATCGTCATGATGAGCAGCGATGAGCCCAAAGGTTTTTCGCTCAGCGGCAAAGATCCAACTCCTAGTGAAAAAATGGTCGGAAACATGATAGACATAAAAAACAGCACCGACAAAATGGGTAACCAACCGAACCATTGAAAGAATAAACAAACCGTGCACAGCACCGCTAAAATGGATGCTGCACCTAGCAATGTCCTTGCTGAAAACCAGTTGAGTAAAAAGGTTCCGATAAAACGCCCCGTCATAAACAATATCAAGGCGATAGAAAACAAATAGGCCGCATCTTCTTTGGTCCAATTAAAATAAATAAGTAGAAATCGAATAAAAAAACCGCTCAATCCCACCTGAGCACCCACATAGAAAAATTGAGCCATCATGGCCCAACGAAAATAATTTCTTGAAAAAGGATTTCCGTGATTCTTCGTCTCTCCTTCCTTACTATCTAATTTAATTCGAGAAAACAATAAAGCCACCACCATCACCACACCCCCTATCACCATGTAAGGGGCTACTACACTTTGCGCCAAATCAGAAGGAGCAGAATTTTCGGCTGTTGTACCAAATACAAAATATCCACCCATCCAACCTGCGATACTCGCACCTAAACCATTAAAACTTTGGGCCAAATTCAATCGGAATGAGTCACTACTCCCAAATCGAAACTGCGTCACCAAAGGATTCGCTGAGGTCTCGAGCAAAGTAATACCAAATCCAATGGTAAATAATCCTATTAAAAAAATTGAGTACGACAATTGAACGGCCGCCGGATAAAATAAAAAAGCTCCTACAGAAAACAACAAAAGCCCCCACAAAACACCGGCCTTATACCCCTTTCTTTTGATCAATATTCCAGCAGGAATAGCCCCTAAAAAATAAGCGAGATAAAATGCTGAGTCAACCAAAGTCGCGGAAAAATCACTCAACGCAAAAGCTTGCTTCAATTGAGGAATCAATATGGGGTTTAAATTATGCGCCAGTGCCCATAAAAAAAAGAGCATTACAACCACTATAAAATTCCATCTCGAGTTCATAGATGAGCTACCCTTTTGATATGGATTCTTTCCCACTCCACTTTCGGATCATCAGAAACCACCACAATGTATCCTCCTCCTCCAGCACCTGAAATTTTATATCCCTTGATCTGCGAACTATGTGGCGCGATGACGCTATCGAATGAAGAAGTCCACATCATGGGGAACATTTTGCATTGGGCCATCAAAGACGCCGTCATGGCAGACCCCAGTTTTTCCAAATCTTTTTGGAGAATGGCGTTCCATACATCTTCCGAAGCCATCGCTAAATCACGAGCAAATTCCTTTGTCAAATGCTGCTCGGCCAATACTTCAAAACCTTCTGGACGAGGGGGAATCGGAATTAAAAACAAATGCCTTTCTAACCACAATAGCATGTCCTCATCCCACTTGCTATCAATACGCGTAGGCCAATATTCTCCTTCATAATATAGTTTATTCAAACCTGGAAATACAATCCCGATGGCATCCTGCGAACCAGAAATGTTCAATTTACCTGGTGGGTTATCACACGCAAATAAAATCTTTGCCGCCTTTTCATTAGGAATCGCAGGAATTTGATGACCCCAAATTTCTTTGGCGACCTCATGCGTACTAGACGCCATACCGCTTCTTGCATTGACCTCAAAATCGACATGAACTGAAATCGTAATGACGGCACCAGGATGAAGACTTGAAACATAAGGCTGATCTAACCAACCTCCCGCCAAATCCAGACGATAAGGAATTCTATCTTCTTTCCGAATATCAGTAGTAGATCGGGGGGGAAGTGTCGGCTCAGGCAAACGATTTAAGACGATATATTCAATTCCTCTTTCGTTACAGAGTTTTTGCTTATCTTCATGGTGTCCATCTTCATTCACCACAAAAACATCCGGCTGGATTTGCTCTAAATCCTCCACAAAATCCATCATTCCCATTCCGCTGCTTACCCGAGCTTCCATCACCTCAGCAAGAGCACTCACCATATATAGACGCTCGTTTTCTGTCTGGTATACACTTCGCTGTTTCAACTGCAAAATATTGGCATCATTTCCAATGCAGACATACAAGTCGCCATACCGAGCTGCAGATTTTAAAAAAGCTACATGCCCACTATGCAAACAATCAAAACATCCCGAAACCAGCACCTTCTTCCGCTTCATAACGGCAAGTTAATCAATTTTAATCCATGGCCAATTGCTGGGCAAGCTCCGCGATGTCTAGTCCATCAAAATTTCCACTGGTCATCCATAACAAATTGGTCCTATACCAGTCGGTTTCGAGTAAAATCATCTTCACTAATGCCGCATCTGTCAGCACCACCAAATCGTCACGCTGAAATGCTCTTTTAACATCTGCAACAGAAATGGGAGTAAGTCTTTTGTGCTCAATTGTATGCGGATTAAAATACACAATCGCGACATCGGGCTCATCCATTGCATGTGCGTATTGCTCCAAAAATTGAGCATTCAGACTACTGAAAGTGTGTAATTCCATGCAAGCCACAAGACGATGATGGGCATATTGCTTTTTCACCGCTGCACTTGTAGCTTTGAGCTTGGATGGAGAGTGAGCAAAATCCTTAAAAATGATTCCTTGATTTCTTCGAGCCACGATTTCTAACCGTTTGGAGGCGCCCTCAAAAGTAGAGATCGCTTGATAAAACACCTCATCGCTTACTCCGAGTTCTTTGGTAACCCAACGCGCTCCATTGAGATTTTGCAAATTGTGCATCCCAAATATTTTCAGTGGCACCCTGCCCTTTTCAGTGATCAAGTAGGTTAATCCATCTTCCACCACATGATCATGTGCTGCATAACCTCTCGTGTTGAGGGGCCTGTGGCGCGATTTTGTGGCGAGAGCCAGCACTTCGTGATCATCCTCTGAGTAAATTAATTTACCATTGGGCTCAATACAATCTATGAAAATATCAAACTGACGAACGTAATCTTCAAAGGTGGGAAAAACATTAATGTGATCCCAAGCAATTCCACTGATCAAAGCGATATGGGGCTGATACAAATGAAATTTAGGTCTCAAATCCGTAGGAGAAGAAAGATATTCGTCCCCCTCTAATACTACAAATTTTGCTGAATGACTCAATTTAACCATACAGTCAAAACCAGCAAGTTGAGCACCTACCATATAATCCGTCTCAATACCGGCTGCATTCAACACATGTAAAACCATAGAAGTGATGGAGGTTTTTCCGTGACTACCTCCTATTACTACCCTTACTTTTTCCTTGGTTTGCTCATATAAATATTCAGGATAGGAATAAATTTTCAATCCCAGTGCTTGAGCACGCAGTAATTCGGGATTGTCCTTTCTGGCATGCATACCAACGATTACTGCGTCCAATTGATCATGAATCCTCGCTTCATCCCAACCCATTTGACTCGGCAATAATCCTTTCTTGGACAATCTACTCTTACTCGGTTCAAACACCTCATCATCACTGCCTGTTACCTCAAAACCCTTGTCTGAAAGGGCAATGGCCAAATTATGCATTGCACTTCCCCCTATCGCAATCAAATGAACTTTCATAAAAACGAAACTATAGCAAACCTCTTTTAGGTTCTTTGAAAACAAAAGGGATTATCAAGACTCAAAAGTGAAATAAAAAGGGCCGCTTCCGTTGAAGCAGCCCTTTCAGTAGCCAAGTAAAACTAACAAAAACCTATCTGGCTACGATAAACTTAATGGATTTCCACTCACTACCTTGCGTAAGTTGCAATTGATAGATACCATTGGAAAGCGTATTGGCAAATTCAACAACGCGTGTATTGCTTTCGGTCAAATTCCACTTTTCAGTATGCACTGAACGACCGCTTGCATCTAAGACATTTACCGTAATGAAACCTTCTGTCTGAGCAGTGAATACGTTGATAAAGTTTCCATTGGTTGGATTTGGAAATACATTGAACGTAGCTCCATCCATTGCAATTTCAATGGGTTCTACGGATGCACCTTCCTCCAACACCATTCCCGCTGCTCCTAGGGTTTTGACACAAGAAGCAGAGGCAGATGTAGTCGGGAACCAAGTGTTTATGCTTAATACATTACCCGCAGTAGTTCCAGTAGTGTACGAGATTCCATCTATGTGCTGAGCTCTTACCCAAACATCATAACGCTTTCCTAACGCCATACCCGGTACGGATGACAATCCCACCAATCGGGAAGCACCAGCAGCTCCTACCAAGTAGCTCGGCAAGCCCGCAGTAGGGAATGCTTCAGTAAATTTCCAATTGTAGCGGCTGGTTCCACAGACAGAACGATTGGTGGAAATGAAGCTGGTAGTTCTCTTGAAACCAGCGGTACACAAATCGGTTGAACGCACACCCAATGCAGATTCGGAATTCAACCCTACCATTGAAACGGTATTTCCATATGCCGTTAAGGTATTGGAGTTTCCTGCTGCATCTTTCAGATTATAAACAACGTCAACGGTCACATAATGATTCACCAATGCTCCAGAAAGATTAGCAGGCAATATTTTACCCAATTGGCACATGGTATATCCTGTTCCGTTGGATTGAGGGGGAATGGCATACGACCACGCAGGTGTTGCAGTGCCTAAATTGGCAACGGCTGCATTAGCATCTGCCTCACTTGACCATCTGTTGACTACATATCCAGCCGCTTGAGATCTGAAAGCGGCTTTGAAATTCGCGCATGTAGAATTGTATACACCAGTATTGGCTGTGAATGGCAATATATCCGCATGACTCGCCCTTAAAAACCCAATACTCATGGTGCACACTCCCGGAGTGCTATTAACATTCCTTATACATACCAGGTAATTTTGGTTGGGAACCAGATTGGCATAGTACAATATTTCACTTCCTCCATCTGGGGCAGGAACAAGTGTACCTAAGTTGGATGGGGAAACAGCATTTTCAACCGTGAGAGGAGATAACTCGGAACCTCCCGCTGAACCAGCACCATACAAACTGATCTCATTATCGTCAGCAGCAGAACCTCCTGTCAATGAAATACGAACCGCGTTACCGGTTGCCATGAAGCTGTACCAACGATCGTTTCCAGTACCTGGACTCTCCACAGAATTAGAGGCGTTTACCAAATCAACGCTGATAGACGACTGAACCCCAAATCCAAACTGAGAAATATTCGTAACGGTTACAGCATTGGCAAAGTCATCGCCACAAGTAGCTGCAATACCATCGCAGTTCTCATCAATTGTATTTCCACAAATCTCCGTAGCGGTGGGATTGATACTGGCGTTATTATCATTACAATCACCAGCCGTCAAGGCATATCCACTTGTAGGAGTGGTACATAAAGTTTGAACCGCACCTGTACCTGCTCCATCTCCATCACTGTCTACATAATAAGAAAGATTGAGACAACAAGTAGAACAAGAATTCCAACAAACTAAAGGCATAACTATATTAGCATTGCTCACCACCAAAGTGCGGTTGGTAAATCCACCATTGGTCACCGTGCAACTAGTACCCGGTGTTAAAGACTCCTGGGTTGTCCAAAAATCCGCAGAATATTTGAACTCATAATTTCCTGCAGGCAATGGAAGTGTTACCTCCCAAATATTGTCACCATTGGCGTCACTCAGGGCATTACAATTACCACACCATCCATTGAAAGTTCCATTTACCTCAGGAATAGTAAAACCAGTCTGTTGAGACATATCCACTTGGAAAGTAACGTTAAAAGTAGGAGCAGCGCAGTTTCCACAAGATCCCCAACAAACGATGGGCATTTCTATATTAGCGTTTGTAACTACCAGTGATCGATTCGTAAATCCACTGTTGGTCACCGTGCAAGAAGTACCCGCTACTAAACTCTCAGAAGCCGTCCAGTTGTCATACGCAAATTTGAACTCGTAATTACCTGCTGGCAACGGAATAGTAGTTTCCCAAACACCATCTCCATTGGCATCGGTAAGAGGATTGGCCGTTCCACTCCATCCATTGAATGAACCATTAACCGTAGGGGTGGTGAATCCCGATTGTTGAGACATGTCCACCTTGAAAGTTACATTGTAAGTAGGAGGTGCTGCACTGCAATTTGTGCAAGAATTCCAGCATACCGTTGGCAAAGAAGTTGCCCCTGTTACCGTCAATGCACGATTAGTAAAACCATTGGTTGTGATGGTACAAGAAGAGCCTGCTGTGAGATTCTCAGAACCAGCCCAATCATCATAGGCAAATTTGTATTCGTAAGTACCTGCCTGAAGTGCAATTGTCGTCTCCCATATTCCATCCAAATCCACATCTGTCATAGGATTCGCATTACCGCTCCAACTGTTGAATGTTCCATTCACCGTTGGGGTGGTGAAACCGGATTGCTGTGACATATCTACCCTAAAGGTAACATTGAAAGAAGGCGCTGAACAAGAAAGGCATGAACCCCAACAAACAACATTTAATACAGCGGCATCTGAAACCGTAAGCAATCTATTCGTAAATCCAAAATTTGAAATTGTACATGATGATCCAGGAGTTAAAGTCTCTTGTCCTGCCCAATCATCATAAGCAAATTTATATTCATAAGTCCCCGCCTGAAGTGCAATTGTACATTCCCAAATACCATCTCCATTGGCATCAGTCATAGGATTAGCCGTTCCATTCCATCCGTTGAATG
>Ga0068876_10004156_pt1 | contig 10233 bp, 6 predicted proteins | sample NOAtaG_6_FD_66442 | JGI IMG/M metagenome (GOLD analysis project Ga0068876, IMG submission 66442) | Freshwater lake microbial communities from Lake Erie, under a cyanobacterial bloom - NOAA_Erie_Diel5S_2200h metaG | ecosystem: Environmental > Aquatic > Freshwater > Lake | place: USA: Ohio, Lake... | reverse complement strand
GCGGTTAACTGCTCAGCCGCTAATCAGGTCAGTGACCGTGCTCGTACTTTTGCCGATAAGCGTACTCGTATTGCTAGTAATTATTTTTCGAACTCTGACCTTGCGGTACAGATGTACTCAGGAGCAGACTGGTATTTAACATATGGATTTGTTCCATTTGTAATTGAGTTAGACGAGGAAGTAAAACTTCCTAGAATTCGTATTGAGAACCCGATTGGTTCATACCCAGAGTTTGACCGATATGGTCGTTGCGTAGCATTTGCTAAACGTTACACAATGACACTTGGAGAGTTAGTTGCTCAGTTCCCAGAGTATGACAACATACTTCTAGGTGGTATGGGATATAAGCAAGATTTGAACAGCCAGATTGAAATTATTCGTTATTACGATAAAGACCAATCCGTTGTATATGTACCAACAAAAGATAATTTAATTTTATCACAGGCCAAAAATCCTCTTGGTAAGATGATGATAGTGGTAGCCCGTAAACCATCTATTGACAATGAACTACGTGGTCAATTTGATGATGTATTGGGTATCCAATTACTTCGTAATCGCTTTGCTATTTTGGCAATGGAGGCTGCAGAAAAATCTGTACAAGCCCCTATTGTACTTCCACAAGATGTACAAGAGTTGCAACTTGGCGGAGATGCCGTTATTCGCACAGCCAACCCAGCAGGTGTTCGTCGTGTAGAACTTACACTGCCACAAGGTGCGTTTACAGAGCAACAACTTCTTAATCAAGAACTGCGTGTTGCGTCTCGTTATCCAGAAGGACGTACTGGAAACATTGATGCATCTATTGTTACAGGTCAAGGCGTGCAGGCTCTTATGGGAGCCTTTGATACACAGGTTAAATCTGCCCAAGCAATTTTTGCGGCAGCATTGCGTGATGTAATTAGCATCTGTTTTGAAATTGATGAAACAATTTTCCCAGAAGAAAAAACAATTCGTGGTGTAGATTCTGGCTCGCCATATGAAATTACTTATAAGCCAACTAAAGATATTAAGGGTGACTATTCAGCAGATGTCCGTTACGGAATGCTTGCTGGTCTTAACCCAGCCCAAGGTCTTATCTTTATGTTACAGGCTCTTGGAGGCAAGTTAATTTCTAAAGATATGGCAATGCGTGAGTTGCCATTTACAGTTAATGTAACTCAAGAATTAGAAAAGATTGAAATTGAAGATATGCGAGCAGCACTACTTGGCTCGTTAACCGCATATACTCAAGCAATACCACAGATGGCAACACAGGGACAAGATGCTTCTGAGGTGGTAAGAAAGATTGCTGCGGTAATCAAGGCACGCCAAAAGGGACAGGCATTAGAAGATGCTATAGAGGCAACCTTTGCTCCGCAACAACAGGTTCCTCCTACTGGCGCTTCAAATCCTATGGTTGAGCAACCGTCCCCTGCTCCCTCTGGTGCCCCAGTAGGAGGTCCTACTCAAGCACCATTAGCACCACCAACAGAAGCACCAGACATTCAATCAATTCTTACAAGTTTAACAGCAAGTGGACGAGGAAACGCAAGAGTAGTAACAAGAGGATAACGACTAAGTAGGGGACAATGACAACAATTATAGGAATAGAACATAAAGACCGTTGCTTTATAGTTGCTGACAGTCAAACCACTGATGCAGAAGGTAGAATTTATTCTCATCCTGAGGTTAAAAAGATTTCTGAAAATGGAATGTTTTTAATTGCTGGTTCTGGCGAAACATTGCCTTGCGATATAGCACAACATATTTGGGAACCACCAACTCCAACAAAGCAAGATAAAGAAGATTTATATCATTTTATGATTGTAAAGGCTATGCCATCTCTTCGTAAATGTATGACAGAGAATGGTTACAATTTTGATGAAGATACAAAAGAAAATAGATTTCAATTTATTATGGCTGTTGGTGGAGAAATCTTTGATATTGACCAAGAGTTATCAATAAGCAAATCTGCAGATGGAGTATATGCCGTAGGCTCTGGTGCATCATATGCATTAGGTGCTATGTATGCTGGGGCAGATGCTTATGAAGCAATGGAAATAGCATCTAAGTTGACTGCATTTACAGCACCACCTTATACGTCTAAAGAGCAACCAAGAAAAATTAAGTAGGAGATAAAATGGCTGGTAATGAAAATAGTGGGGGACTTCGTCCAACTGCAGCACAGAATAATCCTGCCAATATTTCAGCAACTGGTGGGGCGGGGCAATCTGGAACTCAACCAGCAAGATATATATCTGGAATGCCATATGGACAAGGACAGGAATTAATGCAACAGCAACAAGCAGCACCAATGTCTGCACCTAAAACATCTAATGTTCAATCCGCAAAAATGGCATCGCCAGAAACATTAGGATTGGGAACACTATTAGACCCTACAAATAACCCGTCAGAGCCAATTACCGCTGGTGTAGATTTTGGTCCAGGACCAGGCTCAGATGCATTACCTAAAAATATTAGCGCCAATACTAGACCAGATGAAAACAGAATGATTGTACAAAAGTATCTGCCTACATTAATGCAAGCAGCAAATTTACCAGATACTCCAGATTCTTACAAGCGTTTTGTTAATTATCTATTATCTCAGCAATGAGCGATGTAACATGGCTGCCAGGCAGCATATTTGACAATATTGATAAATTTGCAAATTCATTAGGCTATCAAAATGCTGGAATTGCAATTCAATTAGCATTACAACCTTGGGAATCACCATCTGAAAGAGATGCTTTTATTAGAGCAGTTACTGGAGATGATGTGCAAGGTGGGACAGAGAAGATGTATCCAATTCGTGATTTAAGGAGATAGAGTGGCTTTTTGGTCAGACTTCACAAACTCTATTTCTAAAAGAGTTATAAACCCTACGAAAAATTTTTTAACAGGTTTAGCAACTGGAACATTAGAGCCAATTACACCTAAAGCAAATCCTGAAACTGAAGGACAACTTAGGGCTACATTGCAAAATCTTTTAAGAGGCTTAGAAGATAAAACAATTAGTGGCGCAGAACGTACCACTGACCTTTTATTGACTACTGCTGTTAATTTAAATAACAAAGTTATATCACCGTACATGACTAGACCAATATCTACATTAGGTCTATTAACTGATTTTAACTCACCTTTGTATAAAAAAGACCAATACGAACAAGGTTTTCAGTTTTCAGATATAAAGGCTGCTTATGATAGAAGCGCCAAAGTATCAATGGGTCAAGCATTTACTAAATCTGACTTATTGCCATTTGCAAAACCAGTATCACAAACTGTTCTATCTATTGGTGGAATAAATCTTGATGATGTTGACTTGTGGGACGATGAAAGTATAAAAAAGAACTTTGTCGATAATACCGTTGGAAAATGGTTTACAGGTTCTATTGACTTTGTTGCTGGTAACTTTGCAATTAGTAAGGGATTTGGTGCTCTTGGTAGATTAAGTAAGGCTGGTTTAAAACAGACTGGTGTTATCGCTAAGAACAAATCAGTTGCTCAACTTGCAGATGACATTGATGCTGGTTTAAACTATGCTGATGGCATTGAGGGTGGACGTCAAACTGTATCTGCTACTCATATGATGGCTATTGCGGAAACAAAAGACCTTGCTAAAATTGATGACATAGTTAAAATTTATAGCAACAATGAAAGATTAACTCCAATTCTAGAAAATATAAATAATCCTAGAATTGTAAGAGATATTATTCTTGGCGATAAGGGTGATATTAACGCCCTAGACCGCTTATCTAAAACTAACCCAGATGATTTATTTGAAATGGGTGATGTAGCCAATAAGATAAAAATTGACTATATTAAGACTGGAAATATATATAACCCAGAAGGTCCAGCAGTAGAACGTTTATCTAAAGCCTTTGATAAAGCAGTTTCAAAAGATGCTAGAATGGTGGCATTGAGAGATGCGTTTTTTGATGAGTCTGACCAATTACGAGTTCTTGGAAAATTAGATTATTTTCCAGCAGAGCCAAGAATTGGAACCAGTCTATACATTAAAGCAGAGACAGCACTTCGTGAGGGTAAGGCTTTAGCAAGAACTGGTGAACTTAAGGGCAAGGGTTTTCTTGGCGCTGATTTTGGTCGTTTAGGCGCAAATGAAATGGGCGAAATTCTGTCCATGAAAGTTGGAAGCCGTGTCGGAGCGCCAACTGTAAACTTTATTAAATTTAGAAATGCAATAACCAAATTAAAGCCACTAAGATTCGTAACCTTTTCAGGCATGCGCCCAGGTGATGGACGCATAGAATTAAATGCATTTTTTGATAATATTCCTACACTAAAAAATGGTAATGCCAGTATCATGGTAACACCAAGCACTTCTAAAAAAGTTTCTGAATTAAGAAATGAATGGGAACAGGCTTACTTAAAAGCAGTTACTCCAGAAGAAAGATTTTCTGCCCTTTCTAAAATTGATGAGCAATTAGGAAAAGTAATAGCATATAATCACGGACATTATACCGAAAATGCTATTAATGCTCAGGTAGCCCAAATGTTAAACAATACTCGTACAAACAAAAGAGTATTTGAAAGAAATGGTTATTCATTCAATGCTGATGGTTCAATGAATAGAACCAACATTGAAACAACCAGCCAAATGGCTGAGTCATATTTGTTTACCCCTTGGGACTTAATTGAAAAGCAATTTATTGATATTGCCAAAACTGGAGTTTCAAGAGGTGCAACTGTAACCAAAAATACTATTGCTCCAATTTACGAAAACCTAACTAGACTTTGGAGTTTTAATGCATTGGCTCGACCAATGTTCATTCCTAAAAACTCTATATTTGAGCCAATTGTTAGTTCTTCTCTTGCGCTAGGTATCAGAAATACTGCAACTTCTGTTGCTGGAACTGCTTTAAATAATTCTGTAAAAAACACTAATAACTGGGTTCGTGAAAAAGTATCTACAAGAATTACAAACAAGGCAGATATAAAGGCTATTAATAAAGCAGTTATTGACAAGCAAAAGAGCATTAGCAAACTTCATGCAATTAGAGATGAATATAGTGCTGGCTTAGATGACTTGCTGTATGGAGACGTATCCCCTGCTGCAAAGCAACAAAACTTTAAGAAGTTAAGCAAAACTTTAAAAGCAGTGGATGAGAAATTAGATGATTTAGAGGCAGACTTAGTCGAAATGACAGCCTCATATGGCACACTAAAGGCTTCTGCAAATGCACCATCATTAGAGCGTCGCATCGCCTATATAGAAAAGTCTGCTAGCCCAGCAACTTTAAAGAAAATTAAGCCTCAACTAGATGCTGCAAAAGATGGGCTAAAGTCTTACAAGACCGCTATATCTAAATTAGCAACCAATGGCAAGGTTATTAAAGAAATAGATGATAAGTTAACAAAAACTTATGATGATATTGATAAAGCATTGGCCGAATCTGCCGAACTATCTATAGAGCAAGCAGAGGTTTTTGGAAGAAGTGCTAAGTTTAAACAAAGATATTATGGCAAAAAAGATAACTATCGTGTTTATAACGGACAGTATGTAAAACTGTCTGGATTTTTTGACGATGAAACAGGCAACAACTTTTCCAAAGCAATTCGAGCAGAAGTTGACAACACTGTAACTGCCGAGCAAACAATTTTAGGCGAACTATCTATTGGTGCACGTTCTGAGATAATCTCGAGCAAAGTACCTAATATGCCGATTGATATAACAAACCCTATATACTACAATCAATTAGAGTATGTGGCAAATAGACTTATTAGAAATGATAAATTAATTAGAGTTATTCTTTCTAATCCAGATGCTCCAACTCTTGCAAGATGGGCAACTAGTCAAGAGGGTAGACTTTACGTAAAACAATTTGGTATATATGATGATGCAGATGCAGTTGCATATGTTAAAGATAAATATGCTTTTGTTAACAGGACAATACCTTCAAAGGAAGCACAGGCAATTTTGCTTGAGCGTGAAATTAAAGCAATTGAATTGCAAAAATTGCTTGCTCCTGCACTTAAGGAAGATAAACTATTTCCAATTGCTCCATCTGATTGGGGTTACGCAGAACAAGCCATCTTTGGTGCTGACTCTGCAGCGATAACAGACAAGTTCTTTACTAACTTTTCAAGAAAAGTTTTCAGAGGATTAAATCGTCCTGAAAATCCTATTCGTGAAAATACATTTAATGAAATTGCTATGAACAAGTTGGTTCAAAAAGCCGAGTCATTATCTAAACAAGGGCTTGAAGTTAAGATTAATGGCTCTCAGTGGAATGCATTAAAGCAAGCCGCTGAAAGAGAAGCCCTTCAAGAGGTTGAGAAAACATTTTATACTGTCCGTAGGCAGAACAACGTGCTTTATGCACTAAGAGGTGTAATGGCATTTCCTAACGCAGCATTTAATGCTGTTTATCGTTATGGAAGACTAGCCGTTAATAACCCAGTAAGAGCACTAGGTTTTACCTATAACTATGGTAGAACATTCCAAACATTTGCTGTGGATAAAAATGGTAATCCCACAGAAGACATCAATAAAATGTCCCATCTTGTACTTCCTGGAAGTCAGGATATTGGTTTAGGCAGTGGCCAAGGTTTACAATTGAATGCTAAGTCACTTGGTTTCCTACTTAATGCACCTAGCCCATCTTTTATAACATCAATTTCTACCGCAAAAGTATTTGAAAACTGGCCAACCGCTGAAGATTATGCAAGTGGTAAAAAAGGTCCAGAACAGTTTAGAAAAGTGTTTGGTTGGATTTACGCTGGAGCATACCCATATGGTCCACAAGATGTTCCAGTCAAGGCATTTATTCCAAGTTGGGCTAATTCAGCATACAATGCTTTTTTTACTCCACTAGGCAAACAAGACTTTCTTGCATCTGTAAACTCAGTCTATAGATACCATAAAATTCTATTTGACATGGGAATTGAAAAGACTCAAATTTCAGAAGAACAAGCAATTAAAGAAGCGCAAGCATTATGGTGGCAAAAAGCCGCTGGAAGTTTTGTTTCACCACTCGGCGTGCCAGTTAAGGTAAATACAAATCCTGCGAGTCTTATAGATAACGCCTACACCAATTTGGTTGCTAAATATCAAAATCAAGGCAAGACTAGAGAAGAAGCAAAAACACTTGCTGGCGATGAATTACTGGCAACTGTTGGACCTAAACTTGTTCTAGAGAACGTTACATTTAAAGACTTTAATAAGAACATCCCTGGCTTAATACCAACTGTTGAAGGCTACAATAGAATATTTAAAGACAACTCTGACTTAGTTAAGCAATTGGCTAATATTAAAGACGGAGATGTTTCATTAGTTGGCTTACTTGGCGCAGATATTGAGTATAAAATAGAAGATAGAAATACTGCTATATCTAAACTTCTAAATGACCCAAAACTTAAACTGCCTGGCACAAGTAAGTTGGTTAATGACCTTAAACTTACCCCAGCAGAAGAAGATATTCAACGCCAAAAAAGCATTCTTTGGGATAGATATAATGCAGTTAAAGATGCATTAAAAGCACAGATTACGGATGGTAAATCTTGGCGTTCTCACCCAGAAATGCAACAGTATTTATCTACCTTGGCCCAAACTGTATTTAAGGCAGAAAGCCAAGCCTGGTTTGATGAATATTCTGCAGGTGTACGTGGCGATAATTCATATAATTATGCTAGAGCATTCAAGTTAATTGTTAGCAATAAAGACTTTATGGATAAGCACGGAACAACAGATTACTGGCAAGATGTAAGAATGTTTATGACGCTACGTGATGAAGTCGTAAAGGTTTACCAAACCTTTCAAGATAGAGACCCAAGAAAGAGCAAATTCAAGGAAGCATATTTGTCTTATCTTGATACTAATATGTCAGCGTTTCATCCTAAACTACAGACAATGCTTAAAATATACTTTGACAACGATACTTTAAAGGCGGTTGATTAATGGCAGGCGAAACACAGGCACAGTTAGATGCTAAGGTTCAGCAACTAATTGCTGGATTTTTAGGCGGAACTTCTTCGCCAACATCGTCAACAACCACAAGCAAGAATATCACCAAGTTAAACACAGTATCTGCTAAAGCCCTGTTAGAAAAAGTGGCAGCAGCCAACGGTTATACTGGCGCTATTACAGATGCTGATGTTAAAGATTTTATTAAAGAGTTTAATAAAGAGCAAAATAAACAAATTGAAACAGTCGTTAAATCTACTTCAAGCAAAGTTGGCACTGGCGCTAGCGTAGATAAAATTCAACAAGAACTTCAAAATACTATAACTACCCAGTATCCATCATTTTTTAAGCCTGAGGAGTTTGCTTCTAATTATATCTGGGCAAAAGTTAACTTCAAAGATGAAAAGACTTTAGGCTCTAAAAATATAGCGGTTCTTCAACAGGCAAAGCAACTTGTTAAAGACATGTTTGTTATTGGTAAAAGCGATACAGAGATTGCTGCTGATGCAAAATTAATTGCTTCTGGCAAAAAGACTTTTGCTGAATATATTGTAGATTTGCAAAAAATTGCTATTAAAGAACATCCGTATCTTGCTACTAGATTACAATCTGACCCAACACTTACTGTAGCAGAAGTTGCCAATCCAGCAGTTAAAATATTGGCTGATGCTTGGGAAATGGATAGTTCTCAAATAAAATGGCAAGATGAACCAATTGTCAATGAATGGCTTGCTTCTCAATCTGGAGATAAACCTATGAATTATGCAGACCTTAAACGTGCTGCATTAAATGACAAAAGAGCGCAATACACACAATCAATGAACAATTTTGCTAGAGATGTAGCAACTGGTTTAGGAGAGGCAATGGGTGCTTTTTAATGGCAACTAAAAAATCTACACCTACTGCTAATCAAAGAGAAGATAGAACTACAACACCAAGGGTTACGCCAACTCCAACGCCAACTTTTACTTATGGCCTAGGCAATCCTGCAGAAACTAGAATTACAAAACCTGGTCAAACCTTGCCCACAACTACAAAAAAGGCTCCTGTTAGCACTAAAAAAACTACGCCTGAAACAGAGGTAGTTCCCCCTGCTGCTGGTGGCGGCGGAGGCACTGGCGGTGGAGGCGTAACCCCTCCTTCTCCAGAAAGTCAATTCCCAGTTGCTGGCACATTTGCTGGCTGGGAATACTCTGCAGATAAAAAACAACGCAGAATGAAATTTAATGACGGTAATGGTGGTTTTTATTACGGTGTATTTGAGTCTGTCCCTGCTGGAGAAGAAGACAAATCTTTAACAGAAAGAGTTTTAGCATCGGATACGTTCAGAAATACATTTGCTATAATATTTGGACAAAATGAAGCAAATCAACCTTATGTTACAAAACTTTTTGATTTAGTTTCTGGATTCTATAAATCTGGTTCAGATATTAATGATTCAATTAATCTTGCTTTGCGTGCCGCTAAACAACAAAATGCTATTCCTGAGTTTACAAGTAGATTTGAAGGAATTTTTCAACTAGAAAAACTACAACAGTCTGGAATGGCTATAGAAGTACCAAGTATTACTGAATACATTAGAGCCGAGCAAGCAATGGGCGATTTAATGAGAGAAGCGGGTCTTGGCGAAATAGCAAACCAAAAATTTATTGGTACTGTAATTGGTAAAGGAAAGTCTGTTCTTGAGGTAGGTAATTTAATTAGTGATGTATTTAATGCTATTGATTATGCCCCTGCAGCCTTAAAACAAGACCTTCAAACTTATTTTCCTGGAGTAGATAGAGCATCTATAGCAAAAGCAATTCTTACAGGCCCTCAAGGCGCTATAGAACTTAAGAATAAAGTACAAGCAGTATCTGTAATGTCTGCAGCAAGGCAACAAGGGGTTACGGGCTTAACTCTTGAGGATGCAGCAAGTATTGCTAATCAAGGCTATGGGTATAACGAATCATTAACTGGATTTGGACAAGTAAAGGCTCTTGAAAGAGCCAATACGCTTGCTCAATTTGCTGGTGGAAGTTTCACGGCCCAACAGGCACAAAGTGCTGTATTTGGTAAAACTCAAAAAGAATTAGATGAAATTGAAAGATTAAGACAATTAGAAATTGCAAGAATGCAAGGCTCGTCTGGAAGATTTGCTTCTAGAGATAGAGCAGCAGGACTAATATAAACTAGAATCCTAATGGACCGACCAGCCCCATTAGCGTAAAAGACTGGTAGCAAGAGCCAAACCATTTCCCCGAATGAATTTGAGGCTTGCGACTACAACGAATAGAAGGGTGGGTTGCTATGAGCAACAACTACTGGGATGAAGACGAAGACGACCTAGATAC
>Ga0068876_10004147_pt1 | contig 10244 bp, 9 predicted proteins | sample NOAtaG_6_FD_66442 | JGI IMG/M metagenome (GOLD analysis project Ga0068876, IMG submission 66442) | Freshwater lake microbial communities from Lake Erie, under a cyanobacterial bloom - NOAA_Erie_Diel5S_2200h metaG | ecosystem: Environmental > Aquatic > Freshwater > Lake | place: USA: Ohio, Lake... | reverse complement strand
AGCTGTTCGAGTATGGATCATTGATGTATCCATCTGCTATGCGGGGAAATAGATCAAAATAATACAGGTCAAGCACTTCATGTCCTGTAATTATGGACGTAACAAAAGTAATTAGCAGGAAAGCGATTAAGCTTGTGATGACAACGCGATAATGTTTACGAGCGACGAAGTATAGCAGCAAAATGACCGGCGTAATTTTTAATACAATGGCAATTCCAAGCCATACTCCTGCCAGTAGTAATTTACCACGCAAATGAGCCAGCCATGTGGCGATAAGAAGAGCCGCAATAAAAAGATACGTTTGTCCGAAAGAGATGTTCTGATAGACAGGAACGAGCATAGCGATCAAAAAACCGATAGCATACAAGGTGTTAACTTCGGTATATTGCTTTAACAAAACATGAAGCATAAAAACGAATACCGACAACCCAATTAAATTAAACACGGCGCGAGCAACATAAGGGTTTTTAATCACTGTAAAAGGCTTGTAAAACACCGGTGTTTGCGGCGGAACAGAAGTGTGGTCGAGAAAGACATTGTTTTCGCCGGAGGATTGTACAGTTTCATTGAAACGATGTACATCATACACGGCTTGAGGATCATTTGCATTTATGAGTTGAGCTCCGAAATAATAATTGGCGAAATCAGATAGCGGTTTATTATAACAATAGATGATTGCACAGCATCCGAATACCAATATTATAATTGGCAACCACAGCGAATAGTGTATTTCACGCAGTGATTTCATGAACGCCATTTAGCATACCAGTAATGAATTCCCGGAGGCGTCCAGCGACGCAGGAACTGTTTCAATTTGTCACTACCAGTTTTTTTGTTCAGCTCGCGGATTAGCGATTCTATTTTTTGCCCATCATATCCACATGTTTTAAAAATAGTTTCGCTATAACTATAATATCCTAGTGCTGCGAGGAGCAATGCAATAGTTTCGGACTGATGATAGTTGTTGGTGTGATTTGCAATGTAAACCGCATCACCCACCATTCCGAATCGCGGTTGTTCTTTAATTGTACCGGAGTTAGTGTTATGTAAACGATCCGCAATTTCAGGATAAGTCCGAAGGTCAATCAATTGATAGCCTCTTGCATTCATCCATTGATCCAACTCGCTGAAGCAAACTTGGTTTTCATAATAGCTAACCATGGAAAATTCAGTAAACACAACACCGATTTTTTTCTGATCAAGTAGTTGCTGTGCTCCCTTTAGAATTTTCAATTCGCTGCCTTGCGTATCCAGTTTCAAAAAGTCAATGTGTTGCAGTTGTTGTGCTTCGCACCAATTCTGTAAAGTCGTCTGTTGAACCTCATGTTGCGCCACAACTTCAAATCCTTCCAACCATGATTTCGCGTCACCCATTCGTTGTGTGTATGCAGCAAATAATTTTTTATCCGCCTTCATCAACGAACTCATACTCGGGTGCGCAGTGCTGTATAAAGTTGCGGTGCCATTTTCGTCCGAAAGTGCAAGGGGGAAGCATTGTGCGGAATAAAATTGTTGTGAATTGCGGTAACGTTCAAGGAGCGAAGAATATGATCTTGGATCAGGTTCAAATGCAAACAACCGGATATGATAATGCAGCTGAGGAATTAATTGAAATCCATTTCGTGCTCCGGCATCAACCACAACTAATGGTTGTTGTATGAGATTAGATACTTCTCCGTTCATGTTGAAGGCTGTTCCTGCTTTTGTTCACCGACATAAACGATAATTGCCATGCTGACGAAAACCAAGGAAGCCATTTTATCTTCCTCCATGAATCCATTGAAAATACCATGAATGAAATAAGTAAAAAATCCCATCAAGGCACCTATGGCAATAATGCGATGATATTCATGTTGACATTCGCGTATAACGTTTAATCCTTTCATGACGACAGTAACAAACAATGCGATGTGCAACAAGAAACCAACCCAGCCGCATTCCGCCAAAAAGGCGAGGTAGTCAGAGTGGGCATGACCTTTTGTTCCGTTAAACGTGCTGGTGTACGTCATGTCTTCACGTACCTGAAAGCGACCATAAAAGTATTTATAGGTGCGAGGTCCGTAACCGAATACCGGACGATCAACGCCCATGCGCACTGCACATTTCCATCGATTGATGCGTTCTTTATTTGATGCATCAGTTTCAATGTTAGTGATCGATTTGAAATGATCTTCTACATCACCTTTAGAGCTGATGGCTTCAGTCGCAGACAATTTTTCAACGATCAAGTCTTGCGCAGCAAAAAGTGTAACTCCTCCGGCAACTAGAAGTGCTAAAAACGTTGCGCCTGTTGCTTTCCATCGGATTAACAGATAAAGGCCTAATGCTCCGCCGAGACTCAGCCATGCTGCTCGTGAGAAAGAAAGAAATTCAACACCGAGCAACAGGATTAATAGAATTAGAAATCCGTATTTCTGAAATGGGCTTATTGCTTTACGAAGATTATAAAACGCAAGCATAGCGATCATTGGAATTACAAACGCCAAGCAGGCTCCGTATACTGTATGGTCGTTGTAAAACGGTTTGGGCATGTAATACGAGGTCTGGGGAAGAAAATCTAATGCGCCGTGACGAACCATCGTGTTTACAATAGGCAATGCCATGCCCGCCACGTAGAGCAAAATCAGTTGTTCCGGTTTTTTTTCTTTGCGCATCCATTGTAACGCCAAATAGAAAAACACACCTGCATAACATATTCTGATGAGCGTGTATTTCGCAGAAACTAAGAGGATTTCACTATTTAATGTACACACGACCAGCCAAACTATTTCGAGTGCCAAAAGGGAATTAATTACACCTTTCCATAAATCGCTCCTCAAACCTGCAAAGCCTGCCGTCGAGGCTATCAGCAGCAACATGAGAAGACCAATGATGGGCTCGGTAGGTAGTTGTACTTCGGCTTCTCCAAGCACAGACACGCCAACTGAAAGCGGTGCCAACAAAAAAACCGCACGCATTAAGTTGGCTTTGTGTAACAAGAAGTATCCAACTACTAATAAGCCGAAACCTAAAATAATTGGTGTGTATATCAACACGAATTTACTCGCTGCAACAGCAAACATGGAAAGTGCGCAAAGCACTATACAGCACAGTGCGATCCAGATTTCATAACGTATGTTTCGAATGAAATTCACGCCGGATATTTACTTGCGAAGTTGTTGCAAAACGTATTTGAAATAAAGTGCAGCAAGAATAAAAAACAGCGAGCCAAAAAAGCCCATTGCAATGTTGAATCCAACCAATGGATAGGCGGGTTCGAAAATTGGATACGCAGGGTCAATATTGTAAAATTCAGGTAATGGGCGTTGCGCAATGTTACGTGCATTTTCGTAACGTGCCTTCAATTGACTGAGTAACTCGTGATCGTAAATGAATTGCTGCGTGAGGATTTCTTGTTCCGGATTACTTTTAATCGTGGTTGCAGACAGCATCATGTTTTGAAGCAAAGGGTAATTGCCTTCTGCATCTTTTCTTAAGTTGCCGATTTTAGCCGCGAGGCTATCTAACTCGGTTTGCTTCTGATCAAATTCTTGTTTAAAAACATCTGCTGCCATTTTAGTATTGGCGCGATACATTTCTTGACGGAAACGACCGCCTGCAGCGACGATGTAATTGACTATTTCCGCAGAAAATTTAGGATCGTAGGTTTCCGCTTCGATAACAATAGACATGATATTGGTACGATTGCAAAAGACACGTTGGCGGTACTTGTCGGTTAATTGCTCAGGCCAGGTGGATTCGGAGGTGTCGATGTTAAAATACTTGACGAGATCAAATTTTTTAACGACAGAGTCTTTTAATCGTTCCGAATTTAGGATTTGCAGCATACGGTCCGCCTCCGTGTCGTAACCCAGCTTCGGATCTTCTACTGTTTTTTCGAGCGAAACTTCGTACGGCACAAAGAATGACGCCTTTGCGCGATAACGTTCTTTCATGAGGCCGGTAGCAACAATCGCCAGTGTGGTACAACTTAAAACGGTAATTAAAATAATTTTCCAGTTCTTCAAATACATATTGAAAACTGCCGAGCGCGTGCGCTTTTCTTCAAAAACATTCATGGTTCAACTATTACTTGCTCAATAATAGCCAATTTATCGCTTCGAGCGATTGTTGCGTTGCCGCGGCGGGATTTTAGAGCAGCATGATTTGCCCCGGAGTTGGCGCCAGAAGACGATTACCCCAATAACGCCTTGTTGTGAGTGTGTGCAATGGTTCTTGCATCGGCTCGTCGGATAAATCGTATGTGCCGTAATGCATGGGAATAAAAGTTTGCGCGCCTAATTCATCAAAACCACGAATGGCTTCTTCCGGATTAACATGCGATTGCCGCATCATGAATGCCGGTTTATAGGCGCCTATTGGCATAAAGGCGTGAGTGATCTTCGGAAAAAGTTGTGCCGCATCGTTGAAGTGACTGTGATACGCGGTATCTCCCGCGAAATACATACAACGCGAATCCGATTCAATCATGAATGCGCCCCATAATTCTCGATTCGTATCGTGAACGTAACGACGATTCCAGTGTTTGGCCGGTAAAAAACTAATGCGCGGCAGTTGTGAATGCTCCGGATACTGCTGATACCAGCCGGCTTCGTGAATATTCTTAGCGCCTTCGCGTTTGATCAACGGTGTCATACGAAGGGGACAAAACACGATCACATCAGGATTACGTTTCACGATTTCTTTAAAACTTCTGCGATCGAAATGATCACGATGCGAATGCGAAAGCAGAATTAAATCAATCGGAGTGATTTCGTTGGTGCGAAACGGAGAACGAAAGGCACGTTTGATTCCGGGTAAGTCGTAACAAATCGGATCGGTTAAAATGCGCTTGTTGTTGACGCGAATGATGAACGTAGAATGACCCAACCATACAAAAGCATCGAGACCATCCTTAAAAATGGAATGATCTTCGCTTACCGCTAATGTATACGGTTGCCGTTTTTTCTCCGCTTTATACGGATTTGGAGTGAACATCCATTTTAAAACCGCACTGAATCCGGCTCCAAACTGCCCGTCTTCGTTCATGAAACGACCGTTGCGCGCTGGCGTGCCCGCGTATCCTTCTCGTATGGTGTGTAATCCGGGATTGTTAACGTATTGAATGTTATCCATCAGTTATCGCGAACTTATGCAGATTTACGTTCGGTAAGCATACGAATAATACCGAAATACCAACTGATAGGAACCAGCTTCCGCGTGAAAAGCGTGAAACGCCCTAAAAAATCCGAGGCGTAACGGATCCGGAAATTATCGTCATTAGCGGCCTTCCAAATTGTTTTTGCGACAACCTCCGGCCCCGGGGCATTAGCGCCAAAGTTCTTCGAATTACCCAATACGCGCTGTTCGTATTCTTTATACGCATCCAATCCGGCTTTGTGAAAAAGATCCTGTGAACGATCGTAAAAATCGGTTTTGATCGGACCCGGCTCTACATTCTTCACTTTAATGTTAAAGGGTTTCAATTCATAATGTAACGATTCTGCAAAGCCTTCCACCGCCCATTTGGTGCCGTGATAAACGGAATATAACGGGAACGTCACGCGACCGCCTATAGATGAAACATTGATAATAGTTCCGGCGCGACGCCCTCTGAAGTGCGGAAGTATTGTACGAATGACATTCATCAAACCAAAAACATTGGTATCGAATTGGCGCTGTATTTGTTCCGGTGTGGACGCTTCAAAAATTCCTATCGCGCCGTATCCGGCATTGTTCACTACAACATCAATGTGCCCAAATTCCTGAATAGTTGATGAAATCGCACGATCAATCGATTCCTGATTAGTAACATCCAACGACTTCAACACCACGTTCGGCCAGTGTTGCATCTCGGTTTCTTTGTCCGGATTACGCATGGTTGCTACCACACGCCAACCGTTAGTACTAAAGTGACGAACCGTTGCTCGTCCTATTCCTGATGAGGTACCTGTAATAAGTATGGTTTTCATAACTGTTGCTAAGGTCGCAGTAAGGAAGATTTTATTTTAATTCACCTTGAAATAACATTGTATGTTGCAAATTGTTGATTTAACGACAATCGCAACTTCCCAAGCGGAATACTAGTTGTAAATTCGACCACCAATATCATCAATTATGCTGGCTACCATTCAACATAAAGGTTTCACGTACAAAACCGATTTATCGCGACCCATTGATATTTCTATTCCGATGAATGCCAACGGCCCTCGCGCGTGGTACGTAGACCCGATGACGATTGAACCCGTGCGAACAGCCCAATGGACGGGATCCTTAGCGGAAGGTGGCTCGGTGAATTTCAGAAATATATTTTTCAATCCACACGGACACGGAACACACACCGAGTGTCTCGGACATATAACAACTGAAGTGCACAGTGTAAATCAGCAGGTGAAAAACTATTTTTTCATTGCAGCTCTAATTACCATTCTGCCCGAAGCGTTGGAGAACGGTGATTATGTGATTACACGAAGTCAGATCGAGACGGCGTTGGACGGTCGTCGTCCGGAAGCGGTGATCATTCGAACGATTACCAATACGGCTGCAAAGTTGCACATGAACTGGTCCAACTCCAATCCTCCGTATTTGTTGGAAGGAGCAGGAACTTATCTGGCACAAATTGGCGTGAAACATTTGTTGATTGATTTGCCTTCTGTTGATCGGGAATCGGACGAGGGAAAATTATTATGTCATCACGCGTTTTGGCAAGTGCCGGAAAATCCTAGAATGGACGCCACCATTACGGAGTTTATTTTTGTTCCCAACGAAATTTTTGACGGCGATTATTTGCTGAATCTGCAATTTGCGCCTTTCGAAAATGACGCGTCACCTTCAAGACCGGTATTGTTTCGCATAATTAAGTAGTGATGAATATTGAAGAACTGCGTGAATATTGCCTGAGTCTTCCGCACGTCACCGAGGACTTTCCTTTCGATGAAGACACGCTGGTTTTTCGTATCGGCGGTAAAATATTTCTATTGGTTAGTATTTCCTCGCAGCCCTTGCAATTTAATGTGAAGTGCGATCCTGAACTCGCCGTTAGCTTGCGGGAGCGTTACGATTTTGTTGCACCGGGGTTTCACATGAACAAAAAGCACTGGAATACCATACACGAAGTGGAAAACGTCGACGGTCAGTTGCTACGCGAATGGATCAAGCATTCGTATTCGCTGGTGCTGGGTTCTTTGCCCAAGAGTCAACAACGGTTACTGATTCCGTAATTGTATTCTGACGTACCTTTGGGGTATGAAGAAGCTGTTGGTGTATTTTATTCAGGGCATTATTGTTGTTATTCCGGGAGCCATTACGCTATTGATTTTATATCGTGTAGTGTTGTGGTTGTTATCGTTGTTTACGTCGCTGGATACCATAGTCCATCCGTACGCTGATCCTTTGTTAATTGTGCTGATTGGTGTATTGCTGATAACGGTCATCGGAGCATTTGCGAGCAATGTGTTGGCGCAGTTGTTCATGTCCCAGTTTGAAAAAATTCTGGAACGCATTCCGATTGTAAAACACATTTATTCGCCGGTAAAGGACGTAACGTCTGCGTTTATCGGTAATAAGCGTAAGTTTTCACGCCCGGTTTTAGTAACTACAAATGCTGCGAGTAACATTCGCGAATTCGGATTTATCACCGATGACGACTTGCACGAATTCGGTGTCAGCAAAGAATATGTGGCAGTATATGTTCCGCACTCGTATGCTATTTCCGGAAGATTGCTGGTAGTGCCTATGAAACAAATTGAAATTTTAGATGTAGATGCTGCAGATACGATGAAGTATATTGTATCGGGCGGTATTACCGATATTGATGACGAAGAACCTAAAACCACTAAACCATGAAAAAGTATTTTGCACTCCTGTTTATTCTTGCGGCAACGACAGCAGGCGCTCAGAAGGTTAAAATTAAAGTTGAAGAGCAAAACGAAAATATTGGCGGTGGCAAACACAATGCTTTGGTTGTTGTGATTTACGATTCCAACAAAGACGATATTGAAAAAGAATGGAAGTCGTTGATGAAAGATTACGACGCTAAAGTGAGTGGTAAGGATGAAATTTTTGCCGACAACGCCCTTATTAAGGCAATGAGTGAAAACACGGTTGACGTGTATGCACGTGTAGAAAAAGTTAATGACAATGAGTGTAAGTTGATTGTTGGGTTTTTGATGGGAGAAACCTGGCTAAGCAGCTCCGGAAATAAAGCCGCTTACAATGCCGCTGAAAAAATAGTCAAGGACTTTGCGAACAAAACAACTAAAGACGGAATGGCCGGTATTACCAAAGCAGAGAACAAGAAGTTGAAAGAATTGAAAGACGATAAATCTGATTTGGAGAAGAAGAATGATAATTTGAAAAAGGACATTGAAGATTACAAAGCGAAAATTGCAAAAGCCGAGGAGGATTTAAACAAGAACGAAGAGGATCAGAAAAAGAAACAACAGGAAATTGATGATCAGCAGAAGAAGGTAGATGCCGCGAAGGCAAGAGAAGGATCAGTGGAATAAAACAAAACAAAAAAAGGGGCTCGTTACCGAGTCCCTTTTTTGTTGTCTGTACCTCCAACTCACACGACTAATCCCCCGCGTCGCACCCCACTCTGCATGGTTCAGACTAAAACAAGTCGTTTAGCGTACAATCTGAATCTGCTGACGGTTTACTGCGCCGTCTGTTACGATTTCAATGATGTATCCGCCTTGCTGCAATGAAGTAGTGTTTAATGTGTGACGGAAGTTTCCTGTACCAATCGCACCTAAATCATCATTCATCACGATACGTCCGGTCATGTCCATTACGCGTACAACCACGTTTGCAATTGGAGTAGCTGCGTCGATGTTCACGTTCATTTCTGTTGTTGCAGGATTCGGGAACAGGGTGATTGCAGCATTAGCTGTGTTTTCTACAACTGATGTTACCACCGGCAATGGAATCATGTTGCCACCTGCAGGTAATGCTACCCACAAACCAAACGCAGGACCGTTGCTATTGTTCGCAGGATTCAAGAACCCTGAAGCAACTACTGCCAATGAAGCGCCTTGTAAGCCTAAGGTTTGCAATGGTGCAGCGTAAGATGCTACTACTGTGTTACCTGTTGCGTCTGTGATGCTGATCGCGTAGTCTGCAGTTGGTAATGACAAGTAAGATGCTGTGTAATCACCATATGCGATATCGTTAACTAATGTTGCTCCTGCAAATGCTTCTTCAACGTCTACTGTTGGAGCGTCAGTTGAACCGTGCAATACAACTAAGTCCGTGTTCGCAGGATTTGCCCCTGTTTCTTGTGCCAACGCGAATATATCTAACGTGAATGGCTGTGCAGGAGAATAGCCTGTTGGAGATACAATTCCGTTTGCAGCGATGATGTACTTGGTGTTGTTCATCAAAGAGAGTCCTGAGAAGCGAATTACTTCTTGAGTGGTATCAGTGCTGTTAGGTCCGCAGATGGTGATATCGAACGGCGTCCCTGCTGGTGCATCAACGAAAGGTGTTGCAGTGCGGAATGCGAAGTTGTCGATCAACAAGGTGTTGTTCAACCATACATCTACTGTTGCAGCAGCTGCATCCGCGCAATTGTGAATGATTTGTGCGCGTGTAGTTGATACCGGCACTGAAGGCAACTGTACTAAGTTTCCGCCCGAAGGTAATGCTACCCATAAGCCGAATGCAGGACCGTTGCTGTTGTTCGCAGGATTCAAGAATCCTGAAGCTACTACCGTTAATGCAGCACCGCCTAAGTTCAATGTTTGTAATGGAGCAGCATATTCAGCTACTACGTCTGTACCCGCGCTGTTACGAATCTGCACGTTATAATCTGCAGTTGGTAAGCTCAGGTAGTTCGCAGTGTAAGATCCGTATGCAATGTCGTTGATTAATGTTCCAACACCTACAGCTGTTACGTCTACAACAGGAGCGTCAGTTGAACCGTGCAATACTACTACATCTGTGTTCGCAGGATTTGCACCTGTTTCTTGTGCTAGTGCGAATACATCTAAAGTGAACGGCTGTGCAGGAGAATAGCCTGTTGGAGATACAATTCCGTTTGCAGTGATGATGTACTTCGTGTTGTTCATCAACGTAATTCCTGAGAAACGAATTACTTCTTGAGTAGTATCAGTGCTGTTAGGTCCGCAGATAGTGATATCAAACGGCGTTCCTGCAGGAGCGTCTACGAAAGGCGTTGCAGTGCGGAATGCGAAGTTATCAATCAACAAGGTATTGTTCAACCATACGTCAACTGTTGCAGCGGCTGCATCAGCGCAGTTGTG
>Ga0068876_10004145_pt1 | contig 10245 bp, 8 predicted proteins | sample NOAtaG_6_FD_66442 | JGI IMG/M metagenome (GOLD analysis project Ga0068876, IMG submission 66442) | Freshwater lake microbial communities from Lake Erie, under a cyanobacterial bloom - NOAA_Erie_Diel5S_2200h metaG | ecosystem: Environmental > Aquatic > Freshwater > Lake | place: USA: Ohio, Lake... | reverse complement strand
GGCGACGAGGAGGAGGCCCATGGTGAGAACCTCCGCTACGACCTCGAGATCACCCTCGAGGAGGCCGTCAACGGCACCGAGAAGGAACTGACCTTCACCAAGCCCGTGCGCTGCGAGCCCTGTGGCGGCGGCGGGGCCGAGAAGGGCTCCAAGACGATCACCTGCCAGACCTGCGGCGGCCGGGGCCAGGTGACCCGCAACGCCGGCATCATCATGATGCGTCAGACCTGCCCCCGGTGCTCCGGGGCCGGCAAGGTCATCGAACGTCCGTGCCGTGCCTGCTCCGGCGAGGGGCGGGTCAACCAGAAGTCCTCGGTCCGGATCCGCATCCCGGCCGGCGTCGACACCGGCGTGCGGCTGCGCTCCTCGGGCAACGGGGCGGCGGGTGTCCGCGGCGCACCCAACGGCGACCTGCATGTGATGATCCACGTGCAGGAGCACGACATCTTCGGTCGCAATGGCCGCGACCTCACCTGCGAGGTGCCCATCCGCTTCGTGCAGGCGGCGCTCGGGGGCGAGATCGACGTGCCGACCCTCACCGGCAAGGCGCGCATCGCCATCCCCTCGGGCACCCAGTCCGGGAGCACCTTCCGCCTCAAGTCCCGCGGCGTGAAGGACCTCCAGGGGGGCGGCCAGGGCGACCTGCTGGTGACCGTGCGCGTGGAGATTCCCCAGCGCCTCAACGCGGCCCAGCGCGCCAAGCTCGAGGAGTTCGCCGCCCTGTGCGACGAAAACGTGAATCCCCAGTCGAAGGGGTTCTTCGAGAAGGCCCGCAACTTCTTCAAATAGCCTCCGGCCGGGGCGGCCGCCACCCGACATGCACCGCTTCTTCGTCTCCCCGGACCGGTGCTCCACCCCGGAGTTCGACCTTGGGGATGCCGAGGCCCGTCACGCACACCAGGTGCTGCGCCTCGGCCGCGGAGACCGACTGGAGGTGCTCGACGGCCGGGGAACGCTCATCGAGGCCGAGATCCTCTCGGCGGGCCGGGGTGGTGTCGTGGTGCGGGCCCTCTCCCGGAAGTTGCGGAGTCGCCCCGCATGCCGGCTCGTCCTGCTCCAGGCGCTGCTCAAGGGCAAGGCGATGGAGGTGGTGCTCGAGAAGTCGGTCGAACTCGGGGTCGATTCCCTCGTGCTGCTCGACACCGGGCGCTGCGTGGCCCGGGTGCCGGCCGGCGAGGCCGGACGCAAACGGGACCTCTGGACCCAGACCCTCGTCGAGGCCGCCAAGCAGTCGCGCAACCCGTGGCTGCCCGAGCTGGTCGGACCGCTGCCGCTGGGGCAGGCCCTCGACACGCTGAGCCTCCCTCCGGGCGGGGCGACGTTGCTTTTCGGCTCCCTCGAGCCCGACGCCCCGCCGATGGGGCAGGTGCTCGAGGAGATGCGTCGAAACTCGAACACCCCGACGGGAACCTCGTCCATGGACGGTGCGGGGGCCGCGGCCTCCCGCCGCTGGGCCTTGGCCATCGGGCCCGAGGGCGACTTCACCCCGGACGAACTGGATCGCCTGCACCGTCAACCCGGGCACGCGGTGTCGCTTGGTCCCCTCATTCTGAGGGCGGAGACCGCCGCCATCGCGGCCATGGCCCTCCTGGCCGATGCCGCGCGCCGCCTCGACGCCGGCACCGACCGGCCGGCACCGGCGTTCCCGACAGACACCCCGACGACGCCAACCGCCTGACATGCCACCGACCCCGTCCCTCCTCCGTCCGCTGGCCGGCCTGCTGGTCCTGGCTGCGGTGTCGACAGTCGTTTCGGCCGAATCCGGGCCTGATCTTGCGAAGCCCCGGACCCCGGTGCCATCGCCAGCCAAGCCCGCCTCCCGGATCCCCCGCGACGCCTTCGTGCTCCGCCCGTTCGAGTGGATCCCGGCCGTGCCGGGCGCACGCGCCGTGCCGGTCACCTTCCCCGAGACCAAACCCATGGGGTACATCCACGCGCTGGCCTCCACCGGGGAGCGCCTGTGGATCTCGGCCCATCCCTTCGGCGACACGAACCTCCCCCCGACGGCGGGCCGGCTCTGGAGCTACCATCCCGCCTCCAACCGCATCGAACCGGCCACGGGCATCCTGGAGGGACACGCCGTGTCGGGTCTGCGGGCGCGCGGCGACGACAACGTGTGGCTGATGATCGACGGCGGGCTGGCACGGCTCGATGGACGCAACTTCGCCGTGGATCCCTTCGGCCCCGTGCAGGGCATGAGCAGCCGCAACCCGGTGGGGGTCGCCGAGACCCGACGGGCCTTCCACGCCCTCGGCGATTCCGGCGCCTTGCACCGCCTCTCGTCCGACGAGCGCAGCTTCCCCCGCTTTGACGCCTCGGCTCCCCTGCCGGACGCGACCGATGCCTCGGCATGGCGCCTCCTCGTGGGGTCGGGCGACTGGCTCCTGGCCGCCACCGACCGTCGCCTCGCGCTGAGGCCCGACGATGCGGCCCGGTGGAACGCTCAACCTCCGGTCATCCGCCCCCACTCGCCCGAGTTGGACCCCGTCCGCATCCTGGCCGCGTGCGGGGACGGCGACGGCGGATTCTGGATCGGCTGCGACGCCGGTCTGGCCTTCCTCCAGGCCTCGAACGGCGCGCTCGAGTTCCGGGAACGCCCCACCGGCGTCACGGTGCCAGGAGGCATCGGCATCCCCATCGCGGTCGGGATGCAACCCACGGCCGCGGCGATCGATGCGGCCCGTGACCGGGTGGCCGAGGGCATCCGTCAACGCATGCGGGCACGGGCGCGCCTGGCACGGGCCACGGGAGGATCGTCACCGCCCGTCGACGCGGTCACGCCCACGAGTCGGATCCCTGCCGGCGTCCGGGCGCTGGCCATGGACCGCGGATTCCTCTGGGTGGCCACCGCCGACCCGGTGTTCCCGCTGCGCTCGCGGATCCTGCTCTTCCACCCGGGCAGCCGGAAATGGGTCGGCTGGTTTCCGTTCGCCTTCCCGGTCACCACGTTGGCGGTGGATGACCGCTACCTGTGGATCGGAGCCGACACCCAGTTCACGCGGGCCACCCCGCTCCATGCCCTGGAGAAATCGGTGCTCCTGTCGATCCCGGCCAGCCGGTGGAGCCCGGACCGGCTCGAGCGCGACGACCTGGACGCCAAGGTCGCCGCCCTGCCGCCATCCGAGCAGGCCGTCTTCGCGTTCTTCTCCGGGAACATGGCCCGGGTGTTGCGCCTGACCGACGGCGACGACCTGAACGACGAGCAACTCTTCCTGCGTGCCCTGGCCCACGACCCGATCGGCCTGGATCAACCCGAGGCCATGGCCCTGCACCTGCGACGCCTCGTGATCCGCCATCCCGACAGCGTCTTCACCGGCCTGGCCGGCGCCCTCCTCGAGCGGGTGACCCAGACCGCACCTGCGGCCCCGACCGGTCCGGACGGAGTCCCCCCGCCGGGCGCTCCCGCCACCACCCCGCCCGCCCCGACCCCGACAACCTCCGCGGGGCCCAGCCCACCGGAAACGGCCCGGGACCCGGCGGCCGGGACCGCGACGGTGCGTGAAGCCACCCCAACGCCACCGCCGACCGCTCCCCAGGCCCGGGTTGCGCCCGCGTCGACCCTGCAACGCCGCGACCTCAATCGCGACGGCAGGCTCAACCTGGTGGAATGGCGGCTGTGGTTGGGCCCCAAGGCCGAACTGCGGGACTGGGACCGGAACGGAGACGGCGAGATCGACCGCGCCGAATTCCAGGCCTTCGCCGAGGCCAATCCGGGACGCTGACGGGCGGCCCGGCACTTCCCCACCCCGGGGCCGCCCGCCGGACCCCTGACACGGCTCACCAGGGCACCGCGACGCTCAGGCGATTGCCAAAGCGGTTCTTGTAGAACAGCTGCCGGTGGGCCTGGCCGAACTCGTGGACCATCCGGGTGATCTTGACGTCGAAGCAGCAGTATTCGGCGATCTCCAGCATCTTGCCCTGCCGGTACCACTCGATGGCCTGCAACCCTTCGCTGGTCTTGCCCAGGCCGAAGGTCGCCTCGGCGATGGAATCGAGGGAAAGCCGGTGCTTGAGCGTTTCCACCAGCGACACGAGCATGTCGAGGGTGGGCAACTGCGTGAGGTCGAAGACCGTGTAGCCGTGGAGCACCTCGTAGTCGAAGCGCAGGTTGTTGAAGCCGACCACGAGGTCGGCCCGCTGCAGCTCGCGGATCAAGGCATCCACCCGGTCCTCCCCGTAGATCTCATAGCCACCCCTGGCCGTCGAGTAGGTCACCCCCAGGCTCATCCGCATGTCGCGGATGTTCGACCATCCCCCGACCTCGTCGGCCGACTTCTGCGTCTCCAGGTCGAAATAGACGATGTTCCTCACCGCGCCCGGTGTCCGGCAAAACGGTCTCGGGGTCAAGCGGGCCGACCGGGTTTTTCCGACCTTGGGCTGTCCGGCATCCCGTGCCCCCCGCTCCGCCCCCTCCGGACCCGCCCCCCGGTCCTCCCGGCCGGGCCCGGGGCCGACGGCTTCCTGTCGGCTTCCTTGACGGTCGGGGGCACGTGCGGTTTTCTCGGGGTTTCGGTACAAACCTGAACACGCAAATGAGCAACATCGTTGATATCCAAGCCCGCGAAATCCTCGACTCCCGGGGCAACCCGACCGTCGAGGTCGACGTCCTCCTCGACTCCGGCGCGGTCGGCCGCGCCGCCGTCCCGTCCGGCGCCAGCACCGGCGAGCACGAGGCCATCGAGCTGCGCGACGGCGACAAGAAGCGCTACCTGGGCAAGGGCGTCAGCAAGGCCGTCAAGAACGTCACCGACAAGATCGCCCCCGCCCTGGCCGGCGTCGACGCCTTCGACCAGCTCACCGTGGACAAGACCATGCTCGAGCTCGACGGCACCGAGACCAAGGCCAAGCTGGGCGCCAACGCCATCCTCGCCGTCTCGCTGGCCAACGCCAAGGCCGCGGCCGCGACGCTGGGCCAGCCCCTCTTCAAGTACCTCGGCGGGCCCAACGCCAAGGTGCTGCCCGTGCCCATGGCCAACGTCATCAACGGCGGCGCCCACTCCGACGCCCCGATCGACTTCCAGGAATTCATGGTCATGCCGCATGGCTTCGAGACCTTCAGCGAGGGCCTCCGCGCCATCACCGAGATCTTCCACGCGCTCAAGTCGGTGCTGAAGAAGAAGGGCCTGAGCACCGCCGTCGGTGACGAGGGCGGCTTCGCCCCGAAGCTCGAGAGTGCCGACGCGGCCCTCGACGCCATCGCCGCCGCCGTCAAGGACGCCGGCTACAAGCTCGGCAAGGACATCTTCCTGGCCCTCGACGTCGCCGCCTCCGAGTTCTACACCGGCAACGAGACCTACGTCTTCAAGAAGAGCACCGGCCAGAAGCTCAGCGGCGACGAGATGGTCGAGTTCTACGCCCGCCTGTGCGCCAAGTACCCCATCGTGTCCATCGAGGACGGCTGCGCCGAGGGCGACTGGAAGACCTGGAAGAAGCTCACCGACAAGCTCGGCGGCAAGACCCAGCTCGTGGGCGACGATCTCTTCGTCACCAACGTGAAGTTCCTCCGCAAGGGCATCGAGACCGGCACCGCCAACTCCATCCTCGTGAAGGTCAACCAGATCGGTTCCCTCACCGAGACCCTCGACGCGGTCGAGCTGGCCCAGAAGAGCCGCTACACCGCCGTGCTGTCGCACCGCTCCGGCGAGACCGAGGACAGCACCATCGCCGACATCGCCGTCGCGACGAACTGCGGCCAGATCAAGACCGGCTCGCTCAGCCGCACCGACCGCACCGCCAAGTACAACCAGCTGCTGCGCATCGAGCAGATGCTGGGGCGGAACGCGGTGTACGCCGGCCGCAGCGCCCTGCCCCGCGGCCGCTGATCCATCGAAGGCGCCGGTGACGGCCAACCCGTCGCCGGCCGGCCCGGAAGGCTGCACGGCCCGTGGACCCGAGACAGAGGGTCCACGGGCCTTTTTTCATGGGTCCATCGGGGCCACCCGGCCCGACCCCGAGGCCGATCGGCGGCGGCTCAGCGCCGGGCCGACGGCGCGGGCGACAGGCGCACCATGCCCGAGGCGGGGTCATAGGCCAGCACCTGGCCGGGTGGGACCTCCGGCACCCGGGCGAGGAACCCCGCCTCGACCAACTCCTGCAGCCGGGCCGGATACCGGTCTTCCACCGCATGGAACTGCTGGAGCGCCGAGAGGAGCGGGGAGAGGTCGGCCACCCCCTCGGCCCTTCGTTTCGCGGAGGCCGTGGCACCCAGGTAATCCACCGGGGCCGACAGGGGCGACGACGATGCCGGGGCCGGCGCGTCCGGGCCGGAGGCTCCCCCCGACCCGGCGGCATCGGCGGCACCGGCGGCATCGGCCGCCGGCACAACAGCCGGCTTCTCCTGACCACCGCAGCCGATGATCAGCACCGCGGCTCCCAACAGCGACACCCAGGATCCCTTCATCGGCTTCCACTCCAGCGGTGCCTGTCGGAAAATCAAGGCCGCGCTGCGGGGGGACGCCCGGCGGGGCCGTCCGGCATCGGACAGGCAATTGATACCGGGAGCTCCGTCCGCCATGCTCCATGCCCCATCCATGAGTGAAACCTTGGTCATCGGACACCGGAATCCGGACATCGACGCGATCTGCTCCGCCATCGGCTATGCGGAGTTCAAGCGGCGCACCGGCCTGAAGAACGCCGTCGCGGCCCGTTGCGGCGACTGCAACGACCGGACCGACTTCGTGCTTCGGACCTTCGGCGTGCCTGCGCCACGCTTCGTGGCGGACGTGTCGCCCCAGGTGCGCGACGTGATGGTGGACCGGGTGGTGGCGGTCTCGCCGCGGACCAGCATCTGCGAGGCGATGTCGGTCATGGACCAGCGCAACATCCGGGTGCTGCCCATCCTGGACGCCGACCAGCGGTGCCGGGGCCTCCTGTCGGTGTTCAAGGCCAGCAAGTTCTTCTTCCCATCGCCCAACCGGATCTTCGACTCGAGGCGGATCGTCGCCTCGGTGCAGGGACTGGCACGGACCCTCGGCGGCCGGGTGCTCTGCGGATTCGCCGACGAGTCCGAGGAGGACCTCATCCTGATGGTCGCCGCGATGAAGCCGATCAGCTTCTCCGAGCGTCTGCGGAACTACGCGGCCCATCGGCTGGTGGTCGTCGTGGGCGACCGGGAGGACATCCAGCGGACGGCCATCCAGGGCGGCGTGCGACTGCTGGTGGTGACCGGCGGCCTCAGCGTTTCCGACGAGATCCTCGCCATGGCGCGGCACCACTCGGTGAGCCTGGTCGTCTCGCCCCACGACTCGGCCACCAGCGCCATGCTCTGCCGCGCCGCCATCCCGGTGGAGCGCCTGCTGCGGGACGACTTCCTCAGCTTCCGTGCCGACGAGAAGCTCGAGGACATCCAGTCGATCGCGGCGGCCTCGGCCTTCCAGGCCTTCCCGGTGGTGGACGCCGACGACCGCGTGGTGGGCATGCTCTCGAAGTCCGACTTCCTCAAGCAGGTGCGCCGGCGGCTCATCCTCGTCGACCACAACGAGATCGGCCAGGCCGTGCAGGGGGCCGACAAGGTCGAGATCCTCGAGGTCATCGACCACCACCGGATCGGTTCGTTCACCACCCACCAGCCGATCCTCTTCCGCAATGAGCCGGTCGGTTCCACCAGCACCATCGTCGCCGACTGCTTCTTCCAGAACGGGGTCGAGCTGCCCGAGTCGATCGCGGGCCTGCTGCTGGCGGGCCTGGTGTCGGACACGCTGAACCTGACGTCGCCGACGACGACCCCGCGCGATGCCGCCGTGCTGGCAAGGCTCGAGCAGATCGCCAAGGTGGACGCGACCCGGTTCACCGAGCAGCTCTTCAGCTCGGGCTCGGTGCTGACGGCCAAACCGGCCGCGCAGGCCATCACCACCGACTGCAAGGAGTACTCGGAGCGAGGGCACCGCTTCAGCGTGGCGCAGATCGAGGAGGTGGGCTTCGAGCAGTTCAACCGCCGCAAGACCGAGGTGGCGGCGGCCCTCGAGGCCTACCGCGCCGGGCACGAATACCTGTTCTCGGCGCTGCTGGTGACCGATGTGGTGGTCCAGAATTCCCTGCTGCTGATCGCCGGGACCGAGGCGTTCCGCAAGACCATCGGATATCCGGAGCGGGAACCCGGGGTCTTTGAGTTGAACGGGGTCGTCTCGCGCAAGAAGCAGCTCCTGCCGTTCCTCACCGACTGCCTGGCCCAGTTGGCCTGAGGGTCCGGCAAGGAGCCTGCCGTGCAGACCCCGGCCCCGGGTTGTCCGCCCCGGGTTGTCCGGAACCGCCCGGAGTCTCAGGTGCCGGGACCGATCCAAGGACCGAGGGCCTCAAGCGCCCGGGCCGGGGAACACCCCTGGACCAGCACCTGTTTCTGGCGGCCGGTGGCCCCCCGGAGCAGGCGGACGGTCCCGCGCGGTACCCCAAGGCTCGCGGCCAGAAAGCGCACCACCTCCTCGTTGGCGGCCGAATCCACCGGGGGGGCCGTGACCCGGACCTTCAGGGCGTCGCCCTGAAGGCCGGCGATGGCGTTGGCCGATGCCCTCGGCATGACCCTGAGGTTCAGCACGATCCCGTCGGGAACCTCGCGAAGGAAAGACGCCGACGTCACAGCAACAACCTCAGGAACAGGCGCGGAGCGGCCCCCTGGAGGAGGTGCCCGACGCCCCAGAAGAGACCGGCGGCCGCCAGCGGAGCCAGATCGATCCGCCCCCATTTGAGCGGCAGGTGGGCCAGCCAGCCCGACAGCCGGCCTCCGGTGCCGTGCAGGTGATCCCAGAGGGGCATCGTGCCGAGGTAGACATGGTCGAGCACGAACCTCATCAGGCACAGCAGGACCAACGGCCATTTGAGGAACGCCATGCCCCCGACGGAGACCACGGCGGCCTGCTGGAGGGCATGCACGGTCGACATCCGCGCAGGCGCGAGACCGGCCGCGACCAGCGCCGGCGACACCAGCAGCCAGAGCCCTCCGAACATGGCGAGGACCACGACCATCGGGAGACCGTAAGGCCAGCGCGCCAGGAACCCCAACTCCCCGCGGATGGACTGGGTGATCGGGTCGACCTCGGCATCCCGGCGGCGCAGCGTCGCCAGGAAGGCGAAGCAGAGGTAGGCCTTGAGGAGCAGCCCGACCCAACTGAGCACGGAATGGGAGAGGATCCGAAGCCAGAGGTCGCTGCGGAACACCACGGTCACCGCCCCCAGCGACCAGGGGACGGCCTCCGCGAAGTGGGGCGAGAACCCGTGATGCACGGAGGCCCGGGCCAGCAGCAACATCGCCAATCCGGGCAGGGCCAAGGAGCTTCTCCGACCGGGCCCGCCGTCGGCCGGCCGGAGGTTGGATGCCAGCGTCAACGCCGGGCGGGCGGAAACCGGCTGGGAACCGAACCCACGCCAGGAGAGCCACAACAGCAGCCCGGCGAGGTCCGTCATCCAGTCGAGCCAGTGCATCCGGGCAGGGGGACGGCCGGCCCCGCACCTGAGGCGGGAGCCGGCCGGCGGGGCTCACATCATCTTGAGCAGGGTCTCGGCCATCTCGCTGGGAGTGGCTGCGACCCCGATGCCGGCGGCGCGGAAGGCGTCGAACTTGGCCTGCGCCGTGCCCTTCCCGCCGCTGACGATGGCGCCGGCGTGACCCATGCGGCGTCCCGGGGGCGCGGTGGCGCCCGCGATGAAGCCGGCCACGGGCTTGGTGCCGTGGGCCTTGATCCACTCGGCGGCCTCCTCCTCGGCGGAACCGCCGATCTCGCCGATCATGATGATGCCGTGGGTGTCCGGATCGGCCATGAAGAGCTGGATGACATCCAGGTGGGAGGTGCCGTTGACCGGGTCGCCGCCGATGCCCACGCAGGTGGACTGGCCGACGCCGCGGCTGGTGAGCTGGTACACGGCCTCGTAGGTGAGGGTGCCCGAGCGGCTGACCACGCCGATGTGGCCGCGCTTGTGGATGTAACCCGGGGCGATGCCGATGCGGCAGCCGCCGTGGGAATCCTTGCCCTCACCCGGGGTGACGATGCCGGGACAGTTGGGACCGATGAGGCGTGTGGCGCTGCCCTGCATGGCGCGCTTGACCTTGATCATGTCGTTGACCGGGATGCCCTCGGTGATGGCGACGACGAGGTCGAGACGGGCATCGACGCCCTCGAGGATGGCATCGGCCGCGAAGGGCGGCGGAACGAACACGGCGCTGGCCGTGGCCCGGGTCTCGCGGACGGCCTCGGCGACGGTGTCGAAGATCGGCACCTTGACGCCTCCGTGCTCGAAGACCTGACCGCCCTTGCC
>Ga0068876_10004139_pt1 | contig 10257 bp, 12 predicted proteins | sample NOAtaG_6_FD_66442 | JGI IMG/M metagenome (GOLD analysis project Ga0068876, IMG submission 66442) | Freshwater lake microbial communities from Lake Erie, under a cyanobacterial bloom - NOAA_Erie_Diel5S_2200h metaG | ecosystem: Environmental > Aquatic > Freshwater > Lake | place: USA: Ohio, Lake... | reverse complement strand
GCGCTCACGGGCCACCTCGTGCTCTCCACGCTGCACACCAACGATGCCGCCTCGGCTTTCACGCGGCTGATCAACATGGGCATCGAGCCTTTTCTTGCTGCCGCGCCCGTGCGCGGCCTGCAGGCGCAGCGGCTGGTGCGGCTCCTCTGCACCGCCTGCCGCGAGCCGGCCACGGTGCCTGCGGCCATCCTCGAGGAACTTGCCGCCGTGCCTGCCTGGAACGGGCAGGGCAACTGGTTCCACGCGAAGGGCTGCCCTGTGTGCCAAGGCACCGGCTACAAGGGACGCTTGGGCATCTACGAACTCATTCCCGTCGACGAATCCCTGCAGGCGCTGGTGGCGCGCAATGTCTCGCAGGATCAACTCAAAGCCCACGTACGCGAGGCCGGCTGGCGCACGCTGCGCGAAGACGGGCTGCTGAAAGCGAGCCGCGGCATCACCTCCGTCGAGGAAGTGATGCGGGTCGTGAGCCAGTGACGTGAAGTTCGCCTACGAACTGCTGAACGCCGACGGCAAGCTCGAGCGCGGCGCGGTCGAAGCCGCCAGCGAGGCCGAGGCCCGCCGCGGCCTGCAGCGCCAGGGCAACACCGTGCTGGGCATCGAGCCGGCGGTATCGCGGAGCCGGCGCGGGCGCGTTTCGGGCGCCACCTTGCAGCTCGCCTTCACCGAGCTCTCCACGCTGCTGCGATCGGGGCTCGGCATCGCGGAATCCGTACAGTCGATCGCCAGCGCGCATGCCGGTGACAGCCTCGCCGATGCGCTAGACACCCTCGGCCGCGCCATCGCACAGGGCAAACCCTTTGCCGAGGCGCTGCGGCTCTCGGGCCTGCAATTGCCGGAGTATTTCTTCCAGCTCGCGCGTGCCGGCGAGATGACCGGGCGCCTTGCCGACAGCCTTGAAGAGGCGCTCGCGCAGTACACCTACGAGCGCGAACTCGCCGCCGAGATGCGCAACGCGCTCATCTACCCGGCAGTGCTGGTGGGCGTGGGTCTCCTCGCAGTGGGCCTGATGTTCAGCTTCGTCGTGCCGCGTTTTGCGGGGTTGCTGAAAGACGCGGAATCGCTGCCCTGGCTTGCGTGGGCGGTGCTCTCCACCGGGCAGTTCGTGAACCAGAACCTGCTCGCGCTGCTGCTTGGCCTGTTCGTCGTAGTGGTGGGCACGGTGCGGGTGCTGCGCCGCCCGGGCGTGCGCGAGGCCATCCTCGAGCGGCTCGCCGAATTGCCCGTGGTGGGTGCGTGGATCGGCGAGTCCGCCACGGCCGGCTGGGCCGCGCTGATGGGTGCGCTGCTCGGGCAGGGCGTACCCATGCTCGATGCGCTGGAACTTGCGAATGGCTCGGTGAAACTCGTCACGCGGCGCCGGCGCCTGGAGACCGCAGCGCGGTCGGTGAAGGCCGGGCTCGCACTTTCGAAGGCGCTGGAAGAGCAGGGCGCGCTCGACGCCACTGCCTGGAACCTGCTGCGCACCGGCGAGCGTGCCGGTCGCTTGCCAGAGATGCTGAAGGCTCTCGCCGCGCTGAGCGCGAAGAGCGGCCGCGAGCGCATGAAGCGGGTGCTGTTGCTGATCGAGCCGCTCGCGATTCTCGTGATCGGTTCGGGCATCGGCGTGATCGTGCTCGGCATCGTTCTCGCCATCACCAGCCTTACCGACATTCCCGTCTGAACCTCCGCGGCCTGCGCCGCATGTCACCAGGAGCATCCACCATGCAGAGACACTTCCGCCGCCGCAGCACCGGCTTCACGCTGATCGAGATCCTCGTGGTGCTGGTGATCCTCGGTCTGCTCGCCGGGCTCGTCGGGCCCAGGCTCTTCGGCAAGGTCGACAGCTCCAAGGTGAAGACCGCCGAGACGCAGGTGAAGATGCTGAAGACCGCGCTGCAGACCTTCCGCCTTGATGTGGGCCGTTTCCCCAGCACCGACGAGGGCTTGGCCTCCCTCTCCAAACGCCCCGAAGGCAGCGATCTCCCGGCATGGGCCGGCCCCTACCTCGACGAGGAGCTGCCGCTCGACCCGTGGGGCCACCCCTACGAGTACCGCGACCAGCCGGCTTCCGGGCAGGACTTCACGCTCTATTCGCTGGGCGCTGACGGCGAGGCGGGCGGCGAGGGCATCGCGGCCGACATCGGGTACGTGCCCTGATGCGACACGCGCGCGGCTTCACGCTGATCGAGATCAGCGTCGCGCTGGTGATCGGCGCGCTGGTGCTCGCCATCGCCGCGCCCGCGCTTTCGCGCCTGAATGACCGTGTCCGTTTCAACACGCGTCTGCAGGCGCTGGAGGACGGCATTGCAGCCCTGCCACGTCTTGCCTACGCCACCGGAGAAGAAGGCTCGCTGCGGGAGCTGGCCGAACGCCATCTCGACATACCGGCTGGCTGGTCGCTCGCGGGCGCAGAGAAGATCTACATCAAGCGTAACGGTCTCTGTGCAGGGGGGGCATTGCAGGTCATAGCCGGGCAGAGCGAGCGTCAACTCGAGCTCGTGCCGCCCTTCTGCACGGTGAAGGAGCGCAGCTGATGCGCGCGGCTGCGGGCTTCACGCTGCTGGAGGCGGTGGTCGCACTCACCATCCTCGGTTTCGTGCTGCTCGGTGCGTTTACGTGGGTGGGCAATGATCTGAACGCGCTCGGCAAGGTGCGCGATCTGGCGCTGGAAGAATCCGCGGTACAGCAGGCCATCGCTGAACTCGAGCAGATGGATCTCGCCGCGCAGCCCACCGGCATGCTCGACTGGCGCGGCTTCCGTATCGGCTGGCGTGCAGAGCTCCTCACGCCGGAGCGTCAGGGCCGCACCGCCATGGGCGCGCCCGGGCTCCATGACCTTGCGCTCTACGCTGTGGAGCTCGACATCGCCAACGGCGCTCGCAGGATCGGCCGTCAGGAACTGCGCATGGTCCAGCACGTGCTTGCCCGTCGGCCGGGAGAGGCGCAATGAAGCGTCATTCACGCGGGCTGGGGCTGCTTGAGCTTCTGGTGGCGCTGGTTCTGGTCACGCTCGCCTCAACCCTCGTGATGCAGGGCATCGGTCAGGGGCTGGGGATGCTCCGCCGCGTCGCCGCCGATCAGGGTGTGGCCTATCACGAGCTGATGGCCCGCGCCTGGCTGCGCGACAGCGTTTCCGCGGCCGCCGCGCAGGCTGCCACGGTCACCAGCGATGGGCTCGAAGAAGACGAGGCACAGGAGGAAGACGGCCGCCCGGCTACACCCCCCGCTCCGGTCTTCGCCGGCACCGCCGCATCGCTCGAGATGCAAAGCTTCAGGCCATTGCTGGGACCCGAGGGCGTCGCCACGTCCATCCGCTGGAGTGCCGACCCGCAACAGGGTCTGCGTTATGAGGAGGGAGAGCAGCAGGTACTGGTGGATGCGCTACCGCCGCTGCAGCGCATTGAATATCAGGCCCCTGACGGCAGCTGGCAGTCGCAGTGGCCGCCGGCCACTGCCCTGCGGGACGATGAGTCCGTGCCCGCGTCCTTGTTGCCGGTGCGGGTGCGCTTCGAGTTCCCGGGCGAAGACCGTGTCGACGTGCTGCTGCTCGCACGTCACAGCGCTCGCAGTCTCGAGGAAGAATCGGGGGTGGAGAGTGAATAGGCAGCTGCCAGCGCGCGGGCAGGGCGGCTTCGCGCTCATGCTGGCGCTGGGTGCGATGGTGGTGGTGCTCGGCCTCGCCGCAGCGCTGGACGCCTATGTCAGCGCACGCGTCGAGCAGGCCACCCTGATCCGCGCGCGCCTGCAGGATGGCCTCGATGCCTACAGCACCCGCGCCACCGTGCTCTTCCTGCTGGGCACGCAGCGCTTCACCCGCGCCGGGCTGACGACTGCGGAGGAGCCTCCCGTGGAGCAGACGGAGAGCATCGGGGAGTTGCGCATCGACCCGGTGGGCGGAGAGATCGCGCTTGATGGCCGCGTCTATGCCGGTATGGGCGAGGTGCGTTTCTCGTTGCAGGACGAGGCGGGCATGGTGGCGTTGAACAGCGAGGGCGCCGAGCAACTCGAGGGTGTGCTGCGCCGCTTCGATGACGTCGAAGGCAGTGTGGCTGCCCTCCTCGACACGCTGGCCGATTACCGCGACAACAACACGCTCAAGCGCCTGAACGGTGCCGAGCGCGAGGAGTACGCCGCGGCGGCGATGCCTGCACCGCCGGACCGCAATCTCCGTTCTGCGCCGGAAATCCTGCAGGTCCTTGGCTGGCGTGAGTGGCTGTCGGTACGGCCGGAGTTCCGGCTCCATGCCTGGCTCTCGGCAGGGCGCTCGGATGCGATCAACCCCAATGTAGTCCCCGTCTCGCTGCTGGAGTGGCTGCCGGGCCTTGACCCGGCGCTGGCGGCCCGTCTGGTGGACGAGCGCGAGCGCCAACCTTTCCGCTCGTTCCCGGACTTCAGCGCCCGGGTCGATGCACAGATGTCCGTATCGGAGGACCTGTTCCGCTTCTTTCCCTCCGATACCCTGCGTCTCATGCTGTGGACGGAGGGCTCGGGCCACGCCGAGATGCTTGCGATACAATCGACCCCCCTCGATCCGCAGGCTCCGTGGCAGATCGATAGCATCTACTCCACCAGCCGCCCTCCCCAGGACGTTCCGTATGAAGTTCCGGGCCAGTACTTCAGCCCCCGCGCGCCTGCAGCGCGCTAGCGGCGTGCAGCCGGCCTCCGTGGCCGTCTCCCGCCCGCTGTGGCTGGTGGGCGCGGAGCTCTGCGTCTTCACGGAAATCGACTTGCGCGCTGTTCCGGCACGCCATCGCGGGCGTGCCATCGCTGATCGTGCGCGGCAGCTCTCGCCCTTCGGCTCTCCGGCCTGGCACGCGGCCGATGCTGCGGGCAGCGTCGCGCTGTGGATCTGGGACGCTGCGCGCGTGACAGCTGCCATCGCGGCTGAAGATGGCCCGAGCCGGCGTTGGCAGATCCTTCCCGAACAGCTCTTCCTGACGCCTGCCTTAGACGCTTGCCTACGCGAGATCGATGGCACGCAGCGTCTGCTGGAGCGCTGGCGTGCCGGGCGTCTGGTGTTCAGCTGCACGCTGCCGGACGCCCAGCCCGAGGCTGCGCTGCGCCTGCGTTCAGCAGGTCTTGCGCCTGATGCGCTGCCCCCTGCCGTCCGCGCCGCGCTGCAGCCGGTGCGCTGGGATCTTCCGCCTTTTGACTGGCGTGTCGCACTGCGCGATCCGCTGGTGGCAGCGGGGCTCGCCCTTGCCTGTGCCGTGCTGTGGCTGGTGTGGTCGCTGGGTGAATTGGCCGGAGAGCGCGCTGCCAACACCCGGCTGGATGCCTCGGTCGAGTCCCGCGAGCGTGAACTTGCGCCGCTGCTCGAAGAGCGCAGCCAGGCGCTCGCGCTCGTCGCGCGCAACCAGGCGCTGGCGGGGCTCCTGTCCGGACGCAATGCGCTCGAGGCGGCGGCCGAATTCGAGCACCTGGTGGGCGCCCGCTACCAGCGCCTGCTGCAGTGGGAGGTGAACGCCCGCAGCGCCAGGGCCATGGTCGAGGACAAGGCCGCTGACAACCGCGCCTACGTCGAGGCCTTGCAGCAGAGCCCCTGGTTCGAGCGTGTGGCGGTGGCCCCCACGCTGCGGCCCGAGCAGGTGAGCCTCGAGATCACGCTCTCGGCCAACCCCAAGGCCGCTCCGCTCTATCTCACGGCAGGGAGGACGCCCTGATGCGTGCGCCTGCCGCCCTCAGGGATGCCGTCGCACGCCTGCGCGACGAGACCCTCGCCAACCCGCGCCTCGCCGCGATGCTGATGCTCGTTCCGCTGGTGCTGGTGATCCACACCACGCTGCTGTTGCGCGATGCCATTGCCGAGACGCGTGCAGACCGCGGCCCGCTCGAGCGTCGCGCTGCCCGCCTCGAGGCGCTGGCCGCGAGCGGTGGCTGGACCGATGCCATCGCACGCGAGCAGACCGCGCTTGCCACCTGGCAGGCCCAGGCCTGGCGCGCGGGTTCCGCGGAACTCGCCGCAGCAGATCTGCAGACGGCGCTGCGGAACATCATCGCCGGTCATCTGGCGTGGAACAGGATGAAACTCTCTCCTGCCGAGGAGCTGAAAGCCGTGGGCGGCTGGCGCGTACGCGCCGAGATCAACGGACGCCTGCGTGAAGAGGGCATCCTTCCCATGTTGCAGGATCTGGCCGAGCACAGCCCGCGCATCATCGTGGAGCAGCTGCTGGTCTCGGCGCAGCGGGGCCAGACGATCACGATGCAGGTTAGCGTGCTGGTGCTGCCGGAGGATGCGCCGTGAGCCCGGCCATGCTGCGCCGCCTGCTGTGGGGAATGCTGGGGGCGTTGCTCGTGTGTGCTGCCTGTGGGTTTGCGCTGGGTCTCACAGGCCCTGGCACTGCTGCGCGCAGTGACAGCGAAGCCACTATCGCTGGCGCCTTGGCAGGCCCTCGTGACAGCAAAGCTGCGCTGCGGGTGTTGGGTGCGGCTGGCCACTGGGGCCGCTACGACGCGCCCGAGGCGGCGGTGGCCACGCCCGCCGCCCCACCGCCACCGGATCTCGAGGGTATCGCGCGGGATTACCGCCTGGTGGGCATAGAACGCGGCGCGAGCGGTCCCGTGGCACTGCTGCTTCCTTCAGCGGGCGCTGCCGAGGTCATCCGCCTGAAGGTCGGGCAATCCCTGGCGGAAGGCATCACCCTTGGCTCCATCGACTCGGATTCAGTCGCGTTCTCGACCACAGCGGGAACCTCCACACTCCATCTTTACGACGGGACACAACCGTGATCACCACGTCTTATCTGCAGAGCGCCCGCCGCGCGCGTTCCTGCGTCAAGGTCCTCGTGCAGGGGGTGGCTGCGGCTGCTCTCGTGCTTGCAGGGGGCTGCGAATCCCTGAAGGACACGCAGTCCTCGCCGGCATCCAAGGGCCCGGCTTTCGAGCGCAACCGTGGCGAGGACGACAAGGTCTTCTTCGAGCCCCTGCGCGCCCCGGTGGAGCGCAAGGCCGAGGGGCCTTCGGAGGCGCCGCTCGCCACCGACACCGAGATCCGCGCCACGCCGCGCGTGCAGGTGAACGAGACAGTCAGCAGCCGGGCCGAAGACGATTTTTCCGCCTCCTTGAGAGGGCCGAAGGTATCGGTCAACTACAACAACATTCCGCTGCCGAATTTCATCAATGAGGTGTTTGGCGAGCAACTCGGGCTTTCTTTCACGCTGCAGCCCGAGATCCGCAAACAGCAGGACCTGGTGACGCTGCGCATCACCGACGCGGTCACGCCCGCCGAGCTCTACCGCATCGCCCGCACCACGCTGTCGGCCTACGGCATCGTGATCAACCGCGAGAACGGCGTACTGGTCTTTGTGGTCGACAGTACCAGCAAGGGCGGGCAGACGCCGTTGCTCGTGAGTGGCCGCACCCTTCCCGATGTGCCCGACGCGCAGCGCCCGATTTTCATGTTCGTACCGCTCGAAGTGGTGTCGAACGCCAAGGTGAAGAGCTGGCTCAGCAATGTGATGAAGGGCGTGGAGCTCGAGGTGCAGGAAGACCCTGTGCGCAACGCCGTGGTGCTGGTGGGCAAGGCACCGGAGGTGGAGCAGGCGCTCAGCATCATCCGCTCGCTCGACCAGCCCGTGATGCGCGGCAAGTACTCGATGAGCGTGCGTCCCGCCTATGTGCCGGTGAAGGAACTCGCGAACGATCTCGAACGCATTCTCCAATCCGAAGGCTACGACGCCTCGCAACGCCCGCCGCTCGGCAGCGTGATCGTGCTGCCGCTGGAAGCAAGCGGCTCCCTGGTGGTGTTCGCGCCGAACCAGCAGACGCTGGAGCACGTGCGCCAGTGGGTCGATTCCATCGACCGCGAGCGGCAGGTCGGTATCGACGACGGCATCTTCTCGTACCAGGTCACGAGCACCAATGCGGCGAATATCGTCGAGGTGCTGAACGCGCTGGAGGGCGGAGGCGGCGCAGCACGCACGCAGCAGCAGCCCTTGCGCGTACAGCCCACAGATGCCGCGGACGGCGAGGAAATGGACTCCGCGATGTCCGGTGGACCGGGTGCCGGTGCGCGCGGCGGTCAGCGCCAGCGTGCCAGCCTGCAGCGCAAGCAGTCGCGCTCGGTCTCGGGCGGCCGCTTCGTGCTCGATGCCAACCGTAACGCCGTGGTCTTCCGCGGCAGCGGCCAGGAGTGGCTTGATCTCCTGCCGACCATCCGCGCCATGGATCGCCCCGCCCCCGCGGTGCTGGTCGAGGTGCTGATCGCCGAGGTCACGCTGAACGACTCGGAAAACAGCGGCGTGGAGTGGCTGGCGAAAGGGTCTTTCTCGCGTAACGGTGATACCTACGACGTCGACTACGGCACCCTGGGCGGGCTTGGCATCGGCTCCACCGGCTTCAACCTCACGCTGGACAACGCGGGCGAAACGCGCGCGGTACTCAACATGCTCTACAAGAACGAGCGCGCCCAGATCCGCTCGCGGCCACGGCTGATGGTGATGAGCGGGCAGAGCGCGCGCATCGACGTGGGTGACGAGATCCCTGTAGTGAGCTCCTCTTCGCGTTCCATCGACAACTCCGACGCGCCCATCGTGAACAACGTCGAATACCGCCGCACCGGCGTGACGCTGGAGATCCGGCCTACGGTGCACGCCTCGGGCTACGTCGACGTGGAAGTCGCGCAGGAGTTGAGCCAGGCCACACAGACCACGACCAGCGATATCGATTCGCCCACGATCTTCAACCGCAGCATCGAGACCACCGTGAGCCTGAAGGACGGCGGTTCGGTGCTGCTGGGCGGGCTCGTGTCCTCCAGCGGCGGCACCCAGCAGCGGGGCATCCCGGTGCTCGGCAAACTGCCCGGCATCGGCAAGCTCTTCCGGGTCGACGGTGACTCCGAAGACCGCACCGAACTGATGGTGCTGGTGATTCCCTACGTGGTGCGCACGCCGGAAGAGGCAGAGGATCTGGCGACACGGCTCGCGCAGCCCGAATGAGCATCGAACGCATCTTCGTCGCCACCGCACCCCGCGCGCCCCAGATCGAGGTGCCGTCGGTGCGCGTGGTCGTCGGCAAGGGCATCGAGGGTGATCGCCACTTCGGCAAGCGCAAGGTGCCGGGCGAGAACCTCACGCTGGTCGAGGCCGAAGAACTCGAGGCCTTTGCGCAAGAGCAGGGCGTGCCGGTCGATCTCTCCGGGAGCCGCCGCAACATCATCACGCGCGGCGTGCGCCTTAACGATCTGGTGGGCCGCGAATTCCGCCTGGGAACGGCGCTGCTGCGCGGCGTGGAACTCTGCGAGCCCTGCTCCGTGATGGGCAGGCTCTATGCCCTGCCCGAGTGGCCCGGCCCCCGCACGGTCCGCCAGATGCTGCACCGCGCAGGGCTGCGCGCTGACGTGCTGCAGACGGGAGTCTTCACGGTCGGAGATACGCTGCTGCTTGTGCCTTAGGAGGGCGTCGCGCCCTTGGCCGCCATTGCCGTTGGAGCTGGCCGCCGGTTTGATCTGGCGCAACAAGCTGCGTTTTTCGGACTGCATTTCACCTCAGGTACGTAAGGTCGCGTATACCCACTCTGCGCGGGAATCCATAGCGTTTGCGGGGCAATACCTCAAAACGCATCCGGAGGTTCCCGTGCGTACATTTATCTTCATGACGGCTCTCATATGCCTTGCCGGGTGTGCGTTCGAGCCGCAGGTGGTTCAAGTACAGCCCGTTCTCAAGCCCAGCGTTCAGACCGTCGGGAAGGGGTCCGCCGTCTCGGTCATCGTCGCTGACGAGCGCCCCACCCAGAGCCTGGGGCAGCGTGGTGCCGACAACATGGGAGCCGAGTTGACGGTGGGTGACACACTCGCCGGTACCGTTCGCAGTTCCATCGAGCAGGGCCTTACTGCAAACGGGTTTCAGATCGCCCCCGGCGGTCGTCTGCTCGACGTCGAGATCCGCGGTCTCGATTATGTGGTCAGCAGCGGCATGTGGAATGGCAAGATCAGGGCTGACTGCGCGCTGAAGGCGGCCTGTGACTCCGGACACGGCGCCTATGACCAGTTCTATCGGGGCCACTTCGAGCGCAAGGTGCAGGTCATCGCCGACAAGGAGGAAAACAACCGCTATGTTTCCGAGGCGGTTTCCAATGCCATAAACCTGCTTCTCAGCGATCCCGCCTTGGCCAGGTGTCTCGCGCAGTGATGACGGCAATGCAACTGCGGACGGAGCTCGGGCGCATGTCCCGACGCGGGACCTAGCGCTCCTTGCTCCACTCGATCGGCTCCACCTTCGGCAGGATGAACCCCCACCCGATCACCCCGAGCACATTCACCAGCGCCGCCACGATGAA
>Ga0068876_10004137_pt1 | contig 10258 bp, 8 predicted proteins | sample NOAtaG_6_FD_66442 | JGI IMG/M metagenome (GOLD analysis project Ga0068876, IMG submission 66442) | Freshwater lake microbial communities from Lake Erie, under a cyanobacterial bloom - NOAA_Erie_Diel5S_2200h metaG | ecosystem: Environmental > Aquatic > Freshwater > Lake | place: USA: Ohio, Lake... | reverse complement strand
GACTTCTCGATTTCCATCCACCAAGGCCCATTCACGTTGGCCTTCCAAGGCTGCCGCCACCTGCAACACGCTGTTAGGTATTCTGGGCTTGGAACGCAAGGCCCTCGGGTTGAACAGTAAAACGGCATCCATCGGCAGTGAAGTTACACAATCGGTTCCCACACCCAAAACATTGCCTACCTGCCATTCCATTCCAACCCTTCCACAACCTTGTTTGCTTCCATCCGTTGAGGTACATTTGGGAGGACCTGTTGTCAGATGTACATAAACCCAACTACACGGCATACAATTTGGGGAGGGCTTTGTTTCCTGGTGATATCATTGTTGGCGCCCCCCCTTGCAAAATCCCAATTGGTCATAGACACGTCCATTTCAGCGAATATTTTGGTGGGCAAACACCTTTTGGGCAGTCGGGTCAAGGTCAACAACATCAGGTATTATGGCTCCAAACTCGCATTGGCGAAATTCACGGATGCCAACCCTACCCCCCTCATCGGCGAAGGAATCCTCATCAGCACCGGTAGCGTTTTTGACGTGAAAGGACCCAACAAAGCCCCCAACATGAGCTCCAAGCTCAACAAAAAAGGCGACAGGACCTTGGAGCGGTTGGGCCGGGCCCGGACTTTCGACATGGCTACCTTGGAATTCGATTTCAAGGCACAGCTTGATTTCATTTCATTCAACTTCTTTTTTGCATCCGAAGAATACACCGAATACGTGGGCTCCACCTTCAACGATGTTTTTGCTTTTTTCATCTCTGGACCGGGCATTGAAGGAATGAAAAACCTGGCTGAGGTACCAGGCAAAAACCTTCCCATCACGGTGAATTCGGTAAACCACATTGCCAATTCCGTGAACTACATCGACAATGACAATTTCGGCAAGTTCGGACAGAAGCTATCAGGCAAACAGGAGCAATTGGATTCCTACCTATTTAACACCTTTGAAATGGACGGTATGACCACCCTGCTTCGAGCGGAGACGGCCGTGACTCCAGGAGCAATTTACCATATCCGCATTTGCATCGCCGACGTTGGAGATGACATTTTCGACTCGGCAGTTTTTTTGGAGGGACATAGTTTCAGCAGCTATCCTTCGGACGTTTCCAAAAGGGAGCAGATGATGGCAGAAGAATCGGCCAATTTCAGACGCAGATCCTTGCCGGGCAGTTTGGGCAATCCTGTTCAAACGGTACCACCCGTGCAGGGGGAGGTGGAAGTCGAACCGCAGATTTTGTCATCTTCCTCCAAGCCTACCTATGACCCTAAACTGCTTGCCCCCCTCAAAGGCAACCCATGGCTGTTTGAATTCGCATTCGATAGCCATTCACTCACAGCAAAACACAGGGCGACCTTGGATTCCGTGGCCGATTATCTTTCCCGAAACCCTAAATCGAAACTGCAAATCGAAGGGCATACCGACAATGTAGGTGGGGCACAGTACAACCTCATCCTAAGCAAACGGAGGGCGGAAGGTGTACGAGACTTCTTGAAAGCCAAAGGGGTCCCAGAATCCCGCCTATCTATTGCCTATTATGGATTTGAACGCCCCATTCAAAGCAATGCAGCCGAAAAGGGCCGTGCGCACAACCGTCGGGTGGAGCTCATCCTGCTGAAACAATGATCAGCGTTGACGGATCCATCCCCCAAGCCCGACCCGAAGCCTGACATACATCCCACCCAAGTCGATTTCAGGACCGTCAGTGACAGAAATTCCATATGCCTCCCAACCCTTGTCGGAAAGTGGCATCTGATAGCCGGCCGTCAGACCAAACAAAAAACCGCCAGAACTGGTCTCTTTGGGACTGGGAGTGAATTCAAAGGTCAACTCGGCGCTGCCCAACAACCCTGTACGGGTCATGGTGGTGCCTGCAAAATTCCCACCTGAAATCGAGTCCATCGACGTGGTAGAAATCTGATCTTTCAAAATCAATTCGTGGGTGTAAGCCCCGAAACCAAGTTTGGGATAAAGCAAAAATCCTTTGCGTGCCAAAACCACATACCCCAGATTCGCCATTCCCCAATTGGAATTCAACTCCGCATCCAACGAGGAGGAAGATGCCCTTTTTCGGGTGGCGTTATGACCTTCACCGCCCAAAACCCAATTCCTGACGATCATGGTCCCGTGGCCACCCAACGTAATTGAATTGTCAGGGACGGGAGCGAAAGCCTCAGGTGCGAAATAATTGTTGAATTCCTCCATGCTGTAAAACTGGTAGCCGGCAGAAAATCCACCGAATATCCCGCTTACACGCCTGGGTTTTTCCTTTTCCACCTCACCCTCAGTGGACACAGACTCGTCCGTCTGGGCTTGCAACGGTGTGAACCAAAGGATTTGCAAGAAGGCACAGAGCCAAAGGATGGAGTTGAATCGTTGATTTTTCATGGGTTTAGAATTCGTTTGTTGGCAATTTGGCAAAAATCAAGCCAAAAACAGCAACCACCTCCGTCCAAAAAAAACCAGCTAGAGGATTGCCTTGCCGTTCATACCAAGGAAGGCTGCCAAACGACGTCAACGGCCCTTTCCTCCTCCCACGCCATCCATTTGCCCAAAAGGATTTGTTCCCCGGGCGCCCAATCGAGTTCAAACAACTGCGAAAGGGGTTGCCAATGAAGTGCCGCATGCTCGAACGGTTGAGGCTCGCCGGCATCCAGACTGCAGAGGTAAGGCAACATCCGGTAATGTCTTCCTTGGAAGGCCCTGTCAACGAAGGGAAGTGCTTGGAATGGAGTGGACACAACGCCCATTTCCTCCATAATTTCCCGCACCAAGGCCGCTTCAGGTGTTTCATCCACCTCCAATTTTCCGCCAGGAAGTTCCCATTTCAAGGGCAAGGACATGTCTGCGGTGCGCTGTGCGGCCAACACGCATCCGTTTTTCAAAATGATTCCCCTGGTGACGAAAATGATAGCCATGCCTGAATTCAGCGAGGCACAAAACTAAAGGAATCTCCGAATACCGCAAGAGCCTGAAAAACAATCCCTGTGGAAAACCCCAACGTCAAAATTCACTTTTCAATTCCCGCACCTCACCCGATTGCATCCCCTCCGCCGTGTGTTCGCCAAACCTCCACCTTACCAACCTCAAAGTGGGGAAACCGACCTTGGCCGTCATGCGCCGCACCTGCCTGTTTTTTCCTTCCCTCAGAATCACTGAGATCCAAGTGGTGGGAATGTTGGCACGAAATCGGATGGGCGGAACACGTTCCGGCAACGGCGGCTCTTGATTCAGGATGCGTACCTCGGCGGGTAAAGTCATGTAACGTTCCTTTTTCACTTTGATTTCCACTCCTCTCCTCAGTGGCTCCAAATCTAGGTCCGTCGGGATGCCTTCCACCTGCACGTAATATTCCTTCTCAACACCTCGGCCCAACAACCTGGCATTGGCCTTCGGGTCATTGGTTAGCAGCAACAATCCCTCGCTATCTTCATCCAATCTACCGACCGGATAAACATCTTTGGGAAAATCCTGGACACTGCCCAGCCCCCTTTGCCCCTCCTTTTCGACAGAGAATTGACTCAACACCATGTAGGGTTTGTACAAAAGGAAGTAGTGGAATCGAGGCATGGCCCGAAGTTAGTCAATCGAGAAAAAAGTGAGAACGGACAGCCCAAGGTGGAACATGAATCAATTCCCCAACAATTCATACCAACGATTGAACGCATCCAAGTCGGGTTGACCATAAAAATCCACCAAATGCCCCAAAACTTCAGCCTTCTGCCTATCCGCATCGTTGATACCCAATTTTCGCATCAAACCCAACAAAGTTTGGGCCTCCGCGTTCAGAACCTCCAATTCGGGCAGGACGAAATCAACCTCACAAACGTGCCTGAATTTCTTTTTGGCATCAAAATGAACCAAAGCAAATCCGGAAAGGTCATCGGCCTTCAAGGTTTTGCCATTCATCTTCAACATGTCTTCCACATTCAATTGCAACGTATCACCGACATGTGACAGTTTGGCGTTGCCCTTGGCTCCCAACGATCGAACCTCAAAAGTCAGGAAAAATCCGCCCGCATCCTCTTGGGGAAAAAGTGTAGGAGCCACGACAACCTGTGTACCCGGCAGCAGCAAAAATCTACCCCGCTTGAAATAGGCCAACAATTCATCCTTAGAGGAAATCACTCCCGGATTGGTGATCGCAACACCCGCTCTGCCTGCTTCAGCCAAGTTTTGTAGGAATCGTTTGCCCTCTGATCCGTGTGGGACGGCAATGAACTTTCGGCCTTGAGAGCTATGATAAAGTCCCAATCGGGCGCCGTCCGTCAAAAAATACAAACCATCGCCATCGTAAAACATGTCCCCCAATTCGGGTTGTTTCCCTTTCTCGTCTTGGATTTGGCCGGAGACATGCAGGACATGGAATTGGGCATGCCCCACCACGGAAAGAAAAAACAACAGTAGCAAAACAACAAAGCGAGTCATGAAATCAAATTTACGTCAATTCCCAAGGCAAATGAAGGCGCCTTACCTTTGTAAAATGGCGAGAACGATTTTCATGCTGGTTTTGCTCGGCCTGGTGGTCCTGATCGAGTTTTATACTTTCTATGGACTGAAAGATGCCTTCCGTCCCGGAACCTCACTTAAAATTGCCAGAGCTGTTCACCTAGGTAGCGTCGCTTTGAGCCTCACCACCATCGCAGTAGTGTTTTTGACCATGAGACAAGGCCTGAATACCCCCGGGCTCTTTCGAAATTGGATGATGGGATTGATGGTGACTTTTTTCGTAACTAAACTGACCTTTGCATTGGTTTTGGGCATCGATGATATGGTCCGGGGATTTCAATTTTTATCTGGAAAAGCAATGGGACTCGTGGCCGGCGGGGGGCAAACCGAAGTTCCTGGTAGAAGAAGGTTTTTGGCGCAAGCAGGATTGGTTTTGGCCGCCATCCCTTTCAGTGGATTTTTGTACGGCATCCTGAGAGGTAGATACGACTACCAAGTCCATCGGATCAAACTTGCATTTCCCGACTTACCCGCCGCGTTTGTTGGGTATAAAATTGTACAAATCAGCGACATTCACGCCGGCAGTTTTGACAACACGGATGCGGTGCAGAGAGGTCTGGACATGGTACAGGCCGAAGCGGGGGACCTCATTTTGTTCACAGGGGATTTGGTCAACAACCTGGCCTCGGAGGCGACCCCGTATTTGGAGATGTTTGCCAAACTTGAGGCGCCTGACGGCAAATACTCCGTTTTGGGAAATCACGATTACGGCCATTATGCACCCTGGGATTCCGAGACAGACCGATTGGCCAACCACGAAGCAGTAAGGCAAAACCATGTTAAAATGGGCTTCACCCTGCTCAATAACTCGCATGTTGAACTCCAAAAGGAAGGAGACAGGATTTGTGTGGCCGGCGTTGAAAATTGGGGGCTACCACCGTTCCCACAATACGGAGACCTTCGAAAAGCCCTTTTGGATGTCCCCGCTGATAGGTTCACCGTCCTCATGTCACACGACCCCGCCCATTGGGATGCACAGATCAAAGCCTTCCCCAAACATGTCCACCTGACGCTCAGCGGCCATACACATGGATTTCAGATGGGTGTTGAAATCCCAGGATGGAAATGGAGCCCCGTTCAATTGCGTTACAAACAATGGGCTGGGCACTACCAAGACGAGGCCCGCCATCTATATGTCAACAGGGGCTTTGGCTTCATTGGCTTCCCGGGCAGGGTGGGAATTTGGCCCGAAATCACCGTAATTGAATTGACAAAAGCTTGAACCTATCCGTCGACATGCAGGATGCACCATTTGGGAATTATTTCCGTGTCTTGGGGGGCTTGACATGGCTTTGCATCCTCTGTTTCGGGCCGTCTCATGCGGGTGCACAAACCACCCCAAAAGATGTTTGGGACGTGCTGCACTATGATTTTCATCTGAACCTTTCAGACAACAGCGACACCATCAAAGGGTTGGCCAACATCCGGGTCAAAATATTGGAAAAAAAGCAAGATTTCGGGCTTGACTTGACTAGTATCGACGAAAAAGGAAACGGTATGCGGGTGTTGCAGGTTTCGGAGGGTGGAATGCCGATTAATTTCCGCCAAGAGGGTGAAAAACTGTGGGTTTCCCCTCAACAATCCGGCGAGAGAACCATCCAAATCCAATATCTTGGCGTTCCGTCCGATGGTCTGATCATCACCAAATTGAATAGTGGTGGAAAAACCTTTTTTGGTGACAATTGGCCCAATCGAGCCCACCATTACCTCCCTTGTGTTGACCATCCCTCGGACAAAGCGACGGTGTCTTTCAGCGTAACTGCTCCCTCCCGCTACCAAGTCGTTTCCAATGGTTTACAGGTTTCGGACAGCCTGGGTCCACATGATACCCGCACGACCCGTTATGTGGCTTCCACGGTTTTGCCTACCAAAGTCATGGTGGTTGGTGTTGGGCAGTTTGCAGTGAAACAATTTGATCATTCGGGAAAGGTACCGGTAAGTGCGTGGATTTTTCCTGAGCAAGCTGAAAATGGTTTCCGCGAATATTCCAAAGCCGTACCCGTGTTGGCCTTTTTCGAAAAATGGATTGCACCTTTCCCTTTTGAAAAATTGGCGAATGTGCAGTCCAGGACGAGGTTTGGGGGCATGGAAAATGCAGGATGCATTTTTTACCACGAAAATAGTGCTCGTGGGGACGGAAGTAGCGAGGCATTGATTGCCCACGAAATCGCACACCAATGGTTCGGAAACACGGTCACCGAATCAGATTGGAAACACCTTTGGCTTAGCGAAGGATTTGCCACCTATCTCACTCATTTTTACATCGAAATGACCTACGGAAAGGAAGCAATGCTGAAACGGTTGAGAAAAGACCGCGAAACAATCCGCATGTTTCCACCCACTTATGAGCGGCCTGTGGTGGACAGTTTGGAAAAAGATTACATGAATTTATTGAGCCCTAACAGCTACGAAAAAGGAAGTTGGGTCCTGCACATGTTGAGGCAAGAAGTTGGCGATTCGACTTTTTTTCAAATTCTGAGGTCATTTTACGACACCCACCGTTTTCAGAATGCCACCACCGGGGATTTCCGACGTGCTGCTGAGGTCATTTCGGGAAAATCATTGGGTACATTTTTCGACCAATGGCTTCATCGACCGGCCCATCCGAACTTGGAGATCAAATGGGATGCCCTGAAGTCAAAAAAACACATTCAAATCACGGTCAAGCAACTGCAAAACCATCCATTCGAATTCGATTTGACGGTACAATTCCAATGCGAAGGGCAAGAGCCTGTTTACCGAAAGCTGCAAATTTCAGCCCAAGAGGAGGCCTTCAATCTCGATTTCGATTCCAAAGTCACGGGCATTTTGGTTGACCCCCACACTGAATTGCTGTGGCAAGGCACTGTGAAGGCATTGAACTAAACCTTCGGCCACCATCCTGCGATTTGAGGTAAAAGTCACAATATAAATTGCGCTTGTAGTTTTTTTCTTACAAATTTCTTCTTATCTTTCTTTTCGAATTTGCCTGCCGCGTAGTGAAGAGCGGCTTTGATGTTGGAATTTTAGCGTATTATTTTGATGAAAGACCTGAGGCAGAAGACACTGGCTATCCTGTCCAAGGTGGCTGAGGACATTACGTCCGCCACTGACGCAGAGAGTGTTTCGCATGCCCTGTTCAAAATCGTTGATGAGTTCATCGAAGTGCCTTACAGCTCGTTGTTTTTGTGGGATTTCGATGAAGAACGTCTGCGTTTGTATTTGAACAAGGGTTTCAGCGAGCAAGACAAAAAGGATTCCGAGGATTCGGCCATGGACCGTCATCCGGGTTGGGTATTCCGTACGGGCAAGCCGCTTCATGTACGCGACATGGACACCGAAGAGGTACCCTCATTTGTGAAATCCGGAAAGAGGTCTTTCAAGGTCCGTTCACGCCTTTGGATGCCCATCACCACAGCAGACAGATCTTTGGGCGCATTCGGTTTTGCCAGCGAAGAGCCCGATTATTTCACAGAGGAACACAAATCCGTATTGGCATTGGTCTGCAGATTGGCAGGCAACATCTATTCCAACATCGTTTTCAGCAAGACCGAGCGCAAATACATCGAAAACATCGAGTTGTCGATGCGCAGGATCCAAGAGGCAAGCAACGCACAACAGAACTTCATTTCCAAAATGAGCCATGAAATCCGGACGCCCCTCAACGGCATCATCGGTATGGCAAAATTATTGGAAGACACCCGCCTTCAAGGGGAGCAAAGGAAATTTGTCGAAATCATCAATGACCAATCACGCATTCTGCTGAACCTTATCAACGATGTTTTGGACATCTCCAAGGTCCAATCCGAGGATTTCAGGTTGGTCCACTTCCCGTTTGATCTCCGTGACACCATCAACAGTGTGGTCAACAGCCACAGCATGGCCGCCCGGAACAAGGGGATTCAGCTTGGATTCAACTTCAAAAGCAACCTCCCTTCAGAAGTACAAGGCGACGCCTTGAGGTTTTCACAAATCCTCAACAACCTCATCAGCAACGCCATCAAATTCACGCCCAAAGGGAGCGTACAAGTCGAAGCTGAAATTCTCTCGGAAACCCCTGGGAATATTAAGTTGGCCTTATCCGTGAAAGACACCGGCATCGGCATCGAACAAGACAGGCTCCAGGACATTTTCCTCCGATTCGTCCAAGCAGACGACTCCATCAGCCGTGATCACGGTGGCTCGGGATTGGGCCTGTTCATCGTGAAAGAGCTCGTTGAGAAAATGGGAGGCACCATTCAGGTCGAAAGCGAACCGCAGGTGGGAACCACTTTCCGGGTGGAATTGTCGCTTGAAAAAGCTGCCATCCAAAGTTTGCAGCCCGAAGTCAAGGAAGATTATGACCTTTCCGGAATCCGCGTTTTGGTTGCCGAGGACAACCCCGTGAATTTGTTGTACCTGAAGTCCATGTTGGAAAAAAATGGCTGCATCGTGGTGGAAGCCATGGATGGCGCGGCCGCTGTAGAATTTTGTCGTGAAGAAGATTGCGACATCATCCTCATGGATTTGCAAATGCCAAACATGGACGGAATCACCGCCTCAGGCATCATACGCAACGTTTTGAATTCCAAAATCCCCATCATTGCACAGTCCGCCAGCACGGTCCAACGAGAAATTGATGCATGTTATGAGGCAGGAATTAACGATTATATCGCAAAACCTTTTACCTTTGATGCATTGAAGAAAAAAGTGGCCTCGGCCCTGCATCTTCAATCCATAACAAAACCTTTTATACCACAACAAACAACCGAACCGATGAAAGTGGACCTGCTTGCCCAAGCCATGGATATGGCCGGCAACGACAAAATGTTCGCCTTGAAGATGATCCAGCTGTTCTTGGAAGAATTACCCAAAGAACTGACCACCATCTCCTTGGCACTTGCAGACCGTGATTTGGACAAAATGCGTCGAGCCGCTCACAAGTCAAAATCGACTTTCGGCATCCTTCGCATCCAAAGCCTCACAGACATTTGCGTGGACTTGGAAGCCTTTGAACCCAAAGGAAATGACTGGTCAGAAGCCGAAAAACTGTTCGTACAGTTCAACGACATTGGCCGTTCCCTCCTGGAACAAGGACACAAAGACCTTCAACGGGTAAACGCAGTATAATCCCGCCCAACTGCAATGAAAAGACTCGGTTCGAAATGAATGCCGAGGGTTATCCTTTTTCCATTATCTCCCATTGGAGCCTGAAGAACTGTTCGTGGCACCACGAGCCTGCCTTTTTCATAACTTGAGCCAAAATCCCCGCTCAATGGCCAAAAAGGTGATTCATTCCATCCTTCGTTCCTATCTCCTGAATGCGGTTTCAACGATTGGGGTGACCCTCACCACATGGATGTTGGCAACCCCTGATGCCAAAGCCCAAACCTGTCAATACTTAGCCTACGATGGCTTTCCCTATTCTGACAGCACAGTTTTGCACGGTGCCTATGGAGGCACGGGTTGGGATGCTCCTTGGGATGTTCAAAATGGTAATACCGCTTTACCAGGCTACATGGCACTCGGACAACCCTCAATGGGATTCGGGGCCTTGCTCACGGCAGGCAGTCAGGTCGTGGGGGGCCGTGCCTACCTTTCTGCAGGACGGAAACTCAACCTGAACACCAACGGACCCTTCACCGTCTACAGAAAATCCAATGGTAAATTGGGCTTGGCTGGAACAACCCTCTACATGAGCGCATTGATAAGGAAGGACGTGGCCAATGACGATCCCGTGCATGTAATGTTGCAAGGGGGCAACAATGTGGCCTGGGTTCCAAATGCAAACCCT
>Ga0068876_10004129_pt1 | contig 10273 bp, 4 predicted proteins | sample NOAtaG_6_FD_66442 | JGI IMG/M metagenome (GOLD analysis project Ga0068876, IMG submission 66442) | Freshwater lake microbial communities from Lake Erie, under a cyanobacterial bloom - NOAA_Erie_Diel5S_2200h metaG | ecosystem: Environmental > Aquatic > Freshwater > Lake | place: USA: Ohio, Lake... | reverse complement strand
CAATTTCCCAAAGTTCTTTTGTCTCCTCCTTTTTTTGATTTGATTGTCTCCACAACAAATTTACTTTTCGGTTTAAACCGATTTTCTTAAATACACTTTTAATCTCTCTATTGAATACTTGAACAGGAATTGACTGAATTAATCGGGGATGATATGGTTTTGTAATTTTACCCAATTCAATGCCCTTTAGCAACCTTTCTAAAAGAACTTTTTTCTCCTCAAAAGACATCGCCTCGAAAGAATACAAACTTCTGTCAGTTGCAATCCATTCGATAAGCAAATCAATTGTTACATCAACTATTGGAATAATGGATTTATGTATTGATTTTATTTTTTGCCTACTGATTTCAATAGTTATGTATCTCTTTTTTGTAAGGTTATCCTTTTCTATATGAATGTGATGTAATCTTAAATTATTAAAATCGGTATATGAACAGCCAGTAGAACACAGAAAAATGAAAATTTGACCGATTAATCTCTCACGCTCATTCAATTCAACAGTGGAGGTGTTATACCACCCACTATAAAATGCTTCTCTCTTAACAATTTCCAATTCATCCATAGATAAATGAACCACTTCGCTTCCGACTTCCTTATCTACTTCAATTTTTTTAAAGGAAATTGGTATGGATGTAATTTCTAATTGGAAGTAACAATAATTCAAAAATGATTTTATCGTCTTAATGTACTTACCCACAGTGTTCTCACGCAATCCTTTCTCGTTTAAGAATATTCGAAAATCTTTGAGTGTGTTTAAATTCATATCCGTAACTAATGGATACTTTTCATTGGAGAATTCATTCCACTTATCAAGTGTAAAACCATAAATATCTAACGTCGCTTTCTTCAAATCATTTCTTCTCGCGTTTTGGATGTATTTTTCAAACAAGAAGTCAACACGTAACTCTTTATTAGCAATCACATCAACACCTGAAAACTTTGAAATTTCAATATTTTTAATAACATCAACCGTTGGGTAGGTTCTATATTTTGAAAAGTAATCCTCCACGAATAAGGAGTATCTTTCCTCAAATTTTTGCAAGATATTCTTTAACTCATTGAACCTTGAATATGATTTTACAGGAAATGCAAATTCCTTATTCCATGATTCCAATGGGATGGTCTCGCCTAGTGAAAGATTAACCCACTTTCTCTTAAATGTATAACGAAGGAATATTGCCACCTCACCGTTTTTGTTCGGTCTATCACTTCTTACCCCAAAAATTAAAGAGTATTTTTCCATTCCACTAAAATAGTGCAAAACATTGTGTAAAACAAAAATAGATATAATTCGTTATTTTTGATGGATAAATTATTTTATATAACTGATTATCAAATATATAATAAATTGTAAAAATATTTGTTCAGGTTCCGTCCAGACCGCAAAGTTAAAAGCAAAGTCCCGATTTAATCGGGACTTTTTTTTTGAATGTCCGTTTACCATCTTGAACGAAGCATTGCATCTTTCTAACTATTTTTTATTCAGATTTTAATCTATTTAACTTTCTGCTTTGGTTTGTACATGGCTTCGTATTTTTCGATCCACTGTTGTGCAGTTATCTTCTTCATCAGTTCGCCGATCAAGTCATACGGAATCTCCTCAATTTTTTTAAAACGGATACAGCTTTTACCCATATCAAGCTTTTGTTTACTATACTTTGGATATTCGTTGACAAACCAATCTAACAACTGAGGATCTGAATAGATACCCATATGATAAAAATTGATGCCCCCCTTTTGAGAAGCTATTCCTGCAAAAGGAAGCGGTTCACTGGGTTTGCAATGGTAACCGGCAGGGTAAATGGAATGTGGGATCACATACCCTAAACCTCCATAACTGATCGCAGCTTCAAATCCATTCGGAAGGTTTGTGATGATCGTCTCATGCAATTTATTAAATGGGCCAATTCTGTCCACCGGAAGGTTTTTAAGAATTTCGTCTATCGCTTTCATCTTTCGTAATCATTAAATTACCATACCGGCAATATCAAGTTCTCCTCATCAGTTATTACCGGTTTGTTGAACCAATATTACAAATCATGATTGTCAATCGGAAGAAAATTCGATTTAAAAGTGATGAAGTTATCCCGTATTATTGATTTTAAAACAGGTATTATTCGTTTCTTTAGGATTTCATTTCAACGCATCAGTCATTGGAGAACCAGAGAACTTTACGCTTGCTTAAATTAATCTTTGCTTCGATAGCATTGCTAATGCTGACGGTAACACTATTCTTTGGAACACTAACATTCGCTGATGCTCTCAGAGGCTTTGAGGTTTGGAAACAATATTTGGACGGTTCTGACTGGAACACTCTGAATTATCCGGGCATCACGAAACCGCTGTATAGTTATTATGTATCCTGGTGGAGTCCCGGTCAATGGATGATACCAGCTCTTTTAAAGGCAATCCTTCTTATCGATTCAATCCAGATAATTCAGTGTCTCACAATCTTCATCTGTCTAACTCTTTCACTTATCGGCTACAAAAAATTGTTCGTTAGGCTTGGGTTTGAAAGCTTCATCATCTGGTTTAGCCTTATTTGTATACTAACCAACCAAGTATTCTACTGGCATAGCCTTATGTATTACGGTGGAGATCTGCTACTGCTGGCAGCCTTCCCGTATTTTATTCTCGGTATATTGAAGGTAAGAAAAAGTTTAACGGTTAGAAACTTACTTTTGTTTGGATTCATTGTCATCGCTGGCTTGTTTCTAAAGAACACCTTTATTGTCGTTACTGCATGCTCTATATGCTTCTTGTTCTTTCATTTTGATACGGATAATCTTAAAGAACGCATCTTGTACATCCTACCCTTCGGTCTTTTGTTCACAGGCATCTACATCGGCTTCAACTACTTTCACCTCAGTCTTGGAGAAACACCCGGCAGTTCGCATGATTTGGAGGGGTTCTCTGGCATTAAAAAAGATCTTGTCGGTGACCTGACCTACAGTTTCGGAAGTCCATTTGGAACCTTCTCGCGCTATTCCCTAATCCTTCAGAAAATGAATCCAATGTTCAAGGACGATTTCACCTGGATCAATATCCTGCAGGTCCTCCCCTTTCTGTTCACATTACTTTTCCTTTATAAAACCTATAGAAAAGGAGACACTTACACCCACCTACTCTTATTCTTTGCCTTGCCATTCTTTGGCCTTTTTACATTTTTCAATCTACAGAATAAAGCGATCGGATATGAGATGAGGCACTTCGCTCCTGTTGTTATGATATTTTTCCCAGGCATAATCCGCTGGATACTTTCCTATTCTTCAAAGATACTTGCTTACGGATTGATCTTCTCATTCTGCCTTTTTGATCTTGGCTTATATGCATTAAGTGTTCGAAAAATCGAACAGACCCATTCCTATTGGAAAGACTATAAACTTCCCAATGAGGATGTAGAATTGTTCAATTTTATTTCCTCATGGCAGAAAGCGAATCCTGACGGAATGCTTATAGTGGAGGAATATTGGCAGTTGTCCTACGCTGCTTTTGATCTGGATAAGATCGTAATCAAGAAAAAAGGGCGGGAACTGCTAGTTGTCTCAGGTATGGAACTGGAATTTCCGGACAAAATCAAGGACCTTAATACCATAAAGGAGCAGCACTCCGGCTTACTGATCATTCTTCAAAATAAGGGAAAACTGAGCCTTTCGGATGATCTCGGTCTAAAATCATCCCAACTGCTCAAAAGTACTTCCAATTATAAAGTATATCTTAGTAAACCAAATTAAAATCGTCTCTCCGTGCCCCAAAAAAAAGCGATCATTATAGGAGGTGGTCCAGCAGGTTTAACAGCAGCGTTTGAGTTGCTAAAGCATACCGATATTATTCCGGTTGTTATTGAACAGAGTGAATACTGGGGAGGTATATCAAGAACCGTAAACTACAAGGGGAATCGCATTGATATTGGCGGACATCGCTTCTTTTCGAAGTCCAGTGAGGTCATGGATTGGTGGACGAATATTTTGCCGATCCTAAGTGATGAGAAGGATCTTGTGATCACCTATCAAAACAAATCCCTAGAGATCCAGAACAATAAGGAGGTCTCGGATCCCGATGCAGTGTTTTTAGTACGAAGCAGAAAGTCTCGGATCTTTTTCAACAATACTTTTTTCGATTATCCGATCTCCTTGAGTCCGGCGACTATTGCCAAGCTGGGTTACTTCAATACCTTTCTGATCGGAATGAGTTATATGAAAAGTGTGATCTTCCCAATCAGACAAGAAAAAAGTCTGGAAGATTTTCTGATCAACCGATTCGGTAAACGACTATATCTTTTGTTTTTCAAAGATTACACAGAAAAAGTCTGGGGGATCAAGTGCACGGAGATCAGTCCGGAATGGGGCGCGCAACGTATCAAGGGACTTTCTATGACCAAAGCGATCAGTCACTTCCTCAAACAAAAATTCGGCAAAAAAGAAAAGGGAATAAATCAGAAAAAGACTGAAACATCATTAATAGAGTATTTCCTTTATCCAAAATATGGTCCCGGTCAATTATGGGATCAAGTAGCTGAACTCATTAAAGAAAAGGGCGGTATTTTAGTCAAGCATCAGACTGTCGACAGCATAGAAACGGATGAGTTTAATATTACCAAGTTGATGGCGACGGACCTGAAAACGAATGACACATTCACTTATGAAGGTGATTATTTCTTTTCTACAATGCCCGTTAAAAATTTAATGCAAGCGATTAAAAAAGATCATCCTTCAGAACTTGTGGAGGTTTCAGAAGGGTTACTCTATCGTGATTTCATTACCGTGGGCATCCTGCTTTCAAAAATGAAAATTGATGACATAACCGATAACTGGATCTATGTGCAGGAACCTTCCGTATTGGTTGGAAGGCTGCAGATCTTCAATAACTGGAGCCCCTACCTCGTGGAAGATGAAAACACCATATGGCTGGGAATGGAGTATTTCTGCAATGAAACCGATGAACTTTGGAACCTAAATGAACATGACATGAAAGCGCTGGGGATTAAAGAATTAGCCCAGATCGGTCTGATCAACGAAGAAGATGTCCTGGATTCGGTTGTGATTAAAATGCCGAAGACCTACCCCGCTTATTTTGGAACCTACAACCGAATTTCAGAATTGAGCGACTACCTGAATAAGTTCGAAAACCTGTTCTTGATCGGACGCAACGGAATGCACAAATACAACAATCAGGACCACTCAATGCTAACGGCTATTCAAGCTGTCCAAAACATTAAAAAAGGGATCAAGACCAAAGAGAGCATCTGGTCCATTAATACCGAGCAGGAATATCACGAGGAAAAGTAGGGCCCGGTATTTAAAATGCACCAGTCGATTGCAGAACTCGACTTACGAACGTGTTCCAATTCCTTCAATTAAAAGCTGAAATCATTCATCTTCTAAGCTGATATTTATCAGTTTTTAGGCGATCCCCTTGAATTAATTTCGTTCTTATAAATCTAATTAACATGGGACGAATAATTACAACATTAATTTACAGTTTGCTTTTTTCATTAACGGGATCTGCGACAACATTCACGGCGATCAACAGCGGCAGCTGGAGCAACAACACATCGGTTTGGTCTATAGACGGATCTAATCCATGCGGATGTTCTCCGAGTGCTACAATCTCAGGAGATACTGTCATCATCAGAAGCACTATCCTTCAAAATGGGCATATTACTATTACGGGAAACGGGTTATTAAAAGTTCTTCCTGGAGCTTTGCTCGATAATACCAATTTCAAGATGATTGTAGAAAATGGACTTGTCCTTCTTCAAGGAGCCACAAAAGTGAAAGAACTGAACATTGGTATTTTAGGAACTGTGGATATGGAGTCGGCTGCACTATTTGTACAATCGAGAATCCTCGTTGAAGGTAATTTTCATGCCGATTTCTCAAATGTTTACATAAATCAGGGCAACATCGATGTATATGCAGGAGGATCCTTTTCCATTTGCACAAATACAAAGGTATATTTCATTACGGGGAATTATCAGAATGCCGGAACCACCTCTTTATGTGCCAATTCCTGTATCCATATGACAGCGGGAAACATTAAAAATTATCCAGGTGGTATTGTAAATGGTGACGGATCAATGATCACAGATAATGGTAATATCACTAACGATGGTACCTGGGCGGTCAATGTAAAATGGTGCTCCGCTGGTTCCTCATCCAATATGCCAACAACCGAAAACTGCGCCGAAGCGAACATCTCATGCAACTTTGTGCCACTTCCTACAGAATTGGTTTCATACAACGTCATCAATCAAAATGAATCCAACGTCATCAGTTGGTATACCATTTCAGAAATCAACGGGGACTATTACTTATTGGAACGGTCGTCCGAAATGGAAAACTGGGCTGTACTAACCAGAGTAAATGTCGAGGCAGGCAATTCATTTTCAACGCACTACATCCACATGGATGACCAGCCCCTGCCGGGAATATCCTACTACCGTCTGACGTTGATATCAGTCGATGGAAAAGCGGAATTCTCATCTGTATTGGGAGTGAATACAACAAACATAGAGGATGTCGTCATCTTCCCGAATCCAACTGCGGATCACATTACAGTTCGTTTTTCAAAGCCTGTCGAAAAAGTGATGATTACGTTAACAGATCACGCAGGGAACATAGTAGAGGTGTTTGAAGGCATAGATACTGAACAGGAAACAATCCAGCTACCTTCTCCATGCGGTTTGTATTTTATAAAGATCGATTGTCCTGAAATCAATCAGGTCCTGAAGGTAATTAAGAAGTAAATGGATTTTTGGGAATTGCAAAACCAGACACCGAATAACTGTGCTCCTTTTAAACACAGATATCTTAGGCAAAGTACTGATAAACGTGCAATCAACAGTATTTAATGATTTTGCCTAATTCGTCTTTAGACAGGCAGATTACTCAATGATTCTATAATTGATCTGATCGCTTTAGTTTAAAAAAGATCATGCTTCTATCAGAACCACTTTTAAATCGGGAACAATGTTTTTATTCATTTCTTATCATGACATAAATCAGTTTTTAAGCGGTCAACGCAAAATAATTTTGTAAAGTGAAAGGACTACCTTGATTCAATTAATCCCGAACACCGGAATGAAATATTCTATATCTAATCTAAAAATCGAAACCATGAGAAAGTTCTATGACAGAGCTTTAGGAGCTCTAGTAATTTTTTTAAGCATCCTATTTTCATCGGGAGCACTATTTTCACAAGTAGTAGCAGTACCGATACAAATGCCCGAGTGTACCAATGATGTTCCCGGTTACCAGATCGACTTATCGACTTATCCTGATATGGCATTTACAACACCTGAAGTACTCAGACAGGCCACATGCTGTGGTGATGGCGACCGGTATCTTGCTTTTTACGTAACACTGAATCCAAATGTTGCTGCGATCGAGATCGTCGTTGCTCCAAGTTATGCCGATCCCGGTGGTTCCGGAAACTATCAGATAGTAACAGGTGGTGATTTAGTTACTGCGGGAATATGCGGACCACAGATCGATGCAGGACACCCACTGTGCATTACGGGTGCCGGACCACATAAGATCTTATACAGTAAACCTGGGGGGAACCTGGTAAAGTATATCTTCCGCCAGATCCCAAAGCCGACATATCCCGCAAGTCAATCAACACGACTGAACTGTACTCTGCCGTTACCGATCTATGGGTTAAACAATGTCACTATATCTGCCACGTCTAAAAGCGCAAACTGTATGGCAAGTTTGGCCGCATGCAACACGTATTTAAGTTGTTTGAACTGCGATGATCCGATCTTTTCAGGAGGGGCAAATGACCATCCAACACTTCAGGATTATCCATACTCTATAACCTACACTATTACAGGTAATCAACAAGCATCTACATTGTGCGGAACATATGCACAAACAGGAACATTCACAGTAACTGTTTATGATGCCTTGACAGTACAAGTCACGCCGAATCCGGCTGCATTTTGTGCTGGTGGATCCGGCGTAACACTTGCAGCTATACCTTCAGGTGGATTGCCGCCTTATACTTATTTATGGACAGATGGTGACGGCAATGCTATTTCTAGTTCAAGCTCATATAACGCTAGCGTTGCAGGGAGTTATACAGCAACAATCACTGATCAGCTTATTACGGCTACATGTTCCGGGGAATCAGAAACAAGATTTGTAAATGTCGGTTCCCTCCCAACGATATCTGCAGGCATCGATACAACCGTATGTGCTTCAAGTCCTGTAGCAATACTAAATGGCACCAGTAGCACGGGCGCTGGTGTTTGGACAGGCGGTGCCGGAACATTCAGTCCAAGTGCAAACTCACTCCTTGCAACTTATACTCCCACAGCCGGAGAAATTTCAGATGGTTTTGTGACCTTGACATTAACATCCTCACAATCCGATCCAGGATGTTCGAACTCAACTTCACAAAAAACAATCAATTTCTCACCCTTAATAAGTGCCAACCCTGCAGCAGGAACTATCTCCTGCTATAATGGGACTACAGTAATAAATGCGGCCCAAAGCGGAGGAACTGCACCATATACTTACCTGTGGAGTAACGGCAATACGGGATCGAGCATCACGGCGTCCTCTGGCACATATTCTCTGACGGTAACAGATCAATTCGGATGCACTGATAACACTCCAATTACGATTTCACAGCCTTCTCCGCTTGGTATAAATCTCACAAGTACGCTTGATAATGGCATTTGTGATGGTACTGCAACAGCGGTAGTATCCGGAGGTTCTACTCCTTACACCTATTCATGGACACCAAGTTCTCTGAGCACTGCAACGATAACAGGACAATGCGCAGGAGATTACACAGTAATTGTTTCAGATAACAAAGGTTGTTCTATTTCTCAAAGTGTCGTGATCAATAATGACCCGACTTGTCAATCTCTTGATATAACGATTCCAACCCACACAGATGTAGATTGTTATGGTGGTTCAAACGGTTCTGCTACTTCTTCTGTTATTGGCGGAACACCAGGCTACAGCTATTTATGGACACCCGGAGGAAGTGTATCTCCCAACCCAATAGACCTGGTGTCTGGTACCTACACAGTCATGGTAACCGATTTCAACGGATGTAAAGATTATGCTGCAGTTTCTATTCTCCAACCTACGGCGATCACAAATACCATGATGCATACAGATGTGACATCCATTGGAGGTACGGACGGAACGGCAACGGCAAATCCTCAAGGAGGCAATCCCGGATATAATTATACATGGTCGCCAGGCGGTCAAACAACTCAAACTGCAACGAACCTATCATCCGGCTCGGGTGGTGTAATCTATCATGTGGATATCACAGACAGTAAATCATGTACAATAGCGGATAGTGTTTTGATCAATCAACCCCCTTGTAATGAATTTTTACTTTCAGTTAACACAAGCAATGTTAGTTGTAGCGGTTTATCAAATGGTTCGGCATATATTGTGATCGCAAATGGTTCAGGATCTTACAATATCTCTTGGTCCAACGGTGTAAACAATGTAACTTCTGTTACAGGGCTTTCTGCAGGCACCTATACTGTAACCGTAACAGATCTTTCTACATACTGTACGACTTTCCAGTCTTTCAGTATTACACAGCCTTCACCGCTTTCACTCGGTCTTGTTCCTACTAATATTTCATGCAATAACGATGCAAATGGCTCGATCGATCTTGCTGTTTCCGGCGGAACATACCCGTTTTCATTTAGTTGGGTAGTTGGCGGTAAGGTGATCGCTAATCACGAAGACCTTGTAGATATTGGCCCAGGTACTTACACAATATCGGTAACGGATGTAAATGGTTGTAGCGCAGTATCATCCATTGGAATTACACAACCGGCAACACTTTCCTCAACTTACACATATACGAACAATCCTTGTTACGGCAATAGCTTGGGAAGTGTAGATGTCACTCCAGCTGGAGGGACAACTCCATATAACTACTCCTGGACCGGACCTTCTGGATATACTGCAGCTACTCAAGATATTTCAGGATTGTCGACAGGCGGGTATCTTTTAACTATTACAGATAACAATGGATGTATTCATAAAAAAACTGTAAATATCAATCAACCTGATTTACTCACTTCTTCTGCCATACAAATACAACAAGTTAGTTGTGCAGGTGGAAATGATGGTGATGCGAATCTATCTATTGCAGGAGGAACAGCTCCATATACCTATGCGTGGACAGGACCTTCTTATTCTGGCAGTTCGCAAAACCTATTAAATGTTGCAGCTGGAACATATAATGTTACTGTAACGGATGCAAATTTCTGCACCGAAACAACATC
>Ga0068876_10004117_pt1 | contig 10289 bp, 15 predicted proteins | sample NOAtaG_6_FD_66442 | JGI IMG/M metagenome (GOLD analysis project Ga0068876, IMG submission 66442) | Freshwater lake microbial communities from Lake Erie, under a cyanobacterial bloom - NOAA_Erie_Diel5S_2200h metaG | ecosystem: Environmental > Aquatic > Freshwater > Lake | place: USA: Ohio, Lake... | reverse complement strand
TTATAAATTATATGATTTGTTCCAACACGCATTTAAAATCTTACAGAATGCAATGTATGGTACTTATGCTAAGTCAGGTTGGAGGTATACTGATGGTCATTTGATTTGTAGTGCTGCTATAACTAATAGTGGTCAGCGTTTAACTATGTCTACTATAGATTTTGTAAATGATAAAATAAATAACGAGTATTTACAATTAAGTAAAGAAGAATTGATAAAGAGATTTAACCTTGCCTAGTATTCGTAATATGTATAATAAATGGAAAATCATCAATTTTACGTTTATTGTCATAGAAGAAAAACAGACGGGAAATGTTTTTATATAGGTAAAGGAAAAAAAGATAGGTATAAAACAACATTAGGTCGAAACCAACATTGGTATAACATAGTTAATAAACACGGCTTTGAAGCTGAAATATTAGTAAGTAATATTACTGAAGAAAAAGCATTTGAATTAGAAGCTGAATTTTGTAAACAAATAGGCTACAAAAATCTATGTAATATTAGAGAAGAAAATGGATGGGGTGGTTATACTATGGACAATGAAACAAAGAAAAAATTAAGTAAAGCCAAAAAAGGTAAACCAAAACCAGGAATAACTAAAGCTCTAAAAGGTAAAAAACAGCCTGAAGGAACAGGGTTAAAAAAGAGTAAAGCACTTAAAGGTAAACCAAAGCCTAAAGGATTTGGAAATATGATGAGAGAAGTTAGATTAGGTGTTCCTAAACCTAAAGGTACTGGTGAAAAAATAAGTAAAGCACTTAAAGGTAAACCATCTAAAAAAGCTAAGACAGTAATACAATATGATTTAAATGAAAATTTTATAGCAAAATATTCTAATACCTTAGAAGCAGCAGAAAAAACAGGTAGTAATTCATCAACTATATCTAAAGTATGTAGGGGAATATTTTCTCAAACAAATGGTTATAAATGGAAATATGAATAATATGTATAACAAATACTAAACTATGAAAAAATCTGAATTACGTCAAATTATTAAGGAAGAAATAACCTCTATATCTATTAATGAATCTATTAATAATTGGAAAAGAGGAAATCCAAAAAAAGAGGGTTATTATGCTATTATATTCGATCCAAAAAACTTAATGGGTGGTCAGGATATTCCAAACATAGCTTATTATGATGGTTCAAAGTGGGGAAGCAATTCAAGGGGTATAAATGAGCCTATTGAGTTTTGGTTCCCCATACCTGATTTTAGAAGATAAATCTTTAATTTAAGAGCTTGGAAAACCAAGCTCTTTTTTTTATTTTTAAACAAATAAAAGTTATGCAAAATGTTGTTATAAGTGACACAGATAGTGTTTATATAAGTTTAGGTCCTATCCTAGAACATATAAAATCTCAAGATATTGAAATTAATGATATTAACAAAAATGAGATCATACTAAAACTAGCAACACAAATTCAAAACGAATCAAACGCTAACCTAGACAATATAAGCAAAGACCTATTCAACATTAAACCAGGTACTCACTACTTTCAATTAAAACAAGAGGTAATATGTACTGGTTTGCTAACTACAGGTAAACGTCGTTACGCAATGTATGTTACTAACAAAGAAGGTGTACCTGTTGAAGAATTAGACATGAAAGGACTTGAATTGATGAAGTCCAACATGAGTAAGTTATTTAAAAAGTTTGGTGAGAACTTAATTAAAGATATTTTGTTTGGTAAATCTAAAGAAGAAATAGATAATGAAATTATTGAGTTTTATAAATCATTAAAAACAATGGATCCTAGAACATTAGGTAAACCAACAGGAGTAAAACAAATATCCTCATACCATATACCAGCTAGGGCAGGTGAAATGTTTAGTTCATTTAGATTAAAAGCACCATCAAATACAAAGGCTGCTGTTCGTTACAATGATCTACTTAAATTTAAAAAGTTAGATAAAAAATACGAATCAATTATTGAAGGTGATAAATTATTTATAATTAACCTAAAACAAAATCCTTACAATATTGAAACAATAGGATTACCAAATGCTAAAACACCTCCAGAAATTGAGGAATTTATTAAGGCATACATTGATGTTGATGAAATATTTGAGTCATTGTTGGGTAATAAATTGAAGAATCTTTATCTTGATTTAAATTGGGAGTTTCCAAGCTTAAATTCAAATGTTAAAAAGTTTTTTGCTTTTAATTAAAAATTTTATATATTAATAAGGTTATGATAAACAAACAAGAACTACAAGCAGTTATAAACAAATATTACCTAAATGGCTTAATTGAAGCTGTTAAATGGGATATTAAAGATAGTGTTTTAAATATTAAATTCACTGCTCCTACTAGGGAAATGATTGGTGAAATTAATAGTAATAATTTTAAATTAGAAAATTCATCATTTGGTATTAGTAATACTTCACAATTACTTAAATTAATAGGTATTACTACTAATGAAGTATTATTAAGCTTTATTAAAAGTAACAAAATATTTTCTAAATTGATCATTGCCGATCAACAATTTACAGTTAACTATTCATTAGCAGACATTTTAACAATTCCAAAAACAGGAGCATATAATGGCTCCCAAGAATTTGATATTGAAATAGAACTAGACTCAGAAGTAATTATTGCTCTTATTAAAGCTAAAAACGCATTATCAGAAAGCACTTCAGTAGTGATTAAACCATTTGATAGTTTAGATGGTCAACCCCAATTAGAATTTATATTTGGTGGTGATATTGAATATGCTAATAAAGTATCTTATTACTTAAACATTAATAAGAATGTAAGTAGAGATTTTGAATTAATATTTAACTCTGATCTAATTAAGGAAATATTTAACTGTAATAAGGATTATAAAACAGCTAAAATGTTTATTAATTTAGAAGGTTTAATTAAGTTTGAATTTGAAACAGATAACACAACTAGTACTTATTATATTGTAAAGAAAGATGTTTAATTTAAATAGACAGATTATTAACTTTAATGATACATTGTTTATTATCAAACGTATTATTAAAGAAGAATATATTAAAGCAGAATTTGTACAAAACTATAAAGAAGATATTTGTGCTGATGCTGTACTAAAAAAAGATAATTTATTCTACTTTGTTAATAAAGTAGAAGAAGCTGAAATCATTGAATATTTATAATAAAACAAAGCAGACTTTAGGGCGCAGTTTTGTTAAATTATGTCTAACCCGCTGATCTTAGGACAGCACAAAACTTAAGTGATATGAGTACACTATTTTTAGAAAAACATTTACATCCGTTTGACATCTTGTTTAGGAATTTCTTTGATGCAAACGCACACTTCGCACCCGCGATGGAAACGAAATCTCCACATCCTGTAGATATTTTTGAAAATGATTCAGGTCTCCATTTTGAGATTGCTTGCACTGGTCTAGATAAGGATGAAGTAGCTATTAACATTGAAGGAGATATTTTAAGAGTATCTCACACAAAAGAAGAAGATAATTCTTTAGTAGGTTACATCTATAAAGGTATAGCTAAAAGATCTTTTAATTTAGGTTATAAAATTTCTTCTAAGTTTAATTTAACTAGAGCAGAAGCTGAAATGAAAAATGGACTATTAAAAGTTTATATTCCATTTGCTGAAGAAGCTAAACCAAAGTCTTTAAAAATTAAGTAATTCAAGTGCCCTAAAGTTTGTTTTGCTTAAATTTTTTTAATATATTATAAGTTATAAAAATCAAAACTATGTCATTAAAAGCTGTATTTAACAACATTATTGTAAAGCCTCTAGAAGAGGAAGAAACCACTTATGGTTCTATTGTAATTCCTGATTTAGGAAAAGAAAAAAGTTTAGTTGGTACTATTGTATCTGTTGGTGATGGATACTGGTCTGTCACAGGTAATTTCATTAAAACATCACTTGAAGTAGATCAAAAAGTTTATTTACCAGCAATCGGGCCTACTAAAATTGAATTTGAAGGTCAAGAATATTGGTCATGTCAAGAGTCACAGGTTCTTGCCATTATAGAATAACAGAATACCAAATCTTAGCATCTTTAGTATATTTATAATAAAAATAATTAATTAAAGTTTATGAACAAGAAAATCGAATTCGGGTCGGAAGCCCGAAAAAAATTAATTTCCGGTATTAACAAAGTAGCAGACGCAGTCACAGCTACATTAGGTCCTAATGGACGAAATGTTATTTATACTGAGTATGGTGAAGTGAGATCAACTAAGGATGGTGTTACTGTAGCTAAACAAATCTCAAACACTGAAGACCCAACTGAAGAGTTAGGTGTTCAAATGATTAAACAAGCATCAATTAAAACAGCTAACACAGCAGGTGATGGTACAACTACATCTACTCTTTTAGCTCAAAAAATGATAAATGAGGGTTTAACTTATTTAGATAAAGGAGCAAATGCTGTTGAAATTAAAAGAGGAATCGATGCTGCTGTAAAACAAGTAGTAGCATGCCTTCGTAAAGAAATAGCAGAAGACATCACCTCAGAAAACCAATTAGAACAAATTGCTACAGTATCAGCTAATAATGATCCTGAAATTGGAAGATTGATTTCTACAGCAATGGAAAAAGTAGGTCGTGAAGGAGTAGTTCACATTGAAGAATCTAAAACTGGAGAAACATATCTTGAAACAGTAGAAGGTATGCAATTTGATAGAGGATATAAATCACATTATTTTGTAACAAATAATAGTGATATGACTTGTACTTTAGAAGATCCTTTTATTTTAATTGCTGATCGTAAATTTAATCAAGTAAAAGATTTGTTACCTATTCTAGAAGGAGTATCTGGAACAGGTAAATCACTTTTAATTGTAGCTGAAGATATTGATGGTGAAACTTTAAGTACACTTATTGTAAATAAAATGAGAGGTACTATTAAAGTAGCAGCTGTTAAAGCTCCTGATTTTGGTGATCGTAGAAAACTCTTACTTGAAGATATGGCTATCATGACTGGTGGTCAAGTATTCTCAAGTGAAAAAGGAATGAAACTAGATAAGTTTTCTTGGGATTGGTTTGGTAAAGCTCGTTTAGTAACTATTACTAAAGATCAAACAACAATTGTTGATGGTAAAGGTGAACAAGAAAAAATCAATGCTCGTATTGAAGAACTACAAGTTCAAATTGATAAATCAACTGTTCCATTTGAAAAAGAAAAATTACAAGAACGCTTAGCTAAATTTATTGGTGGTGTAGCTATTATTCATGTGGGTGGAAATAGTGAATTAGAAATGAAAGAAACTAAAGATAGAGTTGATGATGCTCTTCACGCCACTAAAGCTGCTTTAGAAGAAGGAATTGTACCTGGGGGAGGTTCAGCTTTATTATATGCTAGAGAAGCAATTACTGAATCAAGAGCTGAATTAGATTCTGATTCTTATATCGGTAAACAAATTGTTTATAAAGCTTGTGCTTCACCATTTATGAAGATTCTAACCAATGCTGGTTACTCAGAAGAAGAATGTTATGGGCTAATTACTCGTTTAGATGGATCTGACCATTGGATGGGTTATGATATTAAATCTGAAACATATGCTAATATGAAAGGTGTTGGCATTATTGATCCTGCTAAAGTAACTCGTAATGCAATTGAAAATGCCGCTTCAATAGCAGGAACAGTATTGTTAACTGAAGCAGCAATTATTGAAATTAAAGATAATAAAGAACAAGAACAACCAGCTGGAATGCCTGGAATGTATTAATTATGATAGAAGAAAAAATTATTTTAATAGCTAGAAGATCACCTCCTGGTGACAATTGGATCTTAGTAGATGATGTGACTAAAACTGTTCATAGATCATTAACTGAAACATTAGAAGCTTATTTTCAAAAGACTCAAAAACCTTGTGATTTTAGATTAGCGCCTTTAAAAGGTGAGTTGTATATAATTACAACTGAGGAAGTAGCACCTCCTCCTCCTAAGAAATTTAATATCTATGGAGATTATTAATTTGACTTCCTAAAAAATATTTTATATATTTAATAAAAATAAGTTATGTCAAAAAGGTTACATACAATATTAAATGAAAAGTATCGTCCTGATACTTTAGAAGGTTATATTTGTCGAGATGAGATTAAAACTAAGTTCCAAGAGTTTATTAAGAGCCAAGATATACCACATCTTCTATTCGCTGGTAAACCTGGTGCGGGTAAAACCACGATTGCCAAAATCTTAGTAAATAATATTGACTGTGATTATTTGTATATTAATGCGACTGATGAACGTTCAATTGATGTTATGAGAGATAAAGTAGGAGCATTCGCTGCTGCTGGTTCATTTAAGCCTCTTAAAATAGTAATATTGGATGAGGCAACTCATATACTTCAAGCATCACAAGTTATCTTGTTAAATATGATGGAAACATATAGTTTAACAACTCGTTTTATTTTAACAGGTAACTACCCAGAACGTCTTATAGAACCATTAAGAAGTAGGTTACAAGAATTTGATTTGTCTCCTCCAACTAAAAAAATAGTAGCACAACATATTAGTACTATTTTAGATAAGGAAGAAATTGAATATGAAATTCCTGATCTAGTTACTATTGTAAATAAGTTCTATCCTGATTTTAGAAAAATAATTAACAACTGTCAAAAATATACAGTTGATAATAGTCTAGTTCTAGATAATCTTTCAGATACAAATGATAATTATAAAGAACATATATTAGAAGAACTTAAAAAACCGTCTATAAAATCGTTTAACAACATTAGACAGATTATAGCAAATACTGATATAAGTGATTTTGAAGACTTATATAAGTTTTTATATGATAAATTAGATGAATATTCTAAAGGTAATAATGGTTTAATCATCTGTTATTTAGAAGAATATATGTACCACGCTACATTTAGACTTGATAAAGAAATTAATATAATGGCATGTATATCAAAAATATTAGAAACAATTAATAATAAAAAAGTAATATGAACAAAAATCAACAAATGCAGATGAATGTGGATATTAAACAAACCACACCAATCGAATCAGAAGACGGAAATCAAGTATTTCAAGAAGCAGTAATTTTAAGAAAAGCAAGTAAATTTTTAGTAGGTACATCAGAAGATGCTATTATTCCTATCCCTGTATTTATTGATGTTAAAACAGGAAAAATTTTAACAGAACTGTTACCTAAGGAACTTCGTGAAGAATATGAAGAACACAACACAACAAAGTAAATCATTTTCAGTATTTGATTGGATCAAAGCAGTTATTGATACTAAACAATCTTGGGAATCATTTACTCCTGATCAACAAAAACAATTTAATAATTTTATGATTCATCGCTTTTTAAGTATGAATCCTAAATATATAGAAATTGTTAATTATATACAAGGACTTAATATTAAAGAAAGTAAGCGATTGTATGAAGTATATTGTTATATGATTCCTCAATCTAAAAACACTTACTCAACTTATATCAAATCAAATACTAAAAAATCATCTCCTGAAGCAGCACAGCATGTAGCAGAATATTTTGAATGTTCTGTAAGTGAAGCTGAAGAATATATTTCACTAACTGATAAAAAATGGTTAGAAAATATTTTAGTTACTAAAGGAATTGATGAAAAAGAAATTAAAAAACTATTAAAATAATGGCTGAAAGAGAAATGTCTGCTATTGAGCAATTAGAAAAAGAATATCCTACTATAGCAAATGGTTATAAAAAGATTCTTAAAGAACAATATGAATTGTTTGCTAGGAAACACCTCGATTACGGTCTAGAAAATATCTCAGCTGGAACTCAATTATCAGATGATAATGAGAAACAGTTTGCGTTGACTGGTCTTTGGTATAGACTATCTGATAAAGTAAATAGATGGAAAAATCTTATTATTACTAAACAAACAGCTAAAAATGAAACTTTAACTGATACTTATCAAGATATTGCTAATTATGGTATTATAGCACAATTAGTAGATAGAGGTCTATGGAGACGAGATAATGGCTAAAAAGTCTAAACTTCCTGAGGTACTTAAACGAATAAAAAATTTCAAACCTATTGAAATTAATTATGCGTTTCAAAAGAGTATCTCATACTCTCAATTATCAATGTATTCTTCATGTCCTAAAAAATGGGCATTGCAATATAGAGATGGGCATAAAATTTATGCCCCTTCTATTAATATGACTTTTGGAACTGCTATTCATGAAACAGTACAAAAATATCTTCATACAATGTATGAGGAAAGTGGAGTACAAGCTGACAAAATAAATCTAGAAGAATTATTTGAGGAGCGTTTTAGAGAAGCATATGCTAAAGAATATGCTAGTAATAAAAATGTTCATTTTAGTGGTCCTGAAGAAATGAGAGAGTTTTTTGATGATGGGATTGCTATTTTAGAATTTGTTAAAAAACAAAGAGGAGAATATTTTACCTCTAAAGGATGGTATCTAGTAGGAATTGAAATCCCAATTGTTATTTCACCAGATAAAAAATATAACAATGTTTTATATAGTGGTTTTATCGATCTAGTAATGTATAATGAAAATACAGAAACATTTACTATATACGATATAAAAACTAGTACTCGAGGATGGGGTGATAAAGAAAAAAAAGATGAAATAAAACAATTTCAAATTTTACTTTATAAAACTTATTTTAGTGAACAATTTGGAATTCCAATTGAAAATATAGATGTTAAATTTTTTATATTAAAAAGAAAAATTTGGGAGAAAAGTGAATTTCCTCAAAAACGAGTTCAAGAATTTATACCTGCAAACGGTAAAACTAAAATAAATAAAGCTAAAAATGCTTTAAATTCATTTATTGATAATATCTTCAATACAGATGGATCCTATAAAAATACAGATCATTTAGCTCAACCTAGTAAATCTAATTGTATGTATTGTCCTTTTAAGAATAGAAAGGACTTATGCGAGAGTGCAACTTAACTAGATCTTCATATATTTATATACGTAAATAAAATTATAATGTTATGGACAATACACAATTAACCTCAGTTAAAGTCGATAAAGACTTATTTGATGATTTTAAAATTGAGTGTGTTAAAAGAAAATTTTCATTAAATAAGCTTGTTAATCGAGCAATTGATTTATATCTTACTAATGATGATTTTAGAAAACAACTCACCAACTACAATAATCCAAAAATTAAAGACTAAAAATTAAGTTCTATGAATGCAAGTTTTGCTTATCTACCTCAAGATCAGAGGAAAAAGATTTTATTAATTTGTGATGATTTAAGAGTACACTCAGGTATAGCAACAGTTGCTAGAGAGATGGTTCTTAATACTGCCCAACATTTTAATTGGGTACAAGTAGCAGGAGCTATAAATCATCCTGATAAAGGAAAGAGATTAGATCTATCTCAAGACACTAATAATAACACAGGTTTAACAGATGCTTCTGTAGTAATGTATCCTGTTGATGGATATGGTGATGCTAATTTAATTAGACACCTTATCAGAGCTGAAAAACCAGACGCTATATTTTTGGTTACTGATCCAAGATATTTTATGTGGTTATTTCAAATTGAAAATGAAATTAGAAGAAAAATTCCTATTGTTTATCTTAATATTTGGGATGATTATCCAGCACCAATGTATAATAGACCATTCTATGAAGCATGTGATGCATTGTTAGGTATTTCTAAACAAACAGTTAATATTAATAAGTTAGTATTAGGTGAAGAAAAAGCTAAGAATAAACTTATTAAATATGTTCCTCATGGTTTAAATCATAATATATTTAAACCTATAGATAAAGACTATCCTAAATACTCTGAGTTCCTTAACTTTAAAAATCAAACATTTAAAGGAAAAGAATATGATTTTGTTTTATTTTTTAACTCAAGAAATATCCGTCGTAAACAAATCCCAGATACACTTTTAGCTTATAAGTATTTTATTGATACATTACCTGAAGAAAAAGCTAAAAAATGTGCTTTTATGCTTCATACCCATATTGTGGATGATAATGGAACAGATTTAGGAGCACTATGTGAATATTTATTTGATAATGATCCTAGATATAATATTATATTTACTCCTCCTGGATTAGGTCCAGAACAGATGAGTTGGTTATATAATATGAGTGATGTTCAAATATTATTAACATCAAATGAAGGATGGGGATTATCACTCACAGAAGCAATTTTAACAGGTAATCCAATTATTGCTAATGTAACTGGTGGAATGCAAGATCAAATGCGTTTTAGTAAAAAAGATAAGTGGATTAATTTTAGTGCTGATTTTCCTTCAAATCATAATGGCACAATTAAAGAACATGGTGAGTGGGCGTTCCCGGTTTACCCAACTAATCGCTCAATTCAAGGTTCACCATTAACTCCTTA
>Ga0068876_10004114_pt1 | contig 10297 bp, 7 predicted proteins | sample NOAtaG_6_FD_66442 | JGI IMG/M metagenome (GOLD analysis project Ga0068876, IMG submission 66442) | Freshwater lake microbial communities from Lake Erie, under a cyanobacterial bloom - NOAA_Erie_Diel5S_2200h metaG | ecosystem: Environmental > Aquatic > Freshwater > Lake | place: USA: Ohio, Lake... | reverse complement strand
ATAATGAATATGAATAATTTAGAATCATTTTTACAAAAAACTCCTGAAATGCAATTAGATATATTAAATTGGATTATTGGATTATCAGATGATTTTCAGATATCTAAAGATTTTTTTATAGTAAAAATGTTAGGTAATAAAAAATTTCCAAATCATTTAGTAAAAAAAATATATCAAGAAAAATTATGGGATATTACACCTGATACACTATGCAAAATTAATACAATAAATGGAAGTATTATAAATATTCCTATATATTGTTATGCTGTAATCAAATCGGATTTAAGTCGTGCCAAAATGATAATTGAATTTGGTGCTGATCTCAATAAAAAATTCTATGATGCACATTCTAAAACGGATATATCACCTCTGGAATACATTTTAACACAATCTCCAAATTTAGGTAATGATTTACCAAAAATAATTCAATTGTTTATTGATTATGGGGCTAATCCAAATCAAATTATAAATTACAATGGGAATGAAGATAATTTATTAACATTTTTATCAACGATTATTAGAGATGAATATCTACTAGAACGTGATAATCCAGATTACGAAGTTTCATCTAATTTAATCAAAGGTATTAATGTATTATTAATAAATGGTTGTAATCCAAGTCATCTTAATAAAAATATTCAAACATACGTAGATATAATTCCATATACCATCAAAAACAAATTAAATCTAAAACGTTTAATAAAAATCAATTATAAAGTTTATAATAAATGCGTTATATGTCAAGAAAATACCCCTAAAATTGCATGTAATCCATGTGGTCATATTTGTATTTGTATGACATGTTTATTAAATGATTCTAATAAATCAGATAGTTGCCCATTATGCCGTGGATATGCCCATAATTATCAAATAATGGATCTGAAACAATTTAGTAATGATATTTCTAATCTAGAACTAGAAAATCAAGATATTTATGATTAAGTATTAAGTTCATAGTATTTTTCGACGATCTTCCATAGGTATAAAAGATATCTTAAGTATTTTAAATATTTCTTCTTCACTTTTGACGGGTATTACTTTACCATTCAAATCAGTTAAACTCCATTCACTTAATCTATAACCACGACTCTTAGCTACTTGACGAATCATTTGATTAAATTTTCCACCACTTGTATAATAAAAATAAGCTGGAACTTTACTTTCTATAGGAATTAATCTAATATCTAAGTGTTTTACAAAATTTGAACCAGAAGAACCAGGCACTAAACCAAGAAATTTAGTTTTTCCTAAACTCAATGTTTCCAATATTATTTTTTTTTCTACTAGAAATTCTAAAATATCTGGCAAAAGACTAGAGGTTTCTAGATCTTTTCTAGTTTTAATTCTAGGATCAAATATTAATACATCAATATCTTTTGATGCTGTTTTACCAGATGGATATGAACCCGCATGAATAATTTCTAAATCTTTCCATTGTTTTTCCTTATGAATTATATTTTTAATATTTACAACAATTTTATTAGCATCTGTTCTAGGTATTAATTTATTTAAATCATCATGATATTTTAATCCAACCATTTGTTGATGATTCAATATAATTTCACCTGTTTTTACTTTATTCTCTAAATCTTTTATGGTTTTTATATTATCCTTAATAAATTTTTTGGCTTGTTGTGGACCAATTCCTAATATAGAGGTTAGCTCTTCTATTTGTTTAATTTCTGAAGTTTTTTTTTCAGATGGCACACTATTTTTTTTTAATTCATCTAGAAGTTCTAAATGACCCTTTTGTAATATTTCATCTATTTTTTCTAAAATACCTTTGCCAATCCTAGGAAAATTCTTAATTTGATCAATTGATACTATTTTTTCATCAAATTCCATCAAAATTAAACTAGCATTACTAAATGCTCTCGCACGAAAGAATTCACGTCTACGTTGATATTCATATCCTAATTCTTTTAAAATCTTAATAATCATATTATTTGGTTCTCTAGTGCTCCATATTGAATATCCACCGGCTTGATTACTTTCAAAATCTTTTCCATTCGAACTCTTTACCTTTAGACTCTTTACCTTCAGACTTGTTGTTCTAAGATATGAATTTTTTTTAGTTGTTTTTTTTAATTTTTTATTAAGATATGGTGTGTATAAATCTATACTCGGTTTAGGTAAATTTTTATAAATTGGGACTAATGATTGAATAAAGATAAATTGCGATTGATAAGATCCTGTATCTGGATCTTTAATAGATCCATCACCCGGGGTTTCTAATAAAGCAGGTATTTTATGTTTAGATAAATATGTCATCAAAACCTTTAATGCTTTTATATTTCCCCCTAAATGATCATTATATATATACCCTTCTGTTAAATTTTCATGACGATCTTTTCTAGAATTCAACATTTTTTTAGAATCATTCAAATGAACTAGATACAGATGCCTAAGACCTATTAATTTATTAAAATTTTTAAAATAATTATAAACCCCATCAGGTGTATGTATTGGTTCTCCAGAACTAAATATATGACATGTATCAACGCATATACCTAATCTATTATGATAACTACTAGGAAATAAGTGCCAGAGCCTGGCGAGATCTTCTAGAGATATAGCTATTTGGGAACCTTGACCCGCCGGTGTTTCTAGAATAATACGCCCTTCACCGGCACTTCTATTTATTACTTCCATTATACAATCAGCCATATTTTTATATGCTGTATCTGTATCAAGCTTTAATTTAGAACCTATATGAACAACTAATCCACTAAAACCTAGTTTCCATCCTAATTCAAGATCATATTTAAGATTATCAAGTTGATATTGAATAGCACTACTAGTTGGTGGTTTGCTACATAAATTTAAAACATATGATGCATGAACATATAAAAGATGATCTTGTTTTGTAAGATATTGATATATTTCGTTAATTTCTTGATCTGATAATTTAGTTTTAAATTTTAACTGAGCACTTAATTTATTACCTAAAAATACCTGACTCACATTACCACCAATTGACTCAATATATTTTAATCCATTCAAAAATCCATTCGCAATACTTGTATGAGCACCCAAATAAATTTTCATACTTTATTTACTAAATTTATTTACTATAATATTCTATATTATTTTTGAACCACTTTTAATTCATAAAATTGAATCAATCTTTCTACTTAACATATTCATAATAATCTTACGATGAATCACAAATCATTCAAAAAAACTACCCCTACATATTATGGTTCTTATTATCATAAACCTATATACAATCATCAATCACAAATAAAACCCCAACTGAAACCCCATACACAACCTCATACACAACCATATAACCAAAAGACATTCCCTAGGATCAAAGATAGCGGAACGCCTTGGACATATGCACCAAATGAAATGTTTTTGGAACATAAAATTATTAAAACCACGACATATCCAGACGGAACAGTAATGGCTATTTGTGAAAACAAGATTTTAATAACCATTGATACAAATAAACTTACAACAGTGTCATACCCAGATGGTTCCACTATTACATCTGGATTCTCGGATGAATCAACAATTATAAATAATCCCACTGGAGTTATTACAAAACGCTATCCAAACGGTATTTTACGCATTAATAATCCAAATGATGATACAATAGTAATATTTTGTCCAGATAATAAAATCAATGATATCGACATTACACCTGAAACTTTATCCGGATTAACCGTTGCTAAAAATACAATTACTGGAACTATTACGGCAAAATCCTCTAACGAAATTTTAATGACTATTCAAGAAAATAACATGGTTGTTATCACATCTAATGATATCACAATATCATATTATCCAAATAAAATAGTTGAGATAAGAAGTATTTCTAATATTACAACTTATTACTCTGATGGAATGGTTCAAATTCAAGATAATGGATATATTACAACATATTATTCCGATAAATCAAACATTCCTATGTTTCCTTATATTATGGTTTCATTGTTCAAAGACATTTTTGCAAAATATTAAACAAACATTAGACAAACATTAGACAAATATTAGACAAATATTTTTAGTAAATTTAGATACATTTATGAAACAAAATTGATATTTACAGATCATTATTATTTTTTATTGTAGGATGTTTTCTATTTATTCTGGAACTAACAACCAAACTGGACAAGACTGTCCCATTAATCAACATACGCCTGGGAAATGGCGACGACCGAAAAAGTCTACGAGATGTCATCCTCGTAGATACTCTGATGATGGCTCAGGAAGCGGGAGTGATCAAGAAGATTCCGATTCGTCAACGAATCAACATCTTTCCGGTAATGCTAAGAAAATCCGTTATCATCTTGAGACCATTTTGTCATCTAGAGCTCTTAAGTTTCGCAATTTGATGTCTAAACTCTTAATTGCAATCGATGTCAACTATTGGTATGAACTTTCAAACAAGTTCATCAGCCGGCAACATGAAGATGCCCTCCCCCCTTTTTTCAAAAAAAAAATGATCAATTTGATATCAAAAATTCAGAAGAACCTATGTAATTTTGGAATTGTAGCGGATGAATTCATGATCAACTCAATGATAAGAGTTGAAGTTCTTTGTTGTCTGCTTTATTTTACAATGTTGAATACGGATTTTTTGAACACTCTACATGACACTGAAAAAATCTGTTTTGATCATTTGGAATGGTTTTTGAATGGGGTTTTCGATAAGAGTGAAGATTGTCTCGCTTTTTGTGCTAGTTTCCAAAACGATCAACCCCAGATTCCATCTATGTTGATGTGTGATATGGCATACGCTTGGTATTACAAAAGAGCTCAGGACAATTATCTGTATGATGAGTTCTATATATAAATGAAATCATTTGAGAAAAGAATCATTGAAGAAAATGAATAAAGAAAATGAATCTAATGGTTTTGATAATGATTTATGAAAACCCCATATTTATAAAAATTATAATTTTTTATATAAGTTTTTTAGTAATTTTAGATGTGTATTTATTACAAAATTGAATATTTGTAATTATTTTATACTTTTATTGTCGGGCATGGACGAGTCCATGAATCCGAACACACTTGCCCTCTCGGGCACTACTACCCAGGCTTCTGAAGGAGCCACCACCACTACACCGTCATCATCTCCTACGGACAGTGTACTGTCTCCGTTTGCGGAACAGTTTTTCTTCCGTCCAGGGGATGATCCTACTGCCACTAGCACCTGTACAGAGCATCGTGATCCTACTGCCACTAGCACCTGTGCAGAGCATCATGCTGAGGATTCTGATGAGGATGCTGATGAGGATGCTGATGAGGATGAGGATGAGGAGGATGCTGATGAGGATGATGATGAGGATGATGATGATGCTGAGGATGATGCTGATGAGCATCGGAGTCAGAGTTCTTCGCCTTCGCTGGAGGAAGTTGCTGAGCGATGGCTTGAGCAGACGAGCGAACTTCCTCCCGGAGTTGTAGCACTCATGCGTTTGCCGAGTCAGCTTGAGAATCTAGAATCTAGCGCAGACACTATCCCAAGCCCTTCACCTGACTCTGAACTTGAAGCTAGAATGAGAGGAGCATTTGCTGTCTTTTCCACTGCGGCGGCAAGAGCGGCGGCAAGGCGTCTTGCAAGGCAAGAGTGGATCGTTCGCTCTTTGGAGAGACAATCCGCTATTGCTTCCCAACGAGCTTCTGTTGCGGAGCAACGGGCACAACGCGCATTTGGACTTAACAATGCGGTTGATGCTCTCAATGATTTTAACGAAGCAGCTGCTCAAGCATCAATTGCACATGAGCGTTTTACTCGAGCGGTAGACGTGGAGGAGGATCTGCGTGATGAAGCTGATGCGGCAAGAGAAGTGGCAGATGCGGCAATGGCTGCTGTGGCGTCAGATGCGGATGATGCAGAGGATGCAGAGGATGCTGATGATGCAGAGGATGCAGAGGATGCTGATGATGCTGAGGATGCAGAGGATTCTGTTGATTCTGATGCCGATGATGCTCATCATGTCGATGATGGTGCTGATGGTGCGGACGATGGCACTGATGGCACTGATGGCACTGATGGCGCTGATGACGCAGAGGATGCAGACGATGGCACTGATGGCGCTGATGGCACTGATGGCGCTGAGGATGAGGCGGATGATGCCGACTCTGACACTGGTGGTGCCGAATGTGCTGATGACGCTCATGAGTCTTTTCCAAAATGGATTCTGAGACTCTTTCTTGAGATTCTTCCACAAATGGAAGAGATCAACCGGAATACCGATCAAATGGTTCGCCGGTTCAGAAATGGGGAAGCTCTGTTTGTCCGACGTCATCGTGTCTGTGAGTTTACCCCTGGTGCAGATTGGTATGACGATGACTGTCTCGATGAAACACCAGACAGTGATGAGGATGAGCGTGATCTTGCTCTTGAGGAGATTCCATCACCGGGGTCAAACGCCGAAAGAGCTTTGAAGGGGATCTCTCCTTCAGACACTGATGAGGTGCATCGGATCATCTGGTGCTCTCATCTGGCGTATGCCTTGCAGGTGGCAATGCTGACACAGTCATACTACTGTGCACAAACTGTTGACCACTTCATGCATGACTTGGTGTACAACCGTGCAATGCGGTTGGCGTTCTTCAGGGCATTCCAGGAACCCCATCCGATTCCAGTTGTTGTGCCTCTTGTGGAGGCATGGGACAAGCCCTTTATGATGATCACCATGTATCATGATCAGTGGGACTCGTCAAATGACGATGAGCAAGACCCACTGATGACCGAAATGGTCGTGTTTCTCCGCACCACATTGTCTTCTGAAACTCTTTCGCAAATTCTGAGGGAAATGCGTGAGTTTCCCCAGGAAGCCCATCAACCATACTTGGTGGGCTCAATCGTGCATGAGATCAGGACGGCTGAAAGCTTTGCGAGTTTGAGCGGGGAGATTGCGGAGGCGATCAATGATTACCTCGACATTTTGCAAGATCCGGTCAATCCCGAGTTTGGACACGATATGTATGTCGGATTGTTGCATCCGGCGCTGGATGATCTGCGTGAGTTTGTACTCAAGCATGCACGTGTATGGTTCATGACTGAAGCCAATCATGCATGGGAGAACGTGGGGGACGCGGTGAATGATGGATGGGACGATGATGACGATGATGACGATCCGATGCATGGAATTCATGCCCATTGTGAAGGCGCATGATATATGTTTGATGTATATTTTAAGTTATTGTATATCACAAAACAAATTTTTTTATTAATGACTTTTTATGAATGACTTTTTATTAATGATATATTATTTTTTGGGTTATAGATGTTGTGTAAAAATTGATATTTAGTAAAACAAAATAAATAAATCAAAAACATGTCCGAAATAAATATGACCACATCTCAAACTCAAATATCATATTGGGAAATTTGTGCAGATGGAACAATAGATATATATTATGCAAATGATATTAGAACCAAAATTTATTTAGATGGAACAGAAATATCTAGAAGTAGTAATCAAATTACTGCGTATTTTCCGGATGTAGATGAGGCATTTGTAGTTCCAAAAGAAAAAACACATGCTAGATTTTATTTCAATGAAATTGCTAAACTTGATCGGGATGATATAACGGTGAAGTCATTTGCACCTAGTGGACGCAGGACAATTTACACACCAACCATATTATATCCAGATAAAGAATTTAAAGAAAATATTATAAGTATTTTACCTGATGGAACACAGACTATATATTATCCAACTGGAAAAACAATAATTCATAAAAATGATGGTACTTTTGTTGAAATGCATCCAACAGGATATGTTAAAACTAGTCATAAAAATGGATTTATGGAAACTATTTTTCCCAATGGTAATACTGAAACAGTCTTTCCAGATGGAACACACAAAATTACTCTTAAAATAGATCCCTTTGGTCAAGACACATATGAAAGCATTGTTTCTGTATCTGATGATGGATCATTAAATCGTTTAATTTATTATAATGGAACACTTAAATTTTATGATGATACCGGATTCATTAAAATATATGATGATGGTAATGTTGTCGCAAAAATTTGGAATGACGCCGGAGGAACAACAACTAGTGTATATAAAATTGGCACCCCAATTATCATATAGTGTATATAAAATTTGCACCCCAATTATCATATAGTGTATATAAAATTGGCACCCCAATTATCATATAGTGTATATAAAATTTGCACCCCAATTATCATATAGTGTATATAAAATTTGCACCCCAATTATCATATAGTGTATATAAAATTTGCACAACATCAATTATCATATAATAATTTGGTATTTTTTGGTATCAACATATCAAAAAATGGATTTAGATTATATATAATATATATTATTAAGCCTTTAATGGCTAACTCGTCTGAGTTAGACGATCATACCCCTCCACCCGAGGAACAACTCTTTTACGAACACTGTTCTCTTCTTTGCAAGAAGTATTATGGTGAAGATTGTCTATGTGAGTCAATCACCACAACAACATGTTCGAATCCGCTTTCAGTTCAGGTTCTACAGAACCACTCAACTGGGAGAAACAATCTTCATGTGTTTCCGGACGTCGCCAATCAACCGGAAACAGTGTTTCGTCTTGGATCTGAAAAAATGTCGTTGATTGACACGACAGTTCAGATTCAGTTTCCCTCAGCTTCTGAGGAAGCTCTGGTCAGTCTGAAATACAATGATTGGATTCCATCACTGTATGCATGTCGAAATCCGGACATGTATTTTTGTGAAACCGTTCAAGAAATGGTTGATGAAGGTTATGGATATTCAGATGCTTGGATGATTACATCAACATATCTGAAGGTTTCTGGATTTACATGTGCCTTTGGTATTGTGCATGATGTCTTGATGACATGTTTCACAATTCCAGAAGAAATCAGCTTCAGTGTTGAGGATCCACATGACATTCTTCTTTCAGACGGTGATGCATTTCAGTTGACGGATATCGGTGAAAATTTAATTATACTTCACGGTGTGTATCTTCAGACAACTGAGTTTGATGACTACTGTTTGAAGTTCTCTTTTGGAAATAGTGTCGTGCTCTTCTTCAAGAAACTTTACACAGCACAAGATGTTGAAGACGATTTGCAGATTGAAGATAGTCAACACCGCTCACAAATGCGTTCAACTCGTCGCATTCAACGTTTGAAGAAGGGACAGGATGTGAAGACAAGACCACAAGGACATCGAAGTGTTTGAAAGTGGTATACTTTATATTTATAGTGTTGATGAGAATAACACCTAAATTAAAAATTTTTTATATTGTAAATATCCAGGTGATTTTAGAGATATAGATTGATCTATAAATTCTAGAAATTTAACCGCTTGATATTCAGCCTGAATTTCTAATGGATGATAATGATTATTTGTTATCCCAAAATAATCCTGATAATCACTGAAACGATCTAGATAATCTGTTTCAGCTTTTATTTTATCATGTGGTTTATCCCAACGAACACCAATATAAACAACATCATTAACATTTTTAGCTTTGGATGATTCATAAAGAACTAAAGGTAATATTTTATTATCCCATACCCAAAATCTATAATGTGGTAATTCATCTGGATTTAATCTAATTCGTTGAATAATATGATGAGGAAAATTACAATTTAGATGTTGATAACTAAGAGATTGGAATTTCCATGAATTATAAAGAGCATCATATTTTTGTGGTTGTTCTCTTTGTAATAAATGAGTAATTTCATGAATTATTGTACTTGCATCAGATAAATACATTTTAATATTACCTTTTTGATATGAAAGTATACGTTGAAAAAACATTTCATCTAGAAAAATAATATCAGAATGTGTATGTGGAAATTTATTTTCAATTCCATATGTTTTTGCAATTTTAATAATAGGTTTTAATAAATGATGTCTATATTGTTGTGGGATATTTTCAATAATATCTTGATAAAATATAGTAAATTTAGATTGTTCATCAGTGGTAGGAGATCCAGATAACCTAGAGTATTTTTTTTGACAATAGCTTTTGACAGGTGGGCAATCACGGACTTGAAAATCTAATTCTTTGAATAATTTAAAATACGATTCTGACGTAATTACTTTTTCTATTTCAGCTGGTTCTGGATAAATGACTTTATAAATGGAATCAGATGTAGATGTAAAATTTTCATATACTAATGGTGTTTTTTCAGGTAAAATAAAATATAGTATGATTACTATTATAATACCTATAATTTGCAACTGATTATAAAATCTCATAATATTTTTACTTTTATTATTAACTTTTATTATTAAATGATTAAAAAAATTAATTGAGTTTTTGTTTATCGTGATAAGTGTTATATCCAATGATAAAAATC
>Ga0068876_10004111_pt1 | contig 10303 bp, 6 predicted proteins | sample NOAtaG_6_FD_66442 | JGI IMG/M metagenome (GOLD analysis project Ga0068876, IMG submission 66442) | Freshwater lake microbial communities from Lake Erie, under a cyanobacterial bloom - NOAA_Erie_Diel5S_2200h metaG | ecosystem: Environmental > Aquatic > Freshwater > Lake | place: USA: Ohio, Lake... | reverse complement strand
AGCACCTGTAGATCCTTGAGCACCAGATCCAGTGGCACCTTGAGCACCTGTAGATCCTTGAGCACCAGCGGTTCCTTGAGCACCAGCGGTTCCTTGAGCACCAGATCCAGTGGCACCTTGAGCACCTTGAGCACCAGTAGTACCTGTGGAACCTTGAACACCTTGTGCTCCAGGGTCTGGTATTCGTTGCCAGGCAGTCCCATTCCATTGCCACCTACGCCCATTGGCGACATAATAATCGTTTAAACTAGGGCTGGATGGAAAATCTAGCGCCATTTATTACAAACTTTTTGATTATTTATTCTAGATTATAAGTACCGAATAATTTGAGTAGCAGAAGCATCTGATATTGAAAGTGATGATGTGCTTGATGATCCAAGTGTTCCAAAGGATAGACTTGGTGTTGAAGATGTAATAGTTGGAGTAGAATCAGTTGTTGTATAAGATGCTAACGTAAATCCACCATACGTTCCAGTAAAAGAACCATCTATTGGAAGTTTTGCTACCATATGATCCCAATTTCCAGCAGTAGACTGATTCATACCAACAAAGTAAATACTATTTCTAACAACATAAAGATGGTGAGAATTACTTTGTACAAAATTAGTTGAATGGGATATAGATCTCTTCCAAGAAATGTTTCCATTGGATTGGTTATATTTAAAAAGAAAAGACCTGAGAACAACTGATGGACTTGTTTGTAGAAGAGATCCTCCAACGTAAAGATTGCCATCATCATCCAAAGTCATTGCTGTAGCATAGATTCTACTTTCAGAGCTATGCTTAATCTGCCATTGAATTACGCCAGAAGAATTTGTTTTCAATACATATCCATCATTATTACTATCAATAGCACCCACAAATATATTTCCACTACTATCAACACATAATCCTCTAATTCCACTATTGGAAAGTATTGTAGAAAACTGTACCGTCTTTTGAAGAGTTCCCGATGAATTGAAATGAGAAACATTATTACCAAATCCAACATAAACATCATCAGTTGTTCTATCTACAAAAACAACCATTCCAGAGTAACCAGTACCTGATGTTTTAGTCCACTGTAAAGTTCCTGAAGAATTATATTTTACAAGATACATTTGTTCATTACCGGCAGTTGCTGGAGAATTGACGTATCCAGTCCAATAAACATTTCCACTTGAATCACATCTTAAATCATAAGCTACATTATTAGCATATCCTGTTGTAATTTGTCTTTGCCATTGAATTGCTCCAGTCGAAGAGCTTAATTGCATTGTCCAGAACGGTTTGTATAATTCCGATGACTGAGCACCAAAGATGTAAATATTACCACTAGAATCAATATCTATTCCAAGACCATATTCATAATTACCAGCACCAATATATTTTTGCCAAACAATCGCACCATATTCATTTATTTTATAGATAAACCAATCATCATGTCCACCACTTCCCCTATTTGTATCACCAAAACCATAGTAATGTCCATCATAATATACACCAGCAGTACCTCTCTCAAGACTACTATAACCAACACTACTTATCCAATACGAAGAATCTGGATTAACTCCAGGTCCAGCATCATAAACTTCTGTAATTTGAGTAGAATTTAAAAGTGTTGCCCACGCTGCCGATTTATAGTATTTTCCACTAAAGGCACCATCACCATAAACATCAGCACTTACACCATATCCAGTTCTAGATCCTACTGGAGTATTGACAGATTCAGTCTCAGTATAATTATCTTCAAAGGTTCCATTCACATATAAACTAATTACACCAGAAGAATTGAATGTTATAGTTATATTATACAGAACTGAAGTTGAAAAAGTATAGTCAAATGTATGTTCTTCTTGCCATCCTGCTGTATAATCATAACTAGTGTATACAAGTTTTCCAGAAACAAAATAAAATCCAACATATCTTTGACCAGAACTTGGAATTGTATCTACTCCCATTAAAGCTTGTTTTGCAATATTATTGTGTTCATAAGTAACCCAAAATGTAAATGTCATACTACTATTTGGCCAATTCATTTGGTTTTTAGCGCCAATTGCTGGACCAACAAAACCAGCAAGAACTCCAGAAGTATCAGGATTCCAATTATTATTCACAGACATATCCAAATATTCTCCATTAGAATTACTGGATAAAGTTGGATAATAATTATATGGAGTTTCAGTTTGACCAAACCTAGAACCATTACGATTACTAGATCCTGCATTTACAGCAAAGGGATGTCCAGGTGCAAGACTTTGTAAAATATTTCCATTAGGTCTGTTATATATCCCATACACACTACTAATATTATAATAATAAATACAATTCTCCAACGACGGAAGATCATTCAGTTGAGTATTAAATATTGTATATTGTTGTGGATGACCCATTATACAAGACCAGCTCCACTAATGAAAAAAGTATCGGAAGATACGCAAATTACCGTAGCAATTCCTCTTTGAATTAAAGATTTATTTCCTGTAGTAGAAGTTCCTGCAGTGTACATAGTAACACCAGATCCTTGAACTATTGATCTGGTTGCATTTGTGTTATTTACTATGGTTACAGTATCTCCAGCAGAAAATACTCCAGATGGAACGGTGATACTAATTGCTGCAGTAATTGAAATAATTTTACTATTATCTGATGCTACTAATGTATAATTTGAAGACTTTTCATTAAGAGTTAGAGTTCCAGGTGAACCCTGTACACCTTGAGCACCTTGAGCACCAGTAGCACCTACAGCACCCTGAGCACCAGTAGCACCTTGAGCACCTATAGTACCTTGAGATCCTGATGCACCTTGAGCACCTATAGTACCTTGAGCACCTGCCGTACCTTGAGCACCTTGAGCACCAGTAGCACCTACAGCACCCTGAGCACCAGTAGCACCTTGAGCACCTATAGTACCTTGAGATCCTGATGCACCTGCAGCACCCTGAGCACCAGTAGCACCTACAGCACCCTGAGCACCAGTAGCACCAGTAGCACCTTGAGCACCAGCGGTTCCTTGTGCTCCTACTGAACCTTGTGCGCCAGTAGCACCTGTGGAACCTTGAGCACCAGTAGCACCTGTGGAACCTTGAGCACCTTGAGCCCCTACAGCACCTTGAGCACCAGCGGTCCCTTGAGCACCTTGAGCACCAGTAGCACCTGTGGAACCTTGAGCACCTTGTGCTCCAGGATCACCAAGTCTTACCCAAGCAGTTCCATTCCAACGCCAAGTAGCACCATTAGCGTTATACTCATCATTTAAAGTAGGACTAGCAGGAAAATTTAATGCAGCCATTATCTACGGTTTTTAGATATTTATTCTTAGCATGTAATTAGAAATGCAACATTAAATCTGTAACTTTTTTGCCAACCAATCACTTTAGTTAATATTAATTAAGATTTTTATCATCAACAATAAACTACCATTTCCCAACAGGACACGAAGAATTGCTAAGTCTTACCTTAATCGGCATAAAACACCCACACTTCTTACACTGTCTAGTTGGTTTGAAGAAATGTTCGCACTGTAAGCAAAGTTTCATTCTATCAACAGCTAACTGAATTTTTTCATTCATTTTTCAATTGCTCCTCTGCAAGTTCTACGATTAAATCATCATTTTCAAAAATTAAACTTTCTATTGCATCTTCAACAGTAATACTATTTGTTACGACATATTCCTCAATTTTCTTATCCAACTCTTCTTTCAATCTATAATCATCATTTTTCTTGATAAAGTAATCTGCCATTACATATGATATGATAATTTGGTCTTTGTGAAAATTTGGTAGTGGTAAACCGCCATATAATTCAGTTGTAATTGGTGTTAAATCTACATCTGGAACATTATCACTAGTTGATGCTTGAGTTTGAATAGATTTTTCAAAAATTGTATTTGGCAATACAGAATTTTCCTTTCTAGTAGATTGCCTTTCTAAATCTACAGAAACATTCGAATTAATCAAAGTTTGTGGGTCTGGTATAAATTCTGGATCATAATAAGATACTGCGTCATCAACATCTTCTAGAGAAAAATTTTCTCCAATAGGCACGATTGCCCACGAATTATCTTCAAACTCAACCCTGATTTGACCAGGAAGAACTTCTTTGATTATATACTTCATTATGTATCAATAAATTTACAAGTATTTATCCTATTCTACCATTTCTTGTGCCATTTGCAACCCAAGTAACATTTCCATTGTTAACGATATAAAATCCTGCTAAACCACCAGCAGTTCCTGCGGCACCAGACCCATTGTTGCCGTTTGCACCGGTGTTACCAGTATTACCACTGTTTCCGTAAGAACCACCAGTTCCACCTGTTCCACCAGCACCAGCATTTGTGCCACCTGCACTTCCAGAAGAACCAGATGCAGCAGCACCATCATAACCTTCACCTCTTCCACCATTACCACCAGAACCACCTGAGGTATAGTAAGTATTTGTATAGCAATATTTACATACTTTTTCCCATAATGTATAGTTTCTACCATCACCACAAGCTCTTATTCTTCTACATTCATCTTGACAGTTACAAGGGTGTGGTGGATTTAATTGATAACAAGGCATACTGTTTCCGCTACAAACAGTATTTGCCCAATATGATTCTCCAGATGATTGATAATATCCTCCACCACCAGTGCCACCAACTCCTCCTCCTCCACCACCAGAGGAAATAGTGCCACGATTATCAATGAAAATATTAGAGGCACCAGCATTAATAGCATTTCCACCAGTTCCACTATTTGCGGCACCACCAGCACCAAGAATAGAACCCTCATTTACCAAAAGTATTCTTCCACCAAATCCTGACGGAATGTTTAAAGCATAATTTCCTGTGCTCGTGGCTCCAATAGTAACTCCACTAGCAATGACAACTCTTTTATTAATACCTGCTGAATACTTACTTGATCCAAAAAGAGTTTGTAAATTTAAATTCTCTTGATTGGTTGTAATGTGATGAATTAATTCTGAAGATAGTAAATGAGGAACAGATGCAATAGTCATAAATTACAACAATCCGCTACCAGAAATTACAAATTCGTTACTTGCTATACATAAAACCGTTGCCAAACCTCTTTGCTGTAAAGTTCTATTGCCAGTATCAGAAGTTCCAGGAAGTCTTAATGTTGTAGAAGTACCCTGTGTGATTGTTTGTGAAGAAGCGGAGTTATTGTAAATTAATACGGTATTTCCTGCAGTAAAAGTATCAGAAGGAACAGTAACTCCTCCTGCAGTTATACTTATAATAGTTCCAGCGTCTCCTGCAACTAAAACATATGATGAAGATTTTGTGGTTACAGTTAGAGGTCTTGTTCCATCGGATCCTTGAGCACCTGCCGTACCTTGAGCACCTTGAGCACCAGTAGCACCCTGACGACCTTGAGCACCCTGTGCTCCTACTGAACCTTGAGCACCTATAGTACCTTGAGCACCTATAGTACCTTGAGATCCTGCGGTTCCTTGAGCACCTTGAGCACCAGTAGTACCTTGAGATCCTGATGCACCTGCGGTTCCTTGAGCACCTTGAGCACCAGTAGCACCTTGAGCACCTATAGTACCTTGAGATCCTGATGTACCTGCCGTACCTTGAGCACCTTGAGCACCTGCGGTTCCTTGAGCACCTTGAGCACCTGTAGATCCTTGTGCTCCTACTGAACCTTGAGCACCAGTAGCACCTTGAGCACCTTGAGCACCAACAGCACCCTGAACACCTTGATAACCTTGTGCACCTTGAGCACCTACAGTACCTTGAGATCCTGATGTACCTGCCGTACCTTGAGCACCTGTAGATCCTTGTGCTCCTACTGAACCTTGAGCACCAGTAGCACCTTGAGCACCAACAGCACCCTGACGACCTTGAGCACCTTGAGCACCTTGAGCACCTATAGTACCTTGAGATCCTGATGTACCTGCCGTACCTTGAGCACCTTGAGCACCTGTAGATCCTTGTGCTCCTACTGAACCTTGAGCACCAGTAGCACCTTGAGCACCTGTAGATCCTTGTGCTCCTACTGCACCTTGAGCACCTTGATAACCTTGTGCTCCTTGTGGTCCAGCAGTACCTTGAGCACCTGTAGATCCTTGTGGTCCTTCAATAGCATTGCTTGCCGTAACCCATTGAGATGTGTCTGCATCTTCATAGTAAACGTAAAGGTTACCAGACTCACTATTCCACCAAAGATCGCCTGGTTGTGGTGATGATGGAGATGATGTTGATATTTGTACTAGTGTATCAGAACTATTTGCAGATACCCATTGAGAACTAGAACCATCATTATAATATACTTTTAAATCTCCAGTATCACTTTCCCACCATAAGTCTCCAATATTTGGAGAACTTGGAGCAGTATCGCTAATAGTTACAGTCTCACTACCACCAGATGTTTCAACCCACTGTTCACTATTTCCATCCTGATAGTAAAGATATAGTTCACCTACATCACTATCCCACCAAAGATCTCCCTGACTTACTCCACTTGGTGGTTCTGCACTAACAGTAACTCTGGGAGATATTGTAATTGTAGAAATAGATCCACTTGCAATGGCAGTTACACCAGTTCCTACAAAGTTTAGTTTTGATATACTATTGGCAGTTCCAACAAGAAATCCTTCGTCAAAGATACTTATTCCACCAGGTTGTAAACCAGGCTGTTCCTGCCAGTATCTATCATAAGTTGTACCGTTATTAACGGTAATCAACTGATAATACTTATCAGCAAGTGGTATTAATTTTTCTCCAACATAACCTAAGTTGGGTTCGACCTCACCTGGATGAACATATAAATGACGGTCTGAAGATAACGCTTCAGTTCCTGCTATCTTTACTCTACCACTTATATATCGCTGTGTCGGCTTTCTTGTATTATCTGCCATTTCTTATTAAGTGGTGCTATTTTCTAGGAAACTACCAATAAATTCCATTTGTAGTGGACCAACAAGACCGCCGCTTACATATGTATGGATAATTCCATTGGCGCTTCCTACAGTTGTTGTGAATGTTTTCGAACCTCCAACATCACTAGTTATGTTGTCTACAACATAAGACTTTTGTGGACTTGGGAAAATAGTTGTGGTAATACCAGAACCTGATGGGCAGGTCATAGCAATACCAGACATAGTGATATCAGAACCAACAGTAAAGTTATGTGCTGTTAAAGTTGTAATAGTTGAAACACCAGTTGGTTCATCATAAGTTACATTTGTAATCGTTACAATACCAGTCTGTGTTCCAGTGATATAAAGTCTATCTAGAACTGTAGCAGTTTTTTCTAAAACCAAACGACCATCAATAAGAATAGCAGCATCGTTTGGTGGAACTTCAATATTTTTTATAATTCTAATATCTCTTGTATTACCTGTACTTCTACTTTCTCTTCTGTGTATCAGAGTTGTAGTCGGATAGGTTCCAACTCCCACATTAGATACTTGTGCATAGAGTAAAATAGCAGAAGTGCCTGTAGGGACCTCGTATATTTTCTGTTCTCCTGGAGCCACAGGAACAGCGACTGTAAGAAACTTATTGACTGGTGCGATTGCCATCTTATCTTATTATCCTCCCAAAGCAAGTATCAGTGGTGTTAAGTTTGCTTGTATCGCTCTGTTAAAGTCTCTTCCAGAAATAGTAGAGGTAGTTTGGTCAATAGTTAGTCCTTGTCCAATTCTAAAGTTTCCTTTTTGATCTGTGCTGGTGAATGGAATTTGACCGCCATTAATAGCAACTATTTCATTTTCAGGAATAGGCACACCACCCTGGAAGGGGTTTGCTCTATTTATGTCTGTACCAGCACCGATATATTCAAAGGAGTGAGAACTGGTGATGATTCTACTTAGTCTTCTCAGTGAAACACTCACACCAACACCAACAGAATAAGGAACAAATTCATTGAAAGTAACAGTTGTAACACCAGTATTTGTTGGTTCTGTTGCAGTGTTTATAGTGTAAAGTATTGGATCCGTAATCGCTTCGGCAGTTGCTCCACCAGAACCAGAAATGGTGATAACAATATCCTGTTGATTAGATCCACTACCTGCGGGAAGGAAGTTTCTACCACTAGCAATAATATCAATAGAACTAATAGTTCCGGCAGCACTCACATTAGCAGATAGTTCGGCAAGAATTCCTTCAGGACCAAATGGTGCAGATACAGTTACATTAGGAGGAGCTGATGCACTATATCCAGAACCTCCATTGGTAACATTAATTGTTCTAATAGTTCTAAGTGGTTCCATAACAATACCACTCTTTCCTCCAGTATTAACATAATCGTCAAGGTTTATCTTGAAGAAAGCACCCTGACCATCAAATGGTTTTCTTATATTCGATAGATCATCTCTCATATCGAAGAAGGTATAAGTATCTTGTTCCGCAGCAACTGTTGTCCCAGTAGTAATTCCAGTAAACTCATCACCACTGGTTCCATCAGCATACAAACCATAATCACCAAATGAGGAGTTAGAGTTTGTTAGGTCACATTGTCCACCACTACCAGCAAAGATACCAATCTTAGAGTTGATAGTAAAAATAGAAACTAACTGAGCATATGCTTTGTTAGTGATAGAAACGCCAATACCATTTTGGTTATATTGAGTAAATGAGTCACAAACCATACACTTGAGGTCTTGCCCAAGATTATTAGTTCCGGTAAAGGCAGCAGCAACATGGTCTCCGTCTATCTTCATACCAATACTGTTACTCATAAAGTTCGTACAGTTACGAACATATGGAGATCTCCATCTTCCACTTGGACCTTCATTGCAAGGACCAGGATCCAAGAAACCAGATCTAGCACTACCAATACCAGCTGGTGGTGGGAAAGCAACAGCAGCACCAGTAATAGACAATGGTGCAGAATCATCATAAGGATCTTTACTGTAAGCAAAACTCAAACTATCAATCAAACATCCTCTTCTAACATAAAAGACATCATCATTGTTTTGTGGGTAAATAGTAACCAGTCTTAAGTCTTGACCAATAACCGAAACATCAGTTCTTAAACCAATAGGATTGTTCTCAGCATAAACACCAGAGCGAACCATAATAGTATCGCCAGGTTGTGCTGCTTCAGCGGCGGAACCGATAGTTAGTTTTGCTGAACCTTCTGTTCTACCATCATTATCATCGTTACCATACTTAGAAACCCAGATAATGTTTCTAGAGTCAGCACCTGCAGGAGCCCAAACAATCTTACCATTTGGTGCTGTTGTGGTAAAACCAATAGTGGTGAATGCAGATGCACCAAGTTGAATAATATTAGTAACAATACCTGCACAAACAGTAATAGCAGAAACAACATTAGAACAACCGCCTGGATCAGTGTTGAAACCAACAGCAGGGTCGTCTTGTAATGTTAGATCACGAATGAGAGAAACACTATTGCCTACACCCTGATAAGATCTTGGTGCTGGTAAGTTATTGATAACATATCTTGCTACTTGAGCAGCAGTCGTGATAGCAACAATAGTTGCTTCCTTGATACTGTAACCGTTTATATCAGTTCCAGTGATGTGCTGTAGAGTTGCTCCATTATAATAAGACTGACCAGCACCAACACAACGGGAGTTACCACCTCTTGTGATATCATAGGTAATAGCTTTCAGAATATCCTTAATATCATCCTTACAGGAAGTGTAGTCTGCCGAAGATAGGGCAAATGCTGGACTCTTATAGTCTGTACTTGTTAAGAAACCAATAGATTCATTAGCAATGTAGTCTAAGTTTAGTCGTATTAGGTTTGCGGCATCATAGAATCTTCCACCAATAATGTTTCCTGTCGTATCAACTCCAACAGTTGTTAGGACATTTCTTGGAACCTGATACTTTTCAGTTCTAAATCCAACATTATCATTTAGATCATATAATGCCTGCTGGAAGCGAACATCTTTTTGGAAGTCAACTGCTCTTGTTGGAGTTGTGCTGTTGAAACCAATATCACCAGATGCATTAGTAGCAATAACTGTAGCAGCAGATCCAACCTGTAAAGATCCATCAATACCCAAAGCATTGGTTGATGGGTTATATGTAATACCACTATCAACTCTTACAGTCTCACTTGTTTGACTAGTTGAGTTTTCAACAAATGGAATGAAGAAGTCTTGGTTTGTGAGAGTCTCAGTAGTTTGAATGAATGTAGAAATGCCTGCTCTAGCGGCATTTGTTGCGAAACCTGCTACTGTAGCAAATCCAGACTGGATAGCAAAGGTAGCAATACCTGATACTGTAGAGAAACCAGACTGAATAGCAAAAGTCGATATACCAGATACAGTAGCAAATCCTGCCTGAATAGCAAACGTTGAGATTCCTGCTACTGTTGCGAAACCTGCTTG
>Ga0068876_10004109_pt1 | contig 10304 bp, 7 predicted proteins | sample NOAtaG_6_FD_66442 | JGI IMG/M metagenome (GOLD analysis project Ga0068876, IMG submission 66442) | Freshwater lake microbial communities from Lake Erie, under a cyanobacterial bloom - NOAA_Erie_Diel5S_2200h metaG | ecosystem: Environmental > Aquatic > Freshwater > Lake | place: USA: Ohio, Lake... | reverse complement strand
TTGCCTCTTTGAAATCGTACTCGATGGTGAACGTTTCCGAAGCGGGGTTGGGGAAGATGTTGAAGCGACTCAAGAGGCTGTTGGAGAATTCTTGTACGGAAGTTGTGATGAACCCAAGGTGTCCGTTGCGCTCCAACGTGGACCATTTCCTGATCCAAAGTTTAGAATAATCATTACTGAATGCCCCTTTGAAGTTGACACTTGTAAAGAAATTATCCCCTGCAGGCAGTGCTGCCATTGGACCATAAGCTGCGCCGCTCAGACTCGGACGTGGATCTAATTTGCCATTGGCCGTGCGGGAAACACTGGCAAGCATTGGATTTGCCACGAGGTTTCCATTATTAACCATGTGGCTGACCAGGGTCGCTGCGTTCGGCTCATCCTGCGTAGGCTGGCCGGAGGTGACGCGGATTACCCCGCTTGCAGTGGCGTCTATCGCATTGGTCGCGCCGTTGGCCCAAAACAGGTTGTTCAGGATTTTCAGCTCGCCTTTCTTCAGTTTCTCATACGCATCGTTTACTCCGGCGTTTTTATCCTGCACCTCGATCGCTTTTCCTCTTGATTCTGTGAAGATCGAATTGGCGATCGTACCGGCTGTGCCCGCACGGAGCAGGAGACCGATACCACCAGCAGTTGCCGTCGTACCCGTACCGATATGCGTCCAGTTGAACACTGTACCATTGGAATAGGGCGTTGCATCATCTGGCGTCGTACCGTCGAATTCCCCGCCGAGGTCGGCCACATCCGGGCGTTGGATGGAGAACCAGAACTGTCCCTTGCCTGTATAAACCTCGTCCCAGTCGTAGGAATCATCTTCTGCGAATGCTACGATGGCGTACTTCAAATTCGGTGCACCGCCGAAGAATTCTATCCCATCGTCGGAGTTTGCATATACCTCGATATATTCCAACACTGTCTTGCTGCCCACACCGCCCAGCGTCAGCCCGTTCAGCTCGTTCGAACCGGAGAGGATACGGCCGCCATGGCGGATAGAAACATAGCGCATCACGCCGGAATCGTCGTTATTATCGGTGCCGCCATAAAGCGCACGGGTTTCGCCAGTAGGAATACCCTCTACACTAACTTCAGCGTTCCCATTTTTCTGCGTTACCCCTTTACCCAGGATTACAATCCCCCCCCAGAGCGAAACATCGCTTGGGCCCAGGTCGCCTGGGTTGTTCACGTCATCGGCCTGTGCAGTGAAGATGATGGGGTTATCTTCTGTACCATTGGCGTAGATTTTGGCACCGCGGGCGATAATCAGCGCGGAAGGGTTACCCACATCGGCACGCGGGGTGAATTTCACCACGGTACCCGCTTCGATTGTAAGCTCTGCACCTGTTTCTACGAATACGAGGCCATCGCAGAGGTACACATTGTTTTTCGTCCAGGTCACTTTTTGCCCGGCAGTGATACTTGCATCCGTAATGTTGACCACGTTTTGTGCAAGAAGTACCGGAACAGAAGCCGCTAAGACAATCAGGAGTATAAAAATTCGCCTCATGGAATAGATTTTTTAGTTCAGCGGCAAAAGTATCCTTGCAGTATTAACTGAATATGAATTCAGTATTAAGGAATTGTAAATTTTTTCAGCGCGGAAGCTCCCAACAAAAAAGCGGGTGATGAGCTAAAGCAGCTGTTATCGCAGCCATTTTAGCCACCCCCCGCCTCGGGAATGTGGAATGGTAAAGACACAAATCACTAGTAAAGTAAAGGCAGGATCAGATTAAACTACTTTAACTGCTTTGGCTATTTGCTATACCTGATAACACTGGCGAAGGGGAGGGATTTTGTGTAGATGGTCCTGAGGCGTAGTTTAGAAAAACAGTTAGCTCAGCGGATACTAAATCCTCCTGTTCTACTTCATAGATCCCACCCACTGCAAGCTTCGGGTTTACAAAATGATAGTCAGACTCATGATATTCGTACAGTGACCATTTACCCCAGGCATACTCAAGTGCCGTGAGGTTTTCCACCCAGTCGCCCGAATTCAGGTAAGTTACCGATTTGCCTTCTCTTTCGACGGTTCGCGCCTGGGGCTTATGGATATGGCCGCAGATTACATAATCATACCCTTCTTCGATAGCGATCTGAACCGCTGTTTCTTCAAAATCACTAATAAACTTCACAGCTTCTTTAACCTGAGTTTTCACTTTCTTAGCGAATGAAAGCCTGGACAACCCCATACTGAAGCGAACTTTGTTAATCAGCCGGTTAAGAAGAATGAGCAGATCGTAACCTTTCCCGCCAAGTTTGGCGATAAATGGGGAGTATTTAATGCAGACGTCGAAGATATCCCCGTGAAAAATCCAATACGAGGCTCCGCCGAGTTGAAGCACCAGTTTATCCCGAAGGTGGATATTACCTGAAGAGAAGTCGGAATAACGCCTCAGCGCATCATCATGGTTACCTGTGATATAGTACACTTTCGTACCTTTTGCAGCCATTTTCAGGATCCGTTGAATGACCTGAAGGTGTTCTTTGGGAAAATAATGCTTTTTGAATTGCCAGATATCAATAAAATCCCCGTTCAGGATAAGGGTGCCTGGCTTAATACTGCCCAGATAATTGAGTAATTCTTTGGCGTGGCAGCCATAAGTGCCGAGATGTACGTCCGAAATAACTGCAATATCAACAAGCCTTTTCATTAAAATCTATTTAATAACAAAATTCAAGGTTAAGTGTGAATTGAATGTAAACCTTGTATTATCAAATAGTTAATTTTTTTGAAATGGCGTTCCAAACATTAGGTGAAACGGGTAAGTGAGTTGTCGGGAAAGCTCAGGTGATGTAAAAAGCAGGGAGCTGTGTAAAGATTCTTTTGCCGCCGCCAAAGAACTTATGAGACAGCCTCGTTCAAAATATTCTTTGGCATGAAAGCAACTATTTTCGCTTATACTGCTCGTTAAGGCCTTCCCCGTTCAGGATTTTAGCAATACATTTTTCGATGCGGCCAATCCGCGTCGCTACTTTTTGCGTTTGGGAAAAAAACAGGAGATATTCCCGCTGACGCCCGGGTGTGAGTGCGCGGAAGGCTTCTTCTAATCCGGGATATTCATCAAACTTTTGGAGCAGCTCATCAGGAAAGGGCCCGATATCCTTGCGGAATTCGACTTTTAACCCTGCTTGCTCTATCCGCACGGCTTCCAGGATATAGGATTTCAAAAGATTTTCCTGTTCAAAAATCTGATTTGTTGCGGTGAATTTGATCAACCTTGCCGCCTGGGTATTTTCTCCGGCAGCTTGCAGGAGCCCGGCATCGTCCTTTAACAGCGTGCCCTTAAAAAAGCTGATACTACAAAACGATTTGAATGCGCTGATGACGAGCACATTTTTGCCATCTACGGTATAGCACGGTACGCCCCATTTGACCTCTTCCACCAGGCCGCATTCCAGCACGATTTTTCGAAGGGCGATTAAACCTTCCCGCCAATCATTGACTTTACATGCCGGGGTACCCCCCAGTTTACAGCGCATGCAGCCATCCAACAGATATTGATCTACTGTTTTGGTCATTCCCCCCTTACTCGCTAAGCATTTCAATTTTTTTACGCACCTCCCCTGCAAATATCCGGAGGTAGCCCGGGAGTTTCTCTTCGTCAGTATCCATCCTCCAGGTCTTCAATTTCCCTTTCTCGGAAACCTGAATGAGTAATCCCCCCTGATCCGCACAGTTGGGACAGCCAAAAGTAGAATCCGCAGACTGCAGCAGTGATGCTGGAAAAAGGTCTTTTAAATCCCTGACCTGTCGAAATTTTTCTTCACTCAGTAAAAGATTGAAATTAAACGTATTCCCCGTGAAATCATCCCTGCTGTCTTCAAAGAGCTGGGATTCGGTCAGTTTAAAAGTTTCTACACACTGCTCCCCGATACATTTCCCGTAATAATGCCCAAAAACCAGATAATCGCCATCTTCGAGCACTAAACCTTCTTCTTTTTCGCAAGAAAAGACCCAAAAAAGGAAGAACACAAAAAAACCTGGCTTCATCTGGAAAATAATTAGCGCTTCTTCATTAATAAGTCAATTCGTCTGAATCAGTTTCCCCCTTTTCTCGATATTCCCAACAGCTTCCTGCAGCTTTTGCACTGCTTCTATTGCCTTGGCTGTAGGCCTGACATCGGCAGTTTGAAATAGATTGAGCATGTGGAGCAGCTTTTCCTGGAGACCGACGACCGTTTCCTTATCGGAGGGGGATTCGTAAATACTCCCATACAGGATATCCCCTCCCCCCGGATTACCGCTTCCCCGGAGCTGCTGCATCGCTTGCCGCCGATCCGCAGGCAGTTGCCCTTTCAATTTTTCATCAATGGACTCCCGGAGCGCTTGCAGACGGTGGTAAGCTTCATAACAGGCCAGCGAATAATCCGTTTGTAGCTGAATATCCGATTCGGAGGCCTGTACGCGGGGATCGAGCCGTACTTCTAAAGTGGATTCCTGCATTTGTCCATCCACGGTAAGCCGTACCATATATTTCCCAGGGTGAACAAAAGGCCCATCCGGACCGCTTGGAGTATTCTGATACACCGCAGCGATGGCGTATTGGCGATCGCTACCTCTGGGAGGTGCATAGCGCAGGTCCCAGACGAAGCGGTGGTGGCCGCCGCTGGTCCCAAGCCGCTGTGCGGGACGGAACCAATACGTTGGATATTGATAATTATTCGTATCCGGTATTTCCTGGAGATCTGAGGAAGAAAAGCGCCGGACTTGTGTTCCGCGGGCATCGAGGATTTCGAGGGTCACCTGGGAAGCAGTAGCAGAAAGGTAGTAATCCAGGATTGCGCCGTCGGGGGGGTTTTGTCCCGTAGGCTCTTCGGGGGGAAGCGGCGTATCAGAGAACATATTCCAGCGCACCCGGTGTGTCGGGACAGGTTTACAGAGGAAAGGTTTTTTTCCTGCTGTAGCTTTAGCGATTTCCCGCAGGGGAGCGATATTGTCCAAAATCCATATCGAACGCCCATGGGTACCGATAACGAGGTCATTTTCGTGGATGACCAGGTCGCGAATAGACGTGGCAGGCATATTGAGGCGCAGCGGTTGCCAGTTTTCGCCGTCGTCAACGGAGAAGTACACTTCACGTTCCGTGCCGGCAAACAATAGCCCTGGCTGCTTTGGGTCCTCGCGCACCACATTTACAGGATCCATTCCAATCCCTTTGCTGATCCGCTTCCAGGTTTTTCCACCATCATGGGTTTTGTAAATATAGGGTTGCAGGTCATCTCGGCGGAAGGCATTGACAGAAATATAGGCTGTCTGCGGATCAAAATGGCCAGCATCAATTTGAGATATTTTATCCCAGGCCCTGAGCATTGGTGGCGTTGCGTTGATCCAGCTTGCTCCGCCATCGCGGGTCAGGTGTACGAGGCCATCGTCGGTGCCGGCCCAAATGGTGGCTGCATCGAGCGGGGAAGGGCCCACCGAATAGATGACCCCCCTTCGCGGCATTTGGGCCAGTTCGGGAGTCCGGAACGTCCCGATGCTTTCCGGAACCTCCGGTTGCTCGCGGGAAAGGTCGGGGCTGATAATCTGCCAATGCTGACCACCGTCGGTGGTCTTCCACAGGACATTCGTAGCGAACAACAAGGTTCTGGGGTCGGCGGGATGAAAGAGGAGCGGCATCGTACGCAGCACCCGGTATTTACCCGAGCGCAAAGCCTCCGGGCCAACATACTGGGTCTGCCCGGTTTTTTTATTGAAACGGAGTACGCGACCACCATAGATGATCTCTGGATTCAGTGGATCAGGGGCTACATAAGCATATTCATCGGCCCCTACGCCCATCCAATCGCGAAAAGAAATCTGTCCGCCATTCCCGCGACTAGAAACCCCAATCGCACCACTCTCCTGCTGGCCGCCATAAACCATATAGGGGAAGGCATTATCAGTGCTGACGTGGTATAACTGAGCAGTAGGCTGGTTATACCAGGAGCTCCAGGTCCTGCCCCCGTTAACAGTAACAACCGCTCCCTGGTCGGCGGCATAAAGCATGATATCCGGTTGTAGTGGATTAATCCATATTCGATGGTAATCATCGCCGCCGGGAGCGCCCTTTATGGCAAACCAGTTTTTACCCCCATCAGTAGATTTATAGGCTGCGATATTAGCGATGAAAACGACATCGGGATTAAGCGGGTGAACTTTTATCTCGGCAAAATCACTGCCGCGGCCCCAGGTGCGCCGGTCGGTGCTGATCAGCTTCCAGTCTGCACCGCCGTTATCGCTGCGATAGATACCTCCATTTTCACGGGCATCCACCGTTGCGTACATCCGGCGGGAATCGGAGGGGGCAAAACACACCCCTACCCTACCCAGTCCCTGGGCTGCACCAGGCAGGCCGCTCAGTACCCGCGTCCAGGTGCTCCCACCATCGCGGGAGGTATAGAGTCCGCTGTTAGGCCCGGAAAAATTACCATTTTCCCAGGGTCCTTCCCGGTGCTCCCACAAACTGGCAAACAATGTGGCAGGGTTATTCGGGTCGTATTCGACCTGGATGGCCCCTGTATTTTCATTTACATACAGTACTTTTTCCCAGGATTTCCCCCCATTGTGGGAGCGGAAAACGCCGCGTTCTGTATTCGGTCCGTAGGGGTGCCCCAGCCCGGCTACAAAAACCTCGTCCGGATTGGAGGGGTGTACAATAATCCGTCCGATTTGTTGGATATCTTTCAGCCCCATGTGTTTCCAGGTGCTCCCGCCGTCTGCCGAGCGGTACACCCCATCCCCAACGCTAAGATCTGGTCGGTGCAACCCCTCGCCCGTGCCAGCATACAGGATATCCGGCTGGGAGGGCGAAACAGCAATATCGCCGACAGAGCCCGTTGGAGCCGCATCAAAAATCGGATTCCAGGTACGGCCATAATCGTCCGTTTTCCAAATTCCCCCGTTATTCACCCCGATATAAAAAACATTAGGACGGGAAGGTACACCCACCGCTCCGACGGTACGCCCTGCGCGGAACGGTCCGATCATGCGGTAGCGAAGGTTTTGATAGGCAGAAAGAGGAATTGCCTGACCGATCAGCTCGGTCAAAAGGCAAAGCAAAGTGATTATGCTCACAAAACGATGGTGCATCATGAAAATAAATTTTAGTGCACCAAAAATAACGGAATTTTTTGAGCGGACTGTTCGAAAGTTACTGATTAATGAAAGCAGGAGCTACAATTTTGAAATTGAAAATCAGCAGCTACCAAAAGGAAATATCAAAGTTTTTAACTCCCTTACACCGCTGAATGCTCCAAGAGAGTACGCTAAGCGACCACATAACGTTTATCTGGAATTGTCTTACACTGTTGAAAGACCCAAGCGAGTGCATGCAACTTTATAGAACCCAGTATATCCTCCACTTCACCGCATTAATAGCGATCAATTTCTTCCTTAGAAAGACCCAGCTTCACGGCAATTTCCTCCTTCGACATCCCAATATCCAGCAGTAAACGAACCATTCTTTCTTCTCTATATTGATTTGCTTCTTTTTCACGCTGAATCTCCGCTTCCATACGCTGCAACTCGATCATATTACGTTGATTTTCAGCTTCTTTTTTGAGAGCAGCCTCTTCCTTTTGAAGGGCAGCCTCTTCCTTTTGAAGGGCAGCCTCTTCCTTTTGAAGGGCAGCCTCTTCCTTCTGAAGGGCAGCCTCTTCCTTCTGAAGGGCAGCTTCTTCCTTCTGAAGGGCAGCTTCCAGCCTGCGCTGCATATCCTCAAAGCGCTGCTCAAACCGCTCCATCTCTTCGAGGAAATCATCCTCGGCATCCATCTTATTGCGGACCGCCCTGTCTTGTGCTGCTGCCTTAAGACGACGCAAAATCGGCTGGTACTTTTCCATAAATTTCATCTCTTGGACACTCATAATCTGTGGGTTTATAGTCTGGTTTAAAGGGGAAAATATACTCAACAAAATTTCCAAATCATTTCGCCCTTCTCGACTAAGAAAGGGGACATGCACGATAATACCTTTGTGAAATAACGCTTCGACAAAGGAGTTAGTTCCATCAACGGGCTCCATCCCGTATTGATCTACTATCGAATGCCCAATCAGGATTACTGGAACATTACGGATGCCCTTGAGCCGTTCCCCGATAAAATATATGGACAGGATCGGTATGCCAATTTCATCTTCCCGGCCACCCGCTGTTAGTACTTTTTTAAAAAAGCCTCCGTTTTCGAATTGCTTGCCAAGGTACTTGCGGAAGCGCATTTGTTGCCCGTATAGCCTCTCCTGTTGGATCTCCACAATCACGATTAGTTCCCTTCCTTCACGATCACTTATCCTGGCCGTATAATCGAGCCGATAGAGGGATAGCCTTCGCTTGAAGGGCTTCATTGCCCGGTTCTTAACTTCCGGAGGATCAAGTACGAGTTCCTGAGGCAAGGGTGTCAGGGAAACAATATCCATTCCGGTGAGCGCAGAAAGAAAGGTAATTGCCGCTGCATTGTCTTCCATGAGGTATTTAAAAACGACATCATACATGGGGTTTGCTATCTCCATTGGGTTTATGTTTAGTTACCCTAAAGATAGCACCTTCCAGAAAAGGGAGATAGTTGACTATAAAATGTCTAATTGCCTAACACCTCGGAATAGCCCCTTGTTTGAAATTCAATTATTATTGAAATTCAATTATTTAAGATGAAAAATTTCTGTTTTTTTGCCTTTTGAACGGTGGAACAAACAAGGTATTTTTGGTGGAATGGTGGTAGCATTAGCTGCCAAATGAACTACCCCTGGGCTTTTTACACCCCAGTCAGGAGATAAGCTGGACAAGGCCAAGCCCAATCAGGAGCAGGCCGATGACCTGGTGAAGTGTGCTACCATTCAAAAAAGCACCAAACCTTCCGGAAACCCGTTTTCCCAATACCGCATAAGTTTGCAGGGCGGTGAGTTTTGCGGAACCAACCCCAATAAGGAAAACAAGGAGGATTATGGGAGCGGCATCAAAGGAAAGGCCGGGCACCTCCCAGGTGTTCCAGGAGGTCAGCACTAAAATCCAGAAAGCAACCGCCTGGGGGTTCATCACCCCGACCATCAACCCGTAGAAAAAAACGCGGTTTGCTCCCGGGTCCAGTTGCCTTTCCGCATTTTTTTTGCGGACCAGATAGAATACACCAAGTGCAAGGGCAAAAAGCGCCCCTACGACCTTCACCACCGGATTGGTTTCGAGCAGTTGCCCGGCCCACTGGCCAAACAGCAGGGCCACGGCAGATTGCCCTGTTTCGATAAGCGCGGCACCAAGGCTAAACGGGAGCGCGCTCCTGCGGAGCCCGATCTCTAGGGCACAGAGATTGATTGGGTTGACTGGCAGGGAGCCTATGAAACCGATGGCGAAGATGCCCAGGAATACCGATAGAAAAGATATATCCAATATCAAATAGAATTTACCATACAAATACAGCAGAGTGCCGTATAAAGTTTTCAGGTGAGTATGGGCATTCGGTTTTTTTGGAGCTGCGTATAATAGGAAGCGTAAAACTAAATAAGCGATCCCTGGAAATTAATCATTCTAAGTATCATCCCTTAAAGACAAAAAAATCCAGATTCAAGCTCCGCCTCCTGAAAATCGTGCAGCCCCATAGCCTAGTAATCTCTACTGAACAGCCTGTGCACCAATCCCTATTTTGATCCAGATACTCCTTCCCATACCGTCCACTCCGGAACCGTGTGTCCGGTATGCCTCGTTGAATATATTGTGGAATTCGGTAGCAAGGTAGGGTTTGCCCCAGCGGTACCACGCGCGGAGGTGGAAAGTTTTCCAGCCTGGAGTGCCATTGGGGTTGATCCGATTATCGGATTTGTCGGTAGTGGCAAGGCGGCGCTGAGCCGCGGCAAAATGACTTTCCACACTCAATGACAGATTTGCTTTTGGTTGAAACCTGACCAGGCCCCTGCCATGGAAAGGAGGGATGCGGCGCAGGGGCTCACCTGCCGTGCGGTTTTGCCCGTACGTATAGGTCCCATTGGCCAAAAATACCCAGTTAGGGGCAATCTGCCACTCCCAGGCGGTTTCTATACCCCGGATATACGCACGGGCGACATTTTCCTTCAGAAATACCGGATACCCCTGCAAGGTGTCGCCGCTGCGCACCCGCCCAATCAGTCCCTGCAATTCCAGGGAATAGGCAGCAAGGCTACCCTGAATGAGCTCGTTATGCCATTTCAAACCGAGCTCGGCACTACGGCTCTTTTCAGGTTCCAGTTGAATATTGGGTACTTCATAACGGAAATCCACGATACCGAGCGTACCGAGATCGTCCACGTTGGGGGCGCGGAAGGCAGTGGAGATATTGGCAAACACTCGTATATGTTTCCAAAAT
>Ga0068876_10004104_pt1 | contig 10308 bp, 10 predicted proteins | sample NOAtaG_6_FD_66442 | JGI IMG/M metagenome (GOLD analysis project Ga0068876, IMG submission 66442) | Freshwater lake microbial communities from Lake Erie, under a cyanobacterial bloom - NOAA_Erie_Diel5S_2200h metaG | ecosystem: Environmental > Aquatic > Freshwater > Lake | place: USA: Ohio, Lake... | reverse complement strand
CAAACATGAAGGAGAGCAAGCTCGAGACCGACCTTTGGCTCTTTTCGACCGATGGTAAGGTCCAGGAGCAGCTGACAACCCACGCGGCGGATGACGCCAATCCTGCGTTTAGCCCTGACGGCCGCTATCTGGCCTTTACCGCCAAGCGTGATGGGGACAAGACCCCTCAACTCTATGTCCTGCCGATCGGCGGTGGCGAAGCACGCCGGGTGACCAATGTCCCGACCGGTATCAGCGAGGTGCGTTGGTTTCCGGACTCCCAGAAGCTGGCATTCGTCAGTCGTATTTGGCCCGAGCTGAAAACCTGGGACGAACAGGGAAAACGTCTCGCAGAGCGCGATGAATCTAAGATGACGGCCAAAGTCTGGGATACGATTCCTGTGACCAGCTGGGACATCTGGGTCGACGAGCGCCAGGCACATGTCTACAGCATCAAGCTCACGGGCGGTGAGCCGGAGGCCATCACCCTCAAAGCCGGTGTCGAGCTCACCCGAGCTGTCAGTGAAAATGAGAGCGGACGATACGATATCAGTGCCGACGGCAAATCGATTGCTTTTGTCACCGATACTGACCCCAGCGCCGCGAAAGCTAACATCGATGTGCTCCTACTGCGGATCGGGGAAAGCAAGGCTAAGAACATCACGACCGACAATCCTGCTTCCGACTCGAGCCCCCGTTTTAGCCCGGATGGCCGTTACCTTGCTTATCTCAAACAGAGCATACCTGGCTTTTACGGCGACACGCGACGATTGGTCTTGGCTGATGCGGACGGGAGCGACGCGCGAGTTCTTTTCTCCACTTGGGATCGATCGGTCGGTGATGTGCAGTGGGCTCAAGACGGACAAACCATCTATTCCGTCATCGATGATGCCGGTATGAGTCGGCTCTACGAACTTCCGCTCAAGGGTCAACCCCGTCCGGTGACCACTTCACCAAGCTTCGGCGCTGTTCAGGCATCTAAGGGTCAGAACTTGGTCCTCGTCGGTCTTCGCCAAAGTTTCGTCGAAGCGCCCACCCTGGTTCGGATTGATCCTCGCAATGGCGCCTCGACGCCTTTGTCGAGACTTAACGATTCACTGCAAAACAGTATTGCCTGGGGCAAGTATGAATCAGTGACTTATAAAGGCGCCGACGGCAAAGATGTTCAAATGTGGGTCAACTATCCACCCAACTTTGACAAGTCCAAGCGCTATCCTCTCTTCCTCATGCTGCACGGTGGTCCGCACAATGGTATCACAGACGGCATGCACTGGCGCTGGAATGCGCAGATTTTTGCTTCCCAAGGCTATGTCACCGCTTGGCACAATTTCCACGGTTCGAGCGGCTTTGGCCAAGCCTTTACCGATAGCATCAACCCGGATTGGGTCAGCAAGCCTTACGAAGATACCATCAAAGCTGCGGAATGGTTCCAGCAGCAAGCTTGGATCGACAAGACTCGTATGATCGCGGGTGGAGGCTCTTATGGTGGCTTTCTCGCTTCGACCCTCTTGGGTCGCGAGCATCCTTTTAAGGCTCTGATTGCCCATGCGGCGGTCTACAACCTTTACACCCAATACGCGGCGGACTTTGCATACACGGCGCGTCGCCACGGGGATTTCTGGGAGAACCCCGAGATCTTCGCTAAGACGTCACCGCACCTGCAAGCTGCTAACTTCAAAACTCCAACGCTGGTCATCCACGGTCAGCTGGATTACCGAGTGCCTGTCACTCATGGTATTGAGTTGTATCACACACTGAAACGTCTTGGCGTCCCTAGCCGCTTTGTTTACTACCCCAACGAAAATCACTGGATCCTAAAGCCTCAGAATTCTGTTTTTTGGTATCAGGAAGTGACTCGCTGGTTGCAGCAGTACGCGCCGATCAATGGCAAGCAGCCAGAAAAAGCCGTCGCTGGCTCAGCTACAGCATCGTCAAGCCCCTAAAGAATCCCCAGTGGGAAGCATCAGCACGGCTGATGCTTCTTTAGTAGCCTTGCGAGAGACCAAAATGTCCGTTCAAACCGCGACAACAGGGTCCGCATTGCGAACGAGCCCATCGCTGTCCTTGCCGATAAAACCTCATCTGCTCACCGACCGCACGCACACTCCGCGCCTAGCCTCTGCACCCATTCTCAACGCTTCAACAGGCATTTCAGCGCAGACACAATCGAAGCATAGGCCGCTCACCTCGCTACCGCTCGGATCACGGCAGTCGGCCTTCACCACCAGCCTAAACGGCTCACAGATGCATTTCACGTTCTCGCCAAGCGAGTCATGAACGCCGAGAGCTATGGCGATGCCAGGGCCGAATTCGCGGCTTTGAAAGCCCAATTGGAAACCGAGTGCCCGCGAGCAGTCGCTTGCCTGGAGAAAGACCTCAGTTCGCTGCTCAGCCACTATCAATTTCCCGCCAAACTCTGGCGCGCCTTGAGGACCACAAACGCTGTCGAGCGTATCCACAAAGAGTTTAAGCGACGTGCTCAGGCCATGGAAGCCATGGGCGAGAATACCTTGATGACAGTAGTCGCTTTTACTGCTACGAAGTTTGAACTTGGCTGGCAGCAACGATGTGTTGATACATTCGAATCCAAAAACATTGGTAGAAAAAGCCTTGAAGAAGGCAATGACGATCTAACGATTGATATTAGCGTCCACTAGCAGTCAGATACCAAATTTCTGACACCACCAAGGAGATCATAGTTGGCACGAAAGTGTTGAAAGCTGAGGCATCATGTTTTTACTATCAAACCCTCACCACTGGTCTAGGGTTTAGGGTCCACTTCCTTCTTCGCGACAAGAGGGGGATAAAAGCTTTATCGACTCCCGCCTCTGGGCGAACTGCGATGTTCCAAAGAAGGCATTCGCCCGCCTTGGCCCGCAACAGCCATCATACTTTTTCCCAAGTCATTTAGATTTAACGTATTCCGAGCATGACCCTTGTCTCCCGCAGTAGCGAGCTCCCTAGATCATTCCTACTGTCCGTCAGAGGCATTACCCAGATGTGACGAGCGAGCTGGTGGGAAGACTGCAAGCGGCCGGCTATGATCTGGCCGAGCCGGATCAACCCAGCCTGGCCCAGATAGCAGCGGTGGCCTCATGGGGGAAGGTGTCACGCCAGGGACAATCGGCGGATCTCTACGGGGATCGATACCAAGGGGTGGCGTCACAATAGGTCCAGGACCCCTTATCGGTGGGAACAAAGGATCGACAGGCGGAAGGCCCGCAGCCGGGCTTTGGCCTATAGGCGAAGCCCCCCGGCTGCGCATGATCGCCTCGATATCGAGTTCAGTTCTGCGCAAAGATCTCGCGTCAAGCTTTAAACCGCTGAAACCGATCGCCTCTGCATCTGTGGCGTCCTGCCAGGGCTCTACTTGAATGTTGGCGGCTTTCAGCCGACCAATGTACTGCTCATCATTTGGAAAGAGCGGCATGAAATCAGGCAACTGTTTTGCATAGTCGTTGATAAAGATTGCCGTCCCGCCACTTTCAGCAGACAACCGCGAAAAATAGCTTAGCGAGTCAGTCGCCATCGAGCTGTTGCCGGCTGTGCCAGTAGCGATCTTTTGAAGCTCGCCGAATACACTCATATTGAGCCTGATCGCTGGGCTTGTGTTCCTAATTTTATCCTCCACTTTTGCCCGCCAGTCTGATCCTCCGCAAGGGCCAGCACTGCTATTTTCCTCGCCATCGGTTGCCGCGACTAGCATAAGAAAGGTCTCGCTATCGGCGGCGACAGCAGAGAACTCCTCTCGCAAACGATCCGCCCCTTCACAAATGGCATCGGCCAAAGCCGTACTTGACCCATCGCAAGGACTGTCGTCAATGGCAGAAAGCGCAGCCGCTTTGATATCAGTGAAACCCTGCGTCAGGGATATCGATTGTCCGGGCTGTGAAAATGTTCGGATGTCGATAGCCTGGCCATTCCACTTTTCAAAAAAATTTCGAACCGAGACTTTGGCTATCCTCTTTGAAGCGTCGCAGCGAGTTCCACCATCGCTGACTGTGCCTTGCATCGATGCTGTTTTGTCGAGGTAAAAAATTGCATAATTCTTCGTCTCAGCAAGGGCGCTGCTGGCGATAAGAAGGTACAGACAAAGAATGGCTCCGCAATGCATGTTACGATTTCCTTCAGGGTGAAAGAGGGCAGAAAGCATCAAAAACACTGCATTTGCTTCTTCCTACCGGCCCTTCGTTGGTTGTGGAAAACTGCGACCCATCGAGGATATAAAAGTTCCTGCTCGCATCCACCGGGCGCTCTTGAAAAAGTCTTTTAGTCAGCGTTTGGATCGAATCTTTGATGCTCTGACTCTGCGAATGCTTTGTGATCAGCGCACAGATCCTCGTTGCTGAACCATCCAGATCTGGCCTACATTGACTGCCGCTGAACAGCGTCTGTTTCAAATACCCGTCGACCTCATCGAGGCTCGTGAGATTAAGAAAAGAACGACCCAGACGGACAAAGCTCACATATTTTCCAAGCTCGCCATAGTCAGAAAACAAGGCCGCGTCGGTGGCGTTTGCTGCCAGAGCATATTGGTTGATAAGAGGGATACCGGCCAGGGTCTGATCACAGAGGCGAGCGGTGATCTGTCCTGAACATTGGAGCTCAACATCCACGGATGCCAGTACATAACCAAACGCAAAAACATTCTGGATCTGCTCCTCGGTCAAATCCTGGGTAAAAAAGTACTCAAGGTGAACCTCGTTCAGCTGAAAGGTTGCACGCCAGCTTTTGACTATGGTTTTCTCTTCGAATAAGCTTGAGAAGTGTCGAATTCTGAGGGGCAATAGCTCCGCCTCATAGATCTCCTTTGAGCTAATAGCAGGTCCATACAGCTGGAAAAGGTACTGGCTTAGATCGTCCGTATCAGCGGCATAACTCAGCTTTACTTTGAAACCGTCCGCCATTTTTTCGATGGAAAATTGTGGCTGATGGAATCGCTCCGAGATGCGCATCTGATCGGGGATCAAAAGCAGCTTTTCACTGTCAGCATCGGCTGCCTTGGCAATTGTCAACCACTGAAGGGCAATCAGCACGTTTGTCAGGATGGCTAGCATTCGCATGGCTCTCGTCCTCAAATCTTCATTCGTTCGCAGGCAGCGCTTCGTCATAGCTGAACTCAAGGCATTTCGCGTCCAGTCTGCCACTGCTGACCGCCAGCGCTACCAGAAAGGACGTGCTTTTAAGGGGCGTTGGCACAGTCTCGCTATTGACCAGTTGCTGCCGACTGGCTGTGTCATCGACTTTTTTCTGACAGACCTCCGCCGTCAGCTCCTCTGCCGGAGGCGGTGTGGGAGGCGGCTGCTCGCCAGGTTTTTTGCCCGAGCTGCTACGGCAGCTACCCAGTAACAAAATAGCGAAGCCGACCCAAACCAGAATCTTCTTTTGCATGACCATCGCCACCTTTCCTTAACCTTTTTAGGGTACGATCAAAAGTTTGAACTGACCGCTACTCCGCGAAAACTCGATCCAGTAAAGCTCTTTAGCTGCGAGCTTCTCCGCGCAATTTTTCCCAGAAGGATCCGCAAGGTACTCTTGCAAGCACTGGCCGTGAATCTGATTGATCCAAAAGAGGGATCGATCGAAGGATGCGGGCGTCGGCAGGCCTTCCTCGAGGGCACCGAATGCCTCGGCGAGGGTCGCGGAATCCAGAAAGCCGCCTAGCGTCAAAGCAAAGAGTTTAGCTGCTGTCAAAGGCTTCCGACTGCCGAGCTCGCCTGCAAGGCGATCGAGACTTGCAGTTTGGCTCAGCCCGAGATTCGCAAAAGAATCAAAGTAGGCAGCGGTCTTCGCCAGAAGATCGGCGCGAAGATTCTTGTCCGATTCGATCTGAAAAAGGTTGAAGGATTGATCATAAATGCTCGCAAGGTTTTGTGCTTCGGCAGTTTGCGCCCTGTTTTTGAGCTTGTTTTCGATGTAAATGTTTGTAAAGTACTGGATGTCTTCAGTTGGAATGCTCGTGGTCAGTTTATTGCACTCTGGGAGGTGTGCCGTGAAGTAGTCGGCAAGGCTCGTCCGAACAAATCTCGAATTGTCGGGGTCTTCGGCCGTAAGATAGGCTTTGTTGAACTTTGCTCTGTTCTCATTCGATTGCGCATTAAACCATTGCCCAACGCACGCAGAGAACGATTTCTGACTGGACGCAAGAATAGCCGCCGGCTCGATACGAAGTTTGAATATCAGGGCTTCCTTGTCGAACTGCGCATCAAGATCCTGCCTGTCAAATGATTTACTGCCCTCGCCCAGGAACTGAGCAAGACCCGCGCCCAGCTTTTTCTTCTGCTCGGGAGGAGTTAAATCGTCGAAGCTTGCGGAAACTTCGAGCAAAAATCCGCTGCCGTCTTTTTCAAGTATTGTTGGTTTTAGTGTCACTTTTGTCGAACGCACATCAAGTGCCAAAGCAGGCGCGCTCAGGGCAAAAGCCGTCGCTAGAATGGAAAGCCGCTTTTTCATATAGGTTCCTCGCATTGACTCTCATCTCCAAAAGGGGCAGGAGTCGCTGTCCTGCCTTCCTGCCTAAGGACTGGTGTCAGATGGTTGCCGGCAGATCAATCGTGCCGTTACTAGGGTTCTTTGGTGCTTCGGTATTGCGGGCCTCGCCGCATGCCTCAGTCGTATCGGTGTTCTGACATTCGGGACTTTTTTTGGCGATTCCGGCAGCTTCAGTCAGTGAGCCGGCCCTCGGCAGCTGGTCAGCGGCGCAGCGCACATAAGACCTCAACTCGGGCTGCCACGCAACGCAAACCTGCATCGGCAAATCGATGGTCACCTGGGAGTTGCCGCGCTCGACGATCTGGGTGTGGAACTCGATCGAATCGGTCATACTGACGTTTCTTTTGTCTGTGTGCCAGTAGAAGTTGGACGACTGCGAGAACACACCAACAGCCAGACCAGCCCACCCACCTGTCAAATAGCCGCTGATAGCCCTTGACCAGCCTTTGTTTGAGCCCTTGTGACGGTTTGCAGCGATATCCGCTTGCACGGCATCAGCAAAGCGCTGCCGCTCGGCGTAGGCAAGGTTCGACCTTTCAATGCCAAGGTTTTGTAGCGTGTTCATGATCTGATCGAGCGAGGCGCGGATTGCGGCTTCGCGAACCGCCTGACCAGGGTCGCCGCCACCTTCATAGGAGAGCTTACAGGGCGATTCAGCCGAACCCGTGGTGCCGTAGGCATCGCTGACAATGTTCTGGGTAATATCGTTGTTATAGATAATGAGACCGTCCCGGACATCGGTACGGCCGTTGTAGAACCAGCCGCTTTTGATCACACAGTCGAGTTTTGCGGTAAAAGGAGGCAGGGTTTGGAGGACCTTGGCCGACGTTGCCACGGGCAAGATAAAGGGTGGGGGCGAAAGGCCAAGGCTTGAAGCACCGTCGACCGTAAGGTCAATCGTAGCCGTCGCGCCCTGCAGATTACCACCGCCATTGACCGAGCGGAAGATAGGGACACCACCCAGATCATCCGTGGCGGTCTCGGTCAGCTTCTTCCAACCGATCGATTGAACGGGCAACATGGCGAAAGTGACGGTTGACTGACCCGCCGCCGCGCGCAGCTCTTTGTATTTGCGGATTGCAGCATACTGCTCAGCCGTGAGCCCAGCCACCATATTAACACTGAGGAGTCCGCCGTAGGATCCGTTGAGTTTCCCCGCCGCCTTACCCTGGTCGGCAGCCTTGGTGAGATCTAGTCCATCGACAGCAACATTCGCGCTGCCAAGAACGAATTGAAACTGCTCGGCATAGATCTGTCTGAGTGAGGCAGGCACCGTGCTGTCAAGGTTGGCCAGTTTCCTTTCGAGCAGCTCCATCTCGTTTTTGAGGTTGAGCATAATGGCCTGCATTTGCGAGCGCAAAAACTGCTGATCCTCAGGCAGCGAGGCCAGTTTTTCAGAGATTATATTGTAGGTGATCCTCGTTTGGTTGACCTGATTTTGGATCTGTTTGTAGGCGTCGAGCTGGTCCTTGAAAAGATCCTTGCGCAGACCTCTCACCTCGTCAGCTCGTCCGATCTGGGCAGTGTTGGTGGTCAGGGTTGCTGCGATGCCCTCGACAGGCACGAAAGGTGGAATGTAATAAACCGAGTTCGCGTTATCGGCATCCGTGTAAAAGCCGACTGTGCCAATCGGATCAATCGTCTTACCATCCTCCTCGCTCGCTGTTATTCCCTCCATACTGGGAAACCAAGTTTTCCCGATGACGGTCGCTGCGCGCGCTGCCGGTAGCGCAGCGATCGTAAGCGATAGGCACACTAAACTTCGTGTTCTCAATTTAATGTAGAACTCCTTCATCTTGATTCATCATTTACGCAGGATCACAGTTGACCCGGCATTCCTAGATTTTTTCTGGCAGAAACAATAGATCGCCACGCTTTGTTACGGTGACCTGGGTTCCATCAATCATGTAGATTCTGGTCCCATACTCATCGATTTTTACGAGGGCTGCTTTTTTTTGCTGCCTTTCGCCGAGGTCTTTGCTGCTCGAAGCTTCGGATGACGGAAGCTCTGCTTTGCGTTGGGATCGCTCTGGCTTGGATGTTCTGGTTTCTTTAGGCGCTGATTCCCGGGGTCTTTGATGCAGAGTCAAGGCGATGGCTGCAGCAAGTGATAGGAGAAAAAACAAAGGCGTCGCGCGTGGTCTTTTCATATAGTTTCATCTCTCTTCGGATGTGGTGAACTAAAAATCAGTTCGCCACATCCTTGGAGCAAGCTCTGTGCCAGAAAAAAATTTCAAGCATAGTCGAGAGATGAGGCCTATCTGAAAGATTTGGCGCAGGCAGTTCGTTCGCCATTCTCCGTGAGCTCCTCCTTCTTTTCGGAGAGGCTCACGAGTGAAGGGTAGCCATTTCATCAACGAGACGCTCGACCTGATCCTTAAGTGGGAAGCACGTGGCTGGACCGCCGATAGTCGCTGGCTCTACGAACGTCTCCTACACCGTCTTTGCTGCGACGCCTTCCCACGTAGCTTGATCCGCTCGATGATGGCACACATTCCTACATCGTCGGTCCGTCTTGCTCGTATCGAGCGAGGACTGGCGATGGATATGCGGCGTTACCTTTTGCAAGATGGTGGTTATGATTTTCGTGCAGCCCTACTAAAAATGAAGGTACCTGCGATCCCTCTAGCCGGTGAAAAGTCTCAGTATTTTCTCGCTGCGGCTATTGAATGGATGCTGAAAGTGTGGCCTCAAAGTGAATTCCACTTGTTCCTTAAAAGTGGGCATGGGTTTGATCTCAGAACCGCATCGCTTCGCCCAACTCTTTGGACACTTTCTGAATCAATTCCTGCTTCCGTCCCCCCATAATGACGAAATCGGTTCCGCCCCAAATCTGGCCCGAGCATTTACCTCTAGTGGGATGTTGGAGTACGCAGGTTGAGCTAGGAATCATCCTAGGCTCCCCGTATCTAGATACTTCGACCCGTGAGAGATGTCTAGACGCCCACGATCTAGCTGGCGATGGGATTAACTTCAACGGCTGGCACGCGAGGAATCGTGATCACGAACTCGGTGCCTTGACCGACCTCAGTGATGATCTCGATCTCCCCGGGGCATGCGTGAACCGCTTCATAGACGGCTCCTACCCCCACTCCACGTCCCGAATAGAGATCGATCGTATGGCTGGTACTGAATCCCTCCTGGCACAGGAGTCGGAAAAGTTCGCTGGTCGATGTTCCAGGCAAACTCTCCTCTTTGGCGAGACCTCGCGTCACGACAGCTTTCGATATCTCATGCCGATCAATGCCACGCCCATCATCTCGACAGCTTATGCAAAGAGTATCTCCACGCTCCTCGAAGCCTAGTACGATTTGACCCCTCGGATTCTTGTGAAGAGTCTCTCGCTGCTCTTCCATGCCATGAAGAATGGCATTGCGCACGAGGTGGATCAGGCTCCTGACGAGATTCGTCTCCTATTCGTTCAGGATGCGAACCTCATCTCCCTTCAGCTCAAATTGGATCTTACGCCCCAATTTTCTAGCTAACTGCTGAGCATCCTCCCCAATCGGTCCAAGCAAACTGCGAACCGAAGGTGCAGTGATCTTTTGGCACCAGCGATCAAAACATTCCACCATCTTCGGTTCGACTGTGAGCTGTTCTAAATCTCGCCGCAATTGGGCCAGGGCCGACTGTCTGACCAAAAAGGCCTTGTCGAAATCATCACTCCACCTCATCCCTAGGACATCGTGGTGCGAGCTTAGGAAGCTCTGAAAGCTAGCCTCAAGTTTTTGAATATCATCGACACTGAGCCCATCGCGTTCTTCCAGCTGATGAATCAGGTCCGCCTGAGCTTTCATGTTAAACAGAAGTTTCCCAGAAAATCTGATCTTTAGAGCC